>PDMW01005532.1_pt1 | contig 11813 bp, 5 predicted proteins | sample 1515511 | NCBI WGS metagenome assembly PDMW01 (sample SAMN07343023, study PRJNA328102) | Marine metagenome, whole genome shotgun sequencing project. | biome: marine; feature: bay; material: water; isolation source: viruses from water sample < 0.22 micron filtered, nuclease treated, low... ... | reverse complement strand
TCTAAATTTATATTACTTAAAAATTTTGGCATATTATATTCTTCCGCTAATTCGTTTTTTACCTGTACCTATCTGTGCCTTTGATCCAAATCTGCTTTTTATATTAACAGGGCTTGGAAATATTATCTGTATGTCCTTTACGTAAGCTATCTCCGGGGCGTTGTCACTGTCTATTCTATAGCCAGCTACTAAAGTGTAAGCATATTTTTGCGCTGAAATACTTAAAGACTTCTCTTGCCAAACCCCATAGGCCTCTGGATTAGTAAAACGAACATGCTGATAAAACCCGTTAAACATACTATTCGAAGAACCAGCATCCGAACTAGTGAAAAAAGTAGTTTCATCCATAGCGATTTCATACCTACCAAGGTTTTTGTGGCTAATTTTTTTAGCCGCTAAATAAGGTAAACTCCAACTACCGCTAGGTTGCCCTTTGAATTGGCCTTTAACAGTGACAGTTGTGTTAGCGGGTACGTGTACCAAGGACGACAGCGCTAAAGCAGTTTCTACGGTTAAATTGATAAGAGTCCATTCGTTATTAGTGCTTCTTTGAAACAGCAAATTTGCATTAGACTCAACCATAGCGTTTAAGCCTTCTTCAAAACACCAATCTGTGTATTGTGCGTTCATTGAAAATCCAGGGTTTCTAGTATAGTCGGCTCGACTGTCCCATCCACCAGCTGCTAAATATTGATTTGTCGTCACGGTACCAAAGCTACTTGTATAACCATCGTACATACCTGGAATCTGTTTGTACCACCCGTTATTGATATAGCTATCTTGAAATATTACATTGCCACCTCCAGGGCCTATAAAAGGGAGAATCCTAAAACCATCGGCGTGAATCCTTTTGAAGATAGTGCCTGGGGCTTGATAGTATATGTACATAAACCTTTGTTCATGGTTTAGGAGTATCATATTATGCACGGGAGTAGTTTCCCTAAAATGATAATTTAGCCATCCGTGGTCATCTGACCTTGTGAGGTAGTTGTAACCTACTTCAGAGTAATCATAATACGAATCTCCCTGAACGGTAGCGTACGCGGCTCTGCTCGCGTAATTATTCATAAACTTGAGGCTGGTCTGTGTAGACCAGTGCCAGAAACTCCGATAGCCGCTGTTAACAGAGCTATTGTTTCTAACAATTAGCCCTTGACAGTGCCTTGTGTTAAGCCCAGTATAATTATTCTTACCATTAGAGTCATGCACAGAGCAGTTCTCTATTTTGCTTTGGTAATCTCTCGTGGAGTTGGTGGCAAAATTAGTGTCGTAGTCACTGTTGTACCCAGCTACAAAAACAGAAGCCTGATAATAAGTATTACCAGTATTACCGCCCATCCTATGCCACTCGACGTCTTTTAATCCTATCTCTCTCGTGCCAGCTCTATTACTGCTTGTATCATACTCAACATAGCAAAAAGCCCTGACGTCTGTGTCTACCCCTTTTATTTGTATAGACCTATTAAGTTTTATAACAAGGCTACCAACCTTTCTTACATGCTCTAATGCTGGTGATATTGTTAAAGTGGTGCCACTCTTACCTGTTATAGCGTACTCGTTGTTGTAGTCCCAATTAGTATCTACATCATTGTTAACATCTATACAGATTGTATCGCCAACGCTAAGGTCTGTGCTATCACTAACAACAACAGTAGTATCGTTAACAGCGCCCGCTGTAGTTAGTATGCCAGCATTCCTTCTAACTTGATTATCTACTGAATGTTTTTTATCAAGACCAGTCTCGTACATCTCTGTACCGCTAGATATTGTACCTGATATGCTTGAGTTTAGGGTTAGCGTTTTAGAAGGATGATCAATAGCTGTTATAGTTCTAACGTTCCTATTGTTACCAGTCCCAAATATAACTTCATAGCCAACCCTCCATATAGTAGACCAATCAACCACAACCGATGTCCCGCTTGCAGAGCTTATTATTGATTTCGGACCTACATATTTCTTTGTGTATATTCTTTTATTTGTGGTGTCTATGTCGTGCACCCAAAATCCTTCGTCTCCGAAGATTCTATAGTTCTGGTTATCGCCGTTGTAAACGGAAACCCAATCGCCCGCGCTAAAACCACTGACACTATCAACAGTTATGTATTCGTCTCCGACATTGGCTATAGCGCTAAGTTCTGTAGTTGTTACACTGTCGTCACCTATAAACTTCCAAGATGAATACGCGATATTCTCTACCCATATACCATGCTGATCAGCGTTAGTTCCTTCAAACTCTAAAAGTATATTATTACCAGTAGCTGACAACAAAGCCCCCGATGATCCACCTCCTTCTGTAAAGTCTTGCGCAGATACACCGTCAGTTTTAGAGTAGTCCGTTGAGCCATTACCTTGGACGGTTACCCTACCATTGATTCTAATTTTTCCATTAGTAGCAAAATGTAAGTTACCTCTAACAAGAATATTGCCAAAACCAGTACCAGCTCTTTCGTCAGAGTTGACAGTAACTACATGCCCTTGGGCTATAGTAAATGTATCACCGTCCGCGGGGGTTGATCCACCCCAAGTGGCTGAAGCTGTCCAGTTTCCAGATTGAGCACTAGTTAGAGCCGCCATCTAATAGATCTGATTGTATCTCCATTAAGTAACTTGTGTTTAAAGCTATCTCTATATCTAGCTCCTCACTATTATCCCGCGTACTATTATCGTTTAAGGTTATAGCACATTCTGGTATATCATTACTTACCGCAATTTCTCCAGTGGATTTATTGTAGTTGATTTTTATTATCATTCTATTATATTAAATTAAATTTTCTACACACTAGTACTTACATACAAGTGCGGTATAATCTAAAGCTGTAACAACCTCAGCGAAAGTAATTACTATAGTAGCATCACTTGGTCTTGTTACATCTACGATAACGGTTTCACCCCCACCGGAGTTGTTTCCGTTTCTAATAACTTCTACACCGTAATTTCTACTAGCACCCATCTCATGTGTTATTGTAAATACCCTGTTACCGCCTGCACTACCAGTATCACCGGTAACTCCAGTTGTAGCATGACCTAGCTCAAACGCTTGTCTACCACCAGTATTTGAAGAGCTGGAGGTTTGAGTGTCAACATACGCTTTAATAGACTGCTGAGTAGCTAAATGAGTAGCAGAGTCAGACGTCATGTCGTCCTCGTCTTTCACGGCAGTACCAGAAACACCAGCGTTTAGCACGGGTGATGTTAATGTTTTGTTTGTAAGCGTTTGTGTTTCCGTTAGTTGAACTATATCATTGTTTGTTATAGTCGCTATTTTAGTTGCTGTTGCAGCATTACCTGTACAAGATCCAGATGATCCTGACACGTTACCCGTTACGTCACCTGTTACGTCAGCGTTGATTGCATGCGAAAAAGTGAAAGTATCATTAGACGCTGTCCACAAAATGGTAGCGTCGTTAGAAGCATCCACGGCGTCTTGTATTGTTATACCAGCGCCGTCCGCTGTACTACTGGAATCCCCAGATGATTTATTTAAAGTTATATTTTTATCTTCAACGTCTAATGTTCCTACGTTCGCGGAAATTGTAGCACCGTTCACGGTTAAGTCACCTGTCACGGTTAAGTTTTCACCAATTGTAACCTCTGAGGTGGTATGACCGATAGTAACAGCAACGCCGCTGCTGTTAGTACCGAGACTGAGCGTACCGCCTGAATCAATACTGGCCACTCCTTGTATGTCTATATCTAATATACCAGCGTCGATATCTAGCCTTGAGCCTGCGTCTGCGTTTGCATCAATCAGTATCGCTTGCCCAGCTGTATGAGCAGAGTGTAATTTAAGCAAACCATCCGCAGAGCTAGTTGTTAGGTGAATATCGTCAACCGCGTCTATAAAGACATTATCACCCGCATTTATGTCTATATCCCCAGCGGTAGCAGTAAGATCAATCTCACCTATTGCCGACACCATAGCAGCTCCCGTGTGCCCATCTAGCATTGCGGCCCCAGTTTCTGAGTCTATAGTAACATTTCCTACTGTTGCTCTCCAAGTTGAAGATCCACCAGCTGTTATATTAACTGGGTTACCAGCTATCGTAGCCCCTGTAGAGCTGTGCGTTATCGTGAAATCACTACCTACACCCATAGAAAAGATTGAGCTATCAGTTAGTAACTTAAGATTACTACCTAGTATAGCATCAAGAGCAACTGATAAACCACCATCGGTTTGTAGGGATCCATCTGTAATACTTGTAGCGTTTGTAGTATCATCTGTTTTTAATACTCCAGAAAAAGTACCTGTTGTAGCTGTTAAAGCCTGAGCAGCTATAGTGCTACCGTTTTGAGCTGTAAACGTGTTAGGGGTAAAAGTAAAGTCTTTTCCGGCGTTAAGATAAATATCAATCGTATTATCGAAGGTCTTGAAATCAATATGATTATCCGCGTCTCTACCTATCCTAAGACCTTCATTAAAAATATCATCGGTATCTTTAATCTCTGTAGCAAGCCCTTGCCAAATAGAGCCGTTATATACTTGTATTTGCTCTATATTAGTCGATGAGTCGTAGTATATCTGGCCTCTAACTGGATTTAGTGGCTCACTACCAGATACCTGTATTACGGCATTTTGTAGCTCGTTTTTATTCAGGTCTATATTATTTAAAAATTTAGGCATCTTATTTTCTTAGTTTAAATATGCTTTACCGGAGTTAGCATTAGATATTGTTACTGTTAATTGATTATCTGAGTTATAAAAAACATCACCAATAATAACAGCTTCAGTTGATGTGACTAGCGTTACAGATGGTTTTTTATTTAAGTTATGGTTTATTGTCCAAGTTGTAGAAGCTCTGGATTGGGTGTGAGTGTATGTAGCAGGGGCTACCGCTGGGTCAACCCATTTTACCGAAGTACCAGTTGTAGTTAAGATATCACCGTCGTCCCCAGAAGACCCAGTAGAGTCAATGATCTTTTTATCGACAAAGACATCCTCTCTTAAAAGAGTTTTTACGTCATGCACATGAGCTCCAATCCATTTTTTCATGCTAAGACTATCTTTACAAGCGTTCCAATTATCGCTACGAAAATAATCCCAATACCCCATTCAATAGTTTTCTTCCAACGAAGAACGCCTTTGAACTGGTTTATTAGTAGATCCCTTTCAGGTTCGCACGTAACTCTGAACTCAGTATTTTTATTTGTTTGAACTATCAACCCATCCTCTGGGTTCATTATTTTATTATGCATATCGCTAACCTGAGTGACTAAACCGTTAACACACTTCTCTATACGTTTAAGTTCCCCATTAGGTTGGTTTTTACGAATCTCACGTAACGCCTCAACTATCTCTTGCATTATTTCTTTCTTAGTACTCTTCATAATAATCACTTACTTTTAGTTAAAGTTTAATCGTGGTAATAGCACAACCCTGATTTATTCGCGGTCTTCATTTTACATTTACTCCCATCACTCTTAATGTGTGTACATTGAGTCTTTTCTCCATTAGCTCTTTGTGGTGCGTCCTCGTGGATCGTACAGAAATTACCACCACCTTTTACCACTACGCCACACCGGCTACCTGATCTACTAACCCCAGCACATTTTATATCCTCTTGACCCTCCTCTCTTTCCTCGTCCTGTTCTAGTAGATTGCTTTCTATAATTGCTTCCTCTTCGGCTTGCCTCTCAGCGTCTTTAGCCCTCTTCTTCATCTCTCTCTTCTCAACAGCTTCAGCTGCTTTAATCTCTTTAACCTCGCCTTCAGCGGCTACTACGTTTTGGTTTTCAATTCCAAAATCCCATTTGTTCCAACCTAGGAACATAGCTATTCTTTGCCACATTTTGTTATCTGAGTTTAATGCTTCTGATATATTCTGATACTTATTGTACAGTCTGTTAAGTGGGAGGTTTGTGACAGCCTGAACCGCACTAGAGACCGCATCGTAAATAGGGTTATCGATATCCGTTTTAGACATGTGATCTATAACATCTCTATTGAAATCTAGTGTCTGAGAAGCGCCGTATAGCTTCCTAGCTTTAATACCTATAGGTGGAGAGATGTTAAGAGCTTCGATTAGAGTATTAGCATGGTCAGCTTGTGTCATGAAGTTATCGTCTTTCTCTTTCTCCTCCTCCTTCATAAACCTAATTATAACGTTCTTCACTGTAGCAACTATAGCACCACCTATACCTGAACCACGTAGTAGAGTGTCTACCATACCGTTCATAACCCTCTCTTTCTTCTTGGCTGTTATCTGATCCTCTTCGTCGTCGCTAAATAAAGCAGCAAACAAAGCTGATTGTAATCCGTAGAATATTAAGTTTTGAATACCTCCGTAGTATATTATTCTAGATATGTTAGCCTTAGGATCTCCTCTACCATTGACTAGATCTAACGAGGCTTTTTTAATTAACCTGTTATACTGCATAGGTGTATTCTGGAAAGCCAGTATAAACTTACCTAGCGGTGAAGCCTGTTGTTGAGAGATCTTATCTTCTCTTGTAGACTGCTGAGTTTCCTCTGCTATCTCCATCATATCCTCAAATGCTTTTGTCTCTGCCTCAGCTTGAGTCATACCATCTTTTAGGTATGTCTTCATTCTATTTCTATAGAACGTAGCACCACCAGTAGCAATAGCGAAACTATCTGCGATCTGTGTGGGCGTGAAACCAAGTTGTAATAAGTAAGCTGTAGCTGCTTTAACTTGATTCTTCGAATCTTTTATTTGAGCTAACAGCTCTGCCGCGTTAACGTCTGTTTGAATACCAGATCTCCTTTGCTTTAAAAACGGAGAGTTGAATATCATAGACACGTCGCCCCAGTATTGTTTCTGATTAGCAAATGCACCTGCTGCTGCAACCATATTGTTGTCACTCCAGTTAACGAAGTTAACGTTAGAGATCATCTGCAACATAGCCGATCTAGCGTTTAAGAACATAGTGGTACCTATAGAACCATGTATCCAGTTCGTGAAGTTGTTGAGTAGTCTTCCAGATCCACGAGATCTATTACCACCAAACTCCATGCGATATAAACTATCCTCTAAGGCTTCTCTGAAGTTAGAGCCATATATAGCCTCTATCTTATTCATATTAGCCTCGTTGAACATTACATCCTTATTGTCTTTCCATTGCTGTAGATGTGTGCTTCTAGCCACATCTAAGGCTTCCTTCAAGTCTAAGGTTATATTACCACCAATCCAGTGATTACCAGGGTCTACCATACCACCCGGTGTGTTGCTGATAGAATTCACGCCTTGAGCAAAAGCGCTTAAGCTAGCATCGTTCTCAACTATGTTAACAAGCGTTTGCTTATCCGTCTCAGATAAACCAGGTATGTCAAAACCAGATTGAGTCCAGTTGTATACTCTTATAGCATCTTCATGCGTGTACTCAGTTCCAGGTACCGTTTTATCTAGCTTTTTCCTAACGTCCGGCATAGCTTTCCTAAGCTGCTTAAGATCGTTAGCTACGGTTTGCTTTACTATGTTAAGGTTTCTTATACCTTTAGAGAACGGATCAAATAAGTTTTCCTTGAAAAACTTGTGATGCCTCTCTCCTTGCTTGCCTTTACCCATGAAGGCGTACATCAATCCAGCAAAGTCATCAGCTGACGGTGGTACAAAGAATTTAAACCTACCTTTACCCTTCCCTCTCTTTCTAGCTTTAGCCGCAGAGAACTCTTTATTTCTGTTTACACCTTTAGTTTGCTCTAACACAACATTCAAGTCTAAATCAGTAGAATCTGGGGTTGGCTTACTTCTCTTAGAAAACATCACGTGAACTGGGTCACCTTCCATGTCGGTAAACGTCCGTAACTTCTTTTGGAAAGAACCTAAGCCTTGCCCATCACCATAATCGGTTCGACTTCCAATGAAGTCACCGTTTTTATACTCCTTAGTTAAAATTGTAGAACTTGCATAATCACCGGTTTCCATTTCCACTGGACTGGCGTGCTGCTCTTGAGTTCCATGAAGTTGACCATCTTTATTGTAGCGCTCGACTTGTTCTAGGTATAATTGAGGTTTTACACCTTCCTTCAATTTAGTACCAAGTGTTGAGTGTGGGCTGTAATTCCCATCTTTGGTGTAAGTGTTGTAGATTTCTACTTTACCGCTCTCTACACTACCCTTAGTAGCACCGTATACAATACCTGAATCCTTACCTGTCTTCTCATCAAAAGAACTGCGTACCTCTCTACCCTGTTTGTCAACGTAGTTGTTCCCCGGTACCTCGTTAAACTTAATGTTTTCCCTGCTCCAAAATTCTATATCACCAGCGTCTGTTAGAGGTCCTTCTTTACTCTCAGTACGCATAGCTAGTAGCTTACCGTCTTTGAATAAAATCTGCTTAGTCCCGTACTGGTCCCAGTACTCACTCGCTGTATCAGTTAGCTCACCATCAACCGCTTGTACTATACACCACGGATTAGACTTCTTACCGAAGTGCTCGTTAACCATGTTCCGCGTTGCGAGCATTCCAGGATAACCGTTTTTTACGTCGTACACGGTAATACCATTTCCAATCTCTCTCTTGTTAGAGAAAGCCCCTATGTTATCATTCTCTTTAAGGTGTTGGTCTGGATTTGGGTTCTTCTTTGTAACCTCTCCGCTATACTTTTCTATTATATCATTTGGGTTCTTAAAAGAGAACGGATCAATCTTCTTTGCCTCGGCTAATCTCTCTGCTTCAATAACTTTATACCCGTCTTCAGGCATACGGAGTTTATTGTTGACCATGTAGTGAAGAGCTAGTTTTTCAAACTTGCTTTTCTTCTTTGCAGGAACTTCAGAGCTATCCACCCAGTTAAATAAGGCATCAATATGGGCGGCCGCTTCTTTTGCAGTTCCTATATCAGCGTTCTTTTTTAATAACCTCTTTTCATACTCAGCCCTGTGGCTTTTCGAAAACCTTATATCAGAGTACCCGTCTGGGTTTATACCTGATACCGCTGTATCTATATCGCTTCCAGCTAAACCATCTATCAGCTTCTTCCTGCCAGATTTAGAAGCTTTAAAAGCCTTGCTCATGGTCTTAGAGTCCTTAGACTTCTTGCCTATCCCCTGTAAAAACGCTAACGCTGGATTTACCCCCGCGGCGTTGATGTTAAATATCTCTGCAAATGTCTTTCCATTAACTCCCATTATAGAATTAGGATCTATTCCACCTCGAACAGCAACAACATCATCATGGAAGTATCTATCTCTCCACGAGTCTGTAAGTATGCTCCATTCAGCACCCATGCTGGTCCCTCTTTTCGCGTTAGTTAATTTAATAGCTTGAGCCCCATCTAAAGCTATTAACTTAAAATTATCCATAACAAGATTGTAAGAACTCTCGAAACTAAAATCTTCACTTAAGGCTGAGTTCAACAAATACAAATACGCTTTTGTTGCAGGCATAGCGTGTTCCCACTCGTAGAGTTTAACTTGACCGTTTTTATTCTTAGTTCCTTTTGGGTTTAATGAATAACCTAATAACTCTGCGCCCATTCTATGCGCGTGTTTAGCGTCTTGACCAACAAGACTAAGCCAACTACCCCATCCTCTAGCGGATTCACCTTTAGTGTCTACTATAGATTTATTTATCCTTTGCCAAAGCTGCTCATGCATACTTTTGTTTATAGCGTTTTGTTCATCTACTACATCACCTTCAAATGACTTAGCTATCTCCTTTTCGCTTGCCCCATACAAAGCGGCATATGTTCTACCGTATACAAACTTAGCGCCCTTACCCTTAAATGGTTTACCATAATTTAATTCCTTAGCAAGTAGCTCTTCTCTTTTTTGATCGAAATAATCGTTAATAGTCATCTCAACTACATCACCCTCTTTAGTTGTTACTTCAATTAAATCAACACCATAACCTTTGAACCCGTACCTTGGCCCAGGAAATATTCTTTTACTTGGCTTTAAGAAACTTCTTAGTCTTGATTTACCAAGCAGCTCTTCGTTGAGGCCTGGTATTAAATGATTTTCTATGAAATCAATGTAATCATCAATTTCTTTTTGAGATCTATGCCTGAATATTCCCTCTAGCCCTTTACCCCCGAGTAACTTATCAATATGCGTAACCCCATCCATTTCAAACTCTGGATTAGGCGGAAGCAAGTCCACTTGTTTATGTGATTTACTAAAAGCAACTTTGCTTTGAGCAGCTGTTACACTAGCTATCTGTTTCTTTGGAGCTTTCTGTTCTGTTAAAACCCTTTGAGCTGTAGACAAGGCTGTCTGTTGAGCCTGGAACTTAGCTACGCCTTTCAGTAGTTGACCGATGTCTCTGTTATAGTTATTCAGTTCCCCACGAGGCGTTATACCTAAATCCTCTTGAACCTTAGCTATAGTCCTAGGTGTTGGGTTTTTAAACTCTGGCTTTAACTTCCAAATGAAAGGTTGTGATTTTAAACCTTTAGATCTCTTGTTTGTTTTTTCATAGAAAGAGTTTAGCACTCTATTGCTTAGACCTAAGCCTCTACCTAGTACCTCTCTATCAACGTCGATGTTCTCCCCTATCTCGTTTATATCAGCGGTATCACTACTGACGCTTTCTTCAGGTAGTATTTTTAGAAGCTTCTCGACAGTCTGTGGTGCTATGTAAAATGACTGTATATTACCAGCCTCAGAAGCCTCAGGTATACCGTCAACTATTCTCTTAGCATAGGTTAAATTCTTCTTAGGGTCAGTAATTTTATCAGCTGGTACATCGAATATTATCTCAGCTACTCTCCCTGTATTGTTATCACTAACCTCCTTAAATGTATCACCTGGATTAACCTCAACGGCGTCTTTTATAATGTCTGCTTTCCCTTCAACGTTACCAATCTTAAGAACATTCGTCTTCTTTCTACGTGTGTCAGATCTTGGCGCAACGTCATCTTCCACCGCTATTGCTTCAGCCCTTGCTCTAGTCGCCTCGTTAGAATCCATGCTACTGGTTTCAAGATCACTCTTTAGTGCCTCAAGTATCCCTGAGTATTTCTTCGGCAAAAGTTGATTCATGTAAGCTCCGAAGCTGTCGTTCTTACTTGGATCCCACGTGTTAGCTAACTCGGCAAGTTTTAAACTGTACTCTTGTAGCCAGTCTGAAGCGTTGTCTATTTTTAAATCATCATCTAGAGTTAAGTTCCTAGCTACTCTCGCTGCCTTATTTGAAAGCGCGGCTGCTCTAGCTAGGTTGTTTTCAACCAACTCATCTTTCATCTCCTGCGTAACTAAGTCCTTGGATACCTTGACGCCTTTGGCTTTAGCGTCATCTACTACACGTTGGTATATCTCTTCGTTTTTAGCTACTATTTTTCTTGTAGACTCTTTTAAACTCTTGGAAAAATTAGTACCACCATCACTGGTTTTAGCCTTAACACCTTTAACGTCGTCACCAGCAAATTTAGTTATTCTCTCTGAAAGCTTCCCCTCCTCTATATTACCTTGGTATTCTTTCATGAAGTTATAAGCTTCACGACCACTACCAAACTTCTTGTTAAAGTTGTATGTAGAGTTATCCGAGAAAAGCTCGTGTAACCAGTTCATGAACTTTTTAAAAGCACCTTCGTTAAAGGTTAATTCCTTTTTAGTTAGTTTGTCTGAAAATATCGTAAGCCACTCTTCAGTTGTATCTAATTTTAAATTTTCCCCAGCACTTATCCTTCTATTTATTTCTTTAAGTATAGCAGCGTCTTGCTCTTTAGTTAGAGAACGTCTAAAGCTTCTTATAAAACCAGCCATATTACCTGACTTCGTTAAAGCAGCAACCTGTTTCTTTATTATACCATGCAATAATTCGTGAGCGCCTACGTTTATTTGACCTGTTGATTTCGCGACGTTTTCGTTTATAACTAGTTCGTCACCTACAAAGAAACCATCACTTTCTAA
>PDMW01028611.1_pt1 | contig 11837 bp, 11 predicted proteins | sample 1515511 | NCBI WGS metagenome assembly PDMW01 (sample SAMN07343023, study PRJNA328102) | Marine metagenome, whole genome shotgun sequencing project. | biome: marine; feature: bay; material: water; isolation source: viruses from water sample < 0.22 micron filtered, nuclease treated, low... ... | reverse complement strand
ATGAGTAAAACACCAAACAGTGTGGCCTCTTCTATAATTTACATGGTCATCGGGGCCAGGGTCACAAAGAATGAGATTTGTGAGAAGTGCTCGGTGTCCGTTCCCACACTAAATAAGATTGAGAATATCTTGAAAAAACACTTAGAGTCTAAAGGACATAGATAGAATATGACTAAAGTTTTTCTTTCAACCCCCTGTTATGGTGGTCTCTGTTTAGAAAAATATATGTCGAGTGTAATAAAACTCCAACTTTTGTTGATCAAAGAAAAAATTGAAGTAATGATTGATACTACTGAAAATGAATCACTGGTTCATCGAGCTCGTAATGTTTCCGTAGGGCGTTTCATGCAGAAGACGGATTGTGATTACCTAATGTTTATAGACGCGGATATAGAGTTTGATCCCCACGCCGTTGTCCGTCTCATCAAATCTGGACACGAACTGTCTGTCGCATGCTACCCCAAAAAGGTGGTAATGTGGGAACAGGCTGCTAGCGCTGTTCGTAACGATGATGAACGTGATATGTCGATGCTTTCTTCCAGTCTCGTCGTCAATATAGGTGCGACTCGACGAACGATAGAGGATGGTTTCGTTGAGATTTTAGATGGTCCAACTGGGTTCATGCTCATCAGTCGACTAGTTTTCAAGAAACTTGAAGAAAAGTTTCCAGAGTTATGGTGTAAAAATGATCACCAGAACCGTGACTTTGATGATTACCACGCGGCTTTTGATTGTATGATTGATCCAGAATCTAAACGATATTTGTCAGAAGATTACGCCTTCTGTCGGAGGTGGCAACAAGCGGGTGGTAAAATTTTCGCAGACGTGAATACCACACTGGGTCATGTAGGTAATCTACCTTTCAGTGGGTGCATGGATGAAAGGCTTAAGGCTTAAAAACGATACTATCGTATGAAGTTTGTGACGATAGTGGTCACGAGATCGAAGTCGTGCCATGTGAAGACGTTACACTCTATATTGAGACTAAACATAAAGTGTCTTCAGAATTCAGTGAATCATCAAATCGTCTACGTGAATGATGACACCCTCGAAAAAATTGAAACCATCGAACAGTGTATGAAAAAGTATGACCGAATCCTTTTCATCGATTTTGGTATAGGGGTTGACGACCTTTCACTCAATAAAAGTTTAGAGGTGAATGAAAATGCAGGGCTAGTTGTATTCCCGGGTGTCAAGGAGGGGATTAATTGGGACATGTTCAAAGAAAAAGTGAAGTCCGAATCAAAAGAACCCACAACACAAATGGGTCTCGAGTTTGATACTGTTCTAGGAAAGAAGACTTCACCACAGTTTTATAATGTTGTGTCTACGAGTGCCAAAGTTTGGGTAATGATACCAAAAACTGTCATCAAACATATCAAAAATAAAAAGAAGGGCACGTGGAGGCTATACCCCAACATGTTTGAAAACCTGATCGAAAATGGTGTCAAAATTTATGCATTTTCAGCATCTAAGTTGATCCAGACATATACACATGAGTGTATATCAAACATTCTGAACGCGGCGAGTGTAAAACTGAATTAAAGGTTTTGTTTGTTTTTTAAACATGTCTATAGAGGTGGATTCCCCACTTTATAAATATGTCGTATCATACATACATAAAGTATGGGGTAGTAAGGACTACTTCCCAGGACCTCAACCAATCTCCATTGAACGTAAACATTTTCCCATTTTGAAGGGTGGTGAATACGTCGTGTGTGAGAAGACCGATGGGGAGAGGCACATGCTCGTAGCCCTCATGTATGAGGGAAAGAAAAAGTGTCTTCTTGTGAATAGATCTTTCAGGATGTTTGAAGTTCCTATCAACTTGAAGAAGTCTGCCTATGAAGGAACAATTCTTGATGGTGAACTCTATGAAAATGTCCTCATGGTATACGATGCCGTAATTGTCTCGGGGGAGATGGTATGGAACTTGAATTTACATAAACGTATGGACGCTTGCAAAGCCATGCTGAAGTCCATGATATGCATGAAGTCTGACAAATACAGGCTCAAGTGTAAGCAGTTTCACTCGATGAAAGATTTTAGAATCTTCATGGATGAATATCTCCCCACAGTTAAGCAGGATATCGATGGTCTCGTGTTTACACCGGTCAATGATCCTATACGAATCGGGACCCATGAGACTATGTTTAAATGGAAACCCCGTGAAAAGAATACAGTGGACTTTCTCGTAAAGTGGGAACCTTCACGAGAAACACCTGGATTTAAAGAGGGACGACCCACGTGGAGATTGTATGTTCAAGAAAAGGGGAAATTGTTTTTTGAGTCTGAGATTCCACACGACCGGGTGCGAGACAAACCCTGGATGGAGGATGGTGCGATAATTGAATGCACATACGTAACGTGGGAAGAACCCATGTGGTGGAGACCACTGAAACGGAGAACTGACAAGAATTACCCCAACAACAGACGAACGTTTTACAGAACTATTGTCAACATCAAGGAGAACATTGAGATGAAGGAGTTTTTAGATTGTAAACCATGAGGTAAAAACCACCCTGTTCAGGTAGATTGTGTTCTTTCATGTGTTCATCGTCAATCAAAAACCATTTGTTCCTCCTTTTCACAAAGCTGACGTAGTGACCGTCACTTTGATTTCCTACGTGAAGAGCTGTAGAAATTAAATTGTATTCCTTGTTATCTATTATTAGTTTTTCCAAAACCTGGACGTGACACTTTTTGTCATATGAAATGACAAGAACTCGTGGAAGTTGAGAGAATACCATGCGTGTAGTAGCCAGGTTATGTCTTTTCCCATCGTCATCTATGTAATTGTCTATGACATTCCAATCAGTGCTCTTTGATAGAGTTTCACCCATATCCTTACCAGTAGAAGTGACCAAATGGATACAGAAGTCTTCTTCATTTGTTGATTTTCCCATGGGCCAAATAGTCTCCTGAACCTTCTTTCCGTAAAACCATTTTTTGATTTCCGGTGTAGTTTTTTCCAAAATATCGATGATACATAAGAGGGCCTCCTGGACATCGTGTTGCTCATTTTTCTTGAATCTCGGGAACTGTTCCTGAAACAAAGTGAGCAATACAGACACGTTGACATTACTCTGGCCCTTTGTCCAATACTCTTTCGTCAAGTCGGAATACGCCCTAGAAAACTTACATTCACCCTGATATGGATGTCTGATGTAATGATTCGACAAGACTGGGATATAAAGTATGCATTGAAGAGCGGTGTTGAAATAACATGTATTTCCTTGATTTTCTATACCCTTCATTAAATTTTATGAACATTAAACACTTAAGGGAAAGACGCAATATCATAAATGACAAGAACAATCAACATGGATATTCAGAAGATCGTAGACAAGACCATCCCCCTTTTTGAGACTCACAAGAACGAAGGAGACATTGAAGTCGAAATTCGTCTTGGGCGTCACAATGGATCCCTTTTCGACACGAACGTTGGAAAAGATGTCTGGAAAAAGGTTCTCAAAGCTTTGAAGAAATACGATGGGTGGGAGGAAAAGAAGTCAAAGACAGTTGAAGTTTTTTACAATGACTCAAACAGTGTCAGAATCACTAGTGATGAAGATTCTGGAGAACAGGAAATGATTCAAAAGATCAAGGTTCACAAAGAAGACTTTGTTGACAGTGACCAACCGTTGGATGTTAGGTTTTGTATTGCCAGGGAAATTCCGACATCTGGTGAATATGAGATGGACAGGAAGAGAACCAAGACGAGGCATTCTTTCATCCGCAAGAATCTGAGTATCGACATGACAATCTCCTCAGGTGACAATGCAGACATGGACTCAGAAGAGGAAGCATCTTACCAGATTGAACTTGAGATCATCAATCCCAAGGAGGTTGATTCAATTTACAAATTTTTCAACATCCTCAACAAAATCAATGATGTTTCAAAACTTGTATAAAATCTCTGCATACTATAGATATGGCCCAGATCCTGTTGATGCTCGGTTCGGTGATGGCGGCCGCTATCGCCGGTAACAGGTCGGTTACCTTGGAACCCGAACCCGAACCCGAACCCGAACCTGTAGAAACTACCGAAAGAAACAGGGTTGGAAACTCACAGTTTTGGAGAAAACAAATGGACAACGTGAAAGCTGAACCCATACAGTCTGCACCACCTTTATCAGACAGGAAACCCCCACCCCCACCCATGGGGATGCCCCCTCCTCCTGCTCCAGCTCCAGCTCCAGCTCCGGCTCCAGCTCCAGCTCCAGAGCCCATCGATTGTTCTGGTGAGTGGTCTGAATGGTCTAAGTGCACCGAAGCATGTGATGGAGGCACACAATTTCGCACGTGGACTACTCTAAAGAATCCTGTGTATGGGGGGAATGCCTGTCCAGAACCTACACAAACACAAGCATGTAATACTAATGCATGTCCCAGAGAACCCACAACTTTGAATGGGTATTCAGACAGTGGAGACGATGCTTTAGGTAAACAGTGTTCGGGGAGAGCACTATATAGTAGTGCTGGATGGGAGCTTGTTAACCCGGGTGAAGACAGAGTGCAAGCCACATCTTTTGACGACCCTTACTACCAAAAGTATCAGCGACGCGCAGCCTACAAATGTAATGAAGATGATAGATGTAAGTATGTGACCGTCTGGAAGGATGGTGGATATAGGACGTATACAGAGAGTCAATGTAAAGACACCGTAAACCGGAACAATGTGACAACGTGGAAAAAGGTTGATGATACAGTCGCAGCAAAAGATCTTCCCAGTTTCTCCCAGGTCTCACCTCAAAAAATAAATGGATATACAGCCCTTGTGAACAGAAGTATAAAAGTGGACGATAAATTTTCCTGGCGAAATCCACCACCTACGGATACTGGTTTGGTGTGTGAAACAAAAGAATACCTTGATAGATTTAATAGTGACTCTTCGCAGATCGATATTCAAGGACCGGAAGTGAGTTACGATTCTGATGAGTACAAGAAGTATGTTAAAAATGCCCAAGATAAATGTGAACTTGAACATAACTGTAATTTCATAAGTGTAAGGAAAAATGGTGGAGGAGAAATGTATTCTGTCTGTGAAGGTCAGAGAATTCCACCATTCAACCGATTGACTGACCACGACTATAAAATATTCAAAAGAGATGATGATCAACCTTTGAGACCCGAACCTCCCCCAGAAATCGGTGCTGGTCTAAGCACCACAGAGAAACATGCACAATCGTTCATGGGATATAATCCAGTCTCTCGTTACAAGAAGTGTAATAATCATGGAAGCGCCCTTGCCAATGAATATTTACGTAAAGAGGGTGAAGAAAAGGTGAGTTGGAGAGATTTTTTCTCATATAAATACCAAACATTACTGAAGAGGGGTATAGAATTGTGTAACAAAGATAAAAATTGTCAGTATCTAGAACTAAATGGATCAAAAGCTATCGTGAGAACATTTAAAAAGAGTGATTGTAAGCACCCACAGGCTGTTCACATGGACACTGAACATAAAATATGGGAAAAAACAGATTGGGTAGATCCAGACATTCAGGGTCCTATTCATGGATATGCACAATATGGTTCAAAGTTTCAGTCATGTGGAACCAACAGTGGAACACCCGAAAATCCTGAAATTACTGGATTCATTAAGCAGGGGTATGTAAAGGGGTCCAGAGATTTAGGTTCTCAACCTGCTGCATCATTTCTTAAAGCAGATGGAACGATGAACGATACGTATAGTGAGTATTTAAAGCAGGGTGCAATGTTATGCAATGATGATCCTAACTGTAAATATGTGTCAGTTTGGACAAATGGTTCATATAGAACGTTTGGTGCCAGTGTGTGCGAGGATCAACCAATGTTGGGTTATTCGGGGGTGAAAACGTGGAAGAAAAAAGATAGTTCGGTCGTGGGAACCCCCGGGGTGGAGGAGGCGGAGGTGGAGGTGGAGGCAGAGGTGCCTGTAAAACATGGTTATAAAAACACACACGACTGGAAGATGTGTCCCCAAGACAAACAAAAATGGGTAAAATTCTCCGGATCCACCCAGGTAGGATTTCAAAGCACCGAATACGATGAAAACCTTAAATCGGGAATTATGAAATGCAACGATGATCCAAACTGTAAATATGTCACTTTGTTTATGGATGGTTTAACTGGATTGGTAAATGAAGGTGAGTGTGAATCTCCTAATCCAGTGCAAAATGCAAAAATATGGGAAAAGGAAGACCCCAGCGTTATCGGTCCCTCACCTACACCCCCTCCACCCCCTCCACCAAAACCACCACCGTTTGATTGTGGTGGTAATGCTAATACACAAATTCCTTTCAGTAGTGTAAATGATGGAAGTTGTGATTGTTTACCCGGTTTTGACGATGAAGGTTTTGAAGAAAATGGAGTCGCAAAGGGTGCCTGCAAACCTCACCAGGTGGGTAGTTTTTTGAACGATATTTCAATGTTTGGGACAAATTACATACCTAAACAAATATCAACTACACGACCAGCAACAACTAGCAATTGGAACGTAGCTAAAAATTGGCCCGGTGGTTATACAGGCACCTACCAAACCGGCTATACCGCAAAAACAAAAAAAGAAACTATAAAAAAACAGCTTCCATACTTGATCAAAGAAGATAAATCTGGATGGACAAAGAAGGTCTTCACCGGTAAATCAAAATCTCAATGTGAACAAATTTCAATAGATCACCCCAGGTCACCCGGGTATTCTTACTTTATGAAAGGTATAAACGGAAACGGAACTGCTGAAACATTTAGTTATTATGAATACAACAATGGAGTGCGTGGAAATTTGATAACCAAAAATATCACTGGTAATGAACCAGTATGTGTAGTTTATGGTGGAAATACGGGTAAGGGAACTGACAAGAAGTGTGTCACTGATCATGTAGATCATCCAGAATGCTGGGAACGTGAACCTACTCAAGCCGAAAAAGATTACCTTGGATTCAAACCGGGCAGCATGGGCACGTTCTGGAGCTGGGGATTTAGTTCTGGTGGTCAACACCCACAAGTTTGGGATGGTAAGGTGGGGAAAATGGTGAACGCCAAGTATGATCTACCCCACCGGGAATGGAAAAAGGACAAGTACTGGACATAAAAATCTTGTGTTATTTTAATGAGCAACTCCAACAAGGGTGGGGGGTCGACTCTGAGTTTAGTGCTGCTCATATTATCATGTGTCTCGTGTATGTCCATAATCAGTTCTTCGGTGGGTAGTGTGATGATTTCTAACGCGGAACCACCACCAGGATCCTCAGCGGACCTCGGTTCCTCAGCGGACCTCGGTTCCTCAGCAGATCCAGAACCAGCTGAAATACTCTCTGATTCAATGGCTGTGGAGGGGAGCACATTTACAGTTGAGAAGGAAGAAGTCGAACAGAGTGCATTTAAATTACTGCGAAACAAAGACTATTACGGGGTTGGGAATTTGTATCATTATCACCCAGATTCTGATATTCCATTCACTGAAAAAAGATGCCTCCACGAATGTTCAGTGGATCCTTCTTGTAAAGCTGTCGTTTTTAATAAAGAGCTGGATAGATGCTGGGGGAAAGCAATGGAGGATTTCGAACTCCCCTTGCATAGCAACTCGAATGGTAAATTAGCTTATGTAAAAAAAGATCTCTACGAAGACGCCATAGAAAAATATGGGTAGATAGTACATGATTTACGTAATGCTATTCTTCGTGATATTGTTTCTCATGCATGATAAACACTCTAAAATAGAAGAAGTGGAGGGTTCACACTTCTTCTATCTCAGTGACGGGGCTTCTAGGGGTGTGTACGAGAAGATGCGTAGGAATGGTGTGAGTGACGACAGTTTGAAAGACTTCGTGCTCATGGAAGATCAGTTGTTGGGTCTTGAACATAAAGCTGTGTGCACGGGAATTCCGTATTCCTTACAAGGGAATGGAATTTCAAAAAAGATCAAGGAAACTTTCCCAAACTATAACTTCAACTACCACACGATACACCTTAAACAACTCGCAGAACCCGGAAAGACTATCAACAGGAAAATCGTATGTCAGACTTAAACATTAAGTCGTCCGTCGTTTCGAAGATCGAATCGATTTTACTGCTATGTTGACCAGTTCCGCCTTTCTCATCTTTGAACCAAAACTCCTGGCCAATGGCCCTGCGATTTTCACGAAATATTCAATCAGTTGTGGAGTTGTCAATTCCATAAAAAATTTACGACGTTCGACTGGGCTCATGCTTTTCACCAGTTCTTCACTCCTATTAAATTTTTTAATGGCCATATAGTACCTAGCAACTTCACGCACATACTCACGTTCATCATTTGTTTTGGCAGTTGTTAAATTTCGCGATGTTTTTATACCGGTAACCTTGTTAATGCGATTGATTCGCAGCCTCGGGGTCAGCACTCGTCGCTGGGGTGTTGTGCTTGTCAGAATTTTCGGTGTACCATTCTTATAGAATAATTTGTGTTTCTTATACAGTTTACTGCTCATATACCATTACCTTTGATTTTAAATCACATTGTGCGTTTCCTACCTAATTGATATATGGGTGTCGCCACATATCAAATAGGTGTTACACTATTGTGGTTGTATTTAAACTTCACTTCTAAATATGTCACTGTTCAACATCTTGAACAGGTTCCATAAGAGCATCTTATGCTGTGGACTATCTACATCTTCCCATTCGTCAAAAATTGTCATGATGAGTTTGTTATCATCAATCTCATCACGTTTTCTAAAAGACAATGGTGCCATCACACCCTTACTTCTAACACACCTAATGTAATCTGCGATGATGTAGACGATGGCATCGAGAAACTCCTCCTTCGCCATATCCAACCAGGAATTTCGTTTTGTTCCCCATTTTTGAGTGTTATCACCAACCCTGACACCCTGATTATATTTTCTCAACCCTAGCTCTAACCGTCCTGTTAATTCCTCTCGGACGCCCATTTGTATTTAAGTTGTTTCTCCGCTTTAACCAATTTTTTCGATAATCATCCATCTTTTTCTGAGATGGTTCTCTTTTGAAGTTCCTCACGTGGTTCATGATATAATTCGAAGCCGCATTCTTGAAGCTACTCCTCATGTTCAGTGGAATACCGGTGGCATTCACTTTGTTCATGAGGTATTTCTTCTCCAAAGCGTTTCTTCTTTCAAATTTCCATCTATTCACCATACGCTTTTCCAATTGTTTGACATCACCCTTGAAAGGAATTCCAGTGCTTTTGTTAGGTCGCAAACCATTCATAGCCCGTTTTACATTTTTAACATCCTTATTGAGATTGGGTTTGTAACGTTTGATCCATTTGGAGCCATACTCTTTTTCAAGTTCTTTACGAATGGAGTTGTTATTCAAGCCTCGCTTCTTGATCGTCTTCTCGCGGAGATTAGAGGCGCGCTTGTTGATCTTGTTACGTTGGACCTGTCGTTTCGTGGGTTTGGGTTTGGGTTTGGGTTCGGGTGTCTTTACTTTGCGATACATCTCAATTTTTTTACACAACACCGGTTTAGTGTCTTTCGTGTCGAATTGAATCTTCAAAATCTTAGCGATGCGCTGAATTTCTTTTTTGGACATGTTGTTACACAGTGTCTTGTTGATCCTGAACGTGTCACCCTTACCAGATAAGGAAGAGTTTTTGTTTTTGTTTGTATTCCTAAAGGTCTGAACATTGGTTTTCTTCTTGATCATGTTACAAATTTCTTTTCTTGTGGCATTCCTGGTTCCATTTTCACCTCTGACTCTAAAGTTCACGATACCAAAGTTTTTAGCGAGATCTACAATTTCCGATCTCTTCATGCGTTCACAAATTTTACCAGTCACCTTAACCGCTTTCATTTGATTGACTGTCAGCTTCCGTTTCTTATAAACACGCTTGATCTTTGTGTTGACAGTTTTGGGTTTCACGGTCTTCTTCACTTTAGCCTTCTTTGGAGCTTTCATCTTACCTAGGAAGATACCACTATCACCAGACCTATAGAAGTCACGGATCAGATTTGCGGTAGATCTGTATGTGTTCTCAAGAACAGCTGGATTCTTAGCTCCAATGATTTGCACGTTACCAGTCCTGGTCAGGTTTAGTGTGTAGCCGTTCATATTCACATACATCATAGGGGAAAGTTCAGGGTTGTAATTTACCGAGCCATACCTGGCAAACTTGAATTGCAGTCTTTTCAAATCAATTGTTCCGTTTATGTTAAATTGACCACTCAAATTATTGAACTGTATCGGTCCACTGAAGAATGGCTGTCCATTGGTGTAGTTCTCCACGACGTAGCGACGAATGAGTTCGGGCTGCCTCGACATGTGACTTACCAAAAAACCACCCGAGAAACGTATTTTCCCGTTTTTGTAGATGTTGACACTCACTTTCTGACTCTCACCACGTTCGTTATAAATGATGATTTTAAACTGCACAGTCACGAGAGGTATGCTCATGTTACCCTTGAGACCGAGATTCCGTGTATGACTCGACGCCACCTTCTGTGTGCCATACCTTCCTAACATCTCTGTGGTTTCTATATAAAGACCCTCAGCAATCTGAGTTTTAGCGAGTGGTCTTCTTCTCATGACATCCTTTAGTTCGAGAACAACATCCTTCTGTCCATACCCACTGTCAACACCAGCGTTGAACATACCAGGTCTAAATGGGGATATTTCGAGATCGGGATCGTTATTAGCGAAAATAGATTCATTGATCTCTGGCATAGTAAACTCGTCGATGTTACCAAAGTTTTCTGCTTCCATTACATTATTTACTATTTTGTTCATATTCAAATCAGAAAATTCATTTTCAAGAGGGGAGTTGTTTTCAAATTGGGCAAAGGTTCCTTTGCGTTTAAGGGGTCTACGTTGACGCAGTTCAGGTCTGACAGGTTCACGGAAAGGGGGAGGTCTTAGCCGCTCTCTCCGAAACATGTCACTCTCAAGCTCTCTCGCAAAGTTGTCATTGTTCGAGTTAGAGTCTGGACTTTGGACATCCACCCCAGATCTTTTTATAAATTCCTTGACCTGTTGGCTCATATTACTATATACGATTTTTTTTTAGAAGTTGTTTCCGATCGAGAGTTCCTCCTCAATTATATCAACCCCATAAAATACTGGTTGTGTGGGATAGTCCCTACCCTTATAGTTTACAGATTCCAGTTTCATTGTAATACCATATGCACTGAAAGGTCCCACGTAGAAATCTGGGTTGAACAGGTCAGGCTTCTTACCCTTCAAACTTCTGGCACAGTGGGAATTGTAAGCCTGAACAAAGATATCCTCTGGAACAAACTTGTCCTTCTCTTTGATGACACGGATCGAGTTGAGGAAATGGTGCAGTGTATTCGCCACCATCGCAACCTGATTCTGGATAGTCTTGAAATATTTAGGGACTACGTTCCAGATGTCACGGTCACTGTATTTAGCAGAATAATCCAAGTAAGCTCTGACACACTTCTGTAGGATAGCTGGAAGTTCAGCGTCAAGTTTGCGATCCATGTGAGGGTCGGCTTCTTGGACCTGCTTGGTAAAGTTCCAAGGGAGAATACGACGCAGGACTGACCCAGACTTATCATTCCAGTTTGGAACCTCGTTACCACCCAAGATTCCAGGAACCTTCCAGTTTGGGAGAGAGACCGCCTGTTTATTTTTTATGTTTACTGCAATCCCTTCACCAGACACGAGAGACTGAAACTCGGCTTGTTCCAGGGCGAGGTCACCCTTCACTTCGGGCGCGACGAATAGGAAGGCGTCTTTGATGGCAGAAAGACCAAACTTCCTTTCAATGTTGTTACCCAGTGTCTTCACATCACTCGTGTCGTAGAACCTTTGAAACACGTTGTTGATGAGGGTGGATTTACCAGAACGTGCGATACCCTTGAAGAATGGAA
>PDMW01050529.1_pt1 | contig 11924 bp, 11 predicted proteins | sample 1515511 | NCBI WGS metagenome assembly PDMW01 (sample SAMN07343023, study PRJNA328102) | Marine metagenome, whole genome shotgun sequencing project. | biome: marine; feature: bay; material: water; isolation source: viruses from water sample < 0.22 micron filtered, nuclease treated, low... ... | reverse complement strand
GGTTGCTATTCAAGGTGGAGCTTCAAACGAGCCATCAGGAATCTTAACTGAGTCAGATGCTACAACTGTTGCTATTGGGACTAATGGTGGTGCTATCACTTACGCTAATTTGGCTAAAATGGATAGTTCCATAGATGCTGCAAATGGCAATACAGGTGTTAAAAACTACTTAACTACTCCTGGAGTAATTGGAAACATGAGACTTACTTCAAGACAGACTAGCGGTGTTGAAGGTAACTTTATTCTTAATGAAGCAATGACTTTATTAGGACATCAAGTGCATTCAACAACTAACGTACCTTCCAACCTTACTAAAGGAAACGTATCTGGATCATGCCACGCGGTAGTTCTAGGTGATTTCTCACAAGTAATGATGGGATTCTGGTCTGGAGTTGACGTAATCGTGGACACTTCAACATTATCAAGCTCAGGTGGTGTGCGTTTAGCATTCTTCCAAGATTGTGATGTTGCCGTAAGACAACCAGAAGCATTTGCTTTGATTAAAGACGTTGTAGTTAGTTAATAACTAATTGATTTGGGGCAGTTAATACTGCCCCTATTCAAAAGGATAAAAAAATGACACAAATAAAAATGGAAAAGGATGCGTACATAAAAGGCATCATGCGTTACAAGGGTGAGGTTGTTGAAGTAGCTTCCGCAGAAGCTAGACAATACATTTCAAACGAAACAGCAATTGATGTTACTGATGCACCTGTAGAAAAAGCAGACAGAGCCGTTAAAAAAGCTCCTGCTAAAAAGAAAGCTAAGTAAATGGTATTAGAATCGTCAGCAGATCTAAACGGGTACTTTGAAACTGATAGTCATGGTGTTACGGCAACGATAAACATCAATGGATCTAACAGCACTATTAATGTGATATTTAATAAAGAGTATTTTGGAATAGATCCTGGAATGGGATTAGAAGTAGAAGGTTTCCAACCTGTAGCAACAGGTAGAACATCAGCTATGCCTAATGTGGCCATTGGCGATACAATTACGATAGAATCAGTAGCTTATAACATCAGATCGGTTCAGCCAGATGGTGTTGGAGTTACATCTTTAGTTCTTGAGGATCAATAGTAATGGCTCATGTAAGAACAACTATTAGAAACAGAGTGGCAGGTAATACTGTTACAGGTTTATCCACAACAGGATCTAGAGTATATGAATCTAGAATATATCCTCTTGGAGCAGGTACTTTGCCTGGTTTATGTGTATATACTAAGTCAGAAGAAAGCGAACCTTCAACAATAGGATCTAGTAGAGTAATGCTTAGAAATTTATCATTAGTAATTGATGGATATGTTAAAGCTGTATCTGGATATGATGATTTGGTTGATACCATTTCAGCAGAAGTAGAAACAGCAATGGCCAATGATGCTACCCTGGCAGGATTAGTGAAAGACCATTATTTAGAATCCACAGATATTGATTTTAACGAAGAAGGGGATAAGCCTGTGGCGGTTGTCTCTTTAACTTACGTTATTCAATATGCAACTGTTGAAAATAACCCACAACAAAATATTTAAGGAATAATTATGGGAACAATTTTATACGCTCCAAATGGTATAGACAGCATAGAAGTTGTTGAAGATCAGGTGGAGTATTTGAAACAAAAAGGTTGGGCTTCAAAGCCTGTTAATAAAAAAAATAAAAAAAACGAGGAAAATTAAATGGCTACACATTCAGGAAAGGAAGGTTTGGTCAAGGTTGGTTCAGCTACAATAGCTGAGGTTAGATCTTGGACACTTAACACCACAGCAGATACCATCGAAGATACAACAATGGGAGATACAGCAAGAACTTACCTAACAGGTTTAACTTCTGCTGATGCTTCTGTTGATGTTTTCTGGGATGAAACAGATTCAGCAGGCCAGGTTGCATTAGCACCAGGTGCGTCTGTTACATTGGTATTATATCCAGAGGGCGGCGCAAGCGGTGACACTTATTACACTGGAACGGCAATTGTTACATCTAAATCCATAACAGGATCTTTTGATGGAATGGTTGAAGCGAGTATATCAGCTCAATATTCTGGCGCGGTAAGCACAGCAACAGTTTAAAAAGATGAGTGCTATTGAGAGTGCCAAAGCACATTTTGCGTCTTTAGAAACACAGAGCTTTGAAGTTGAAGAATGGAAAGATGAAAGCGGAAAGCCATTGGTTATCTATTACACACCTATGACCTTACATGAAAAGGACAGGTTGTATAAGAAATCTAGAGGTGAAAGCCTTGAACTGATGGCTTACGTTTTAATTTTTAAAGCCGTTTCAGAAACAGGAGAACCCTTATTCACAATGGATGACAAACATTCTTTGATGAACGGTGTAGATCCAGATGTTTTAGCCGAAGCTGCTGCCAAACTCTTAAACAATGCAAGCGTTGAAGAACAATTGGAAAAGTAAAAACGGATAATGAATTTTTTGTTCAATATGCTCTAGCCGAAATGTTAGGCATGACGTTGAATCAATTAATGAAAGAAATGACATTATCCGAATTTAACGGATGGTTAGCTTATTTGGAACAAAAAAAAGAAAATAACAAAAAGTAATGGCAACAAAAGATTATAAATTTGACATAACAGCGCAGAATCGTACAGACAAAGCGTTTAGAAAAGTTAATCAAAGCTTAGATAAAACATCTAAAGGTATGAATTTTTTGAAAAAAAGCATAGTTGGTGCTTTTGGTGTTGCTGTTATTGCTAATTTTGCAAGAGAAACTTTAAGGGTAGCAGACGATTTAGCTAAAGTTTCTTCTTCAATCGGGGTAAGTGTTGAATTCTTACAAAGATTTCAATTTGCGGCTGAACAATCTGGTGTTTCAGCAGAAGGATTTGATAAAAGTATAAGGTTCTTTTCTAAGACTATGGGTGAAGCAACTATGGGTCTTGGTTTAGGTTTAGATGCTGTTGATCAATTAGGAATTTCTTTAAAAAATGCACAAGGAGAAACTAAGTCAATAGATGATCTATTTATAGAATTTATGAAAGCTCTTAGTGGTGTTGAAAATGCTACTGAAAAAGCAGGCCTAGCTACTAAATTATTTGGTAGAGCAGGAATCCCAATGGTTAATATGCTAAGAGATGGTCATAGTGCTATGTTAGATCTTGCATTAATAGCACCAGGAGTTTTAACCGCAGAAGATACAAAAAGAGCAGAAGATTTTAATGATGCTATGAATGTTCTTTCTAGAACAATCAAAGGGCCGCTCCAAAGTGCATTAATTAGTATTGTTGACGCACCAACTAGATTATTAGATTTTATTAAAGAAAGTTTTAGTGAACAATTTGCTAGTGACCTAGAAGAAGCCTATGGAAGAGCAAACTCAGGGATAGTTAGCACAACAAATGCAAGCATTGAAGTTTTATCTACATTTGATAAGCGGCTAGAATCTTTTTCTGATTCTGTAAGAAAAAGTTTACAAACACCAACTGAAAAAGTTGAAGAATTTAAAGCAAAATTGCAGGAATGTGTAGACGCAGGAATATTTAATGAAAGTGATATGGATGCGGCTATTCAAAAATTTAGATCAAGTATTCAATCTGGTGTTGGTGACTCAATCAGCATTGTAAAACAATTTGAAAACACTGTAGAAGGAACTTTAACAAAATCCTTTCAATCTTTTTTTGATAAGACTAATGAAGGCTTTATGAATATGAAAACTCTTTTTTCTAGCGTTGTAGATTCCATCATTCAAGAAGTAATAAGATTGGCTATAATAAAACCGATAGTGGATTACATAATGGGTGGTGTGTCAGGAACTTTTGCTAGTATATTTGGAAGAGAATCAGGCGGTGCTGTTACAGGAGGAAAAACGTATTTAGTGGGGGAGCGCGGCCCAGAATTGTTTACCGCACCAGGAAACGGCAACATACTTCCTAATGGACAAATGAACGGTGGATCAACAGAAGTTGTTATTAATTACAACATAACTGCTTTTGACACGCAAAGTGCCACACAAGCTATAGCGCAACAAGCTCCAACTATTGTAGCAATAGTAGAACAATCTTTTAGAAAACGCGGTAAGAGGATGATGTAATGAGTGGAACATTCCCCAACAGCCCTGCCCCAAGATCTATTGATGTTGAATCTGTAGAACCAACATTAGTAAGTATTTCATCAAATCTTAGAAGGCAAGCCAGATCCAGAGGTGGACAAAGATGGATTTTTAAATGTAGCTTTCCGCCAATGGAAAGATCAGATTTTGATCCTATATTTGCTTTCAGCGTTGCACAACGTGGTCAATTTGAAACATTTAATTTTGTTCCAAAAACAATAGGCACAAGCAGAGGACAAAGTTCTGAAAATCCTATTTTAAATGCAGGATTTGCAACAGGACTTGATGCGGTAACTGTTGATGGATTAACACAATCAACAAGCAATATTTTAAGATCAGGAGATTTTATTAAGTTCTCTAATCACACAAAAGTTTATATGGTAACTTCTGATGTAAGTTCTAACGCATCAGGTGTTGCCACAATAAATTTTGCACCAAAATTAGAATCAGCAGTAGTTGATAATAATACAATAACAATTTCATCAGTTCCTTTTCAGGTTGCATTTGCATCAGATGGTATTTCCTACTCTACTGATGCAAGTGGTTATTATTCTTACAAAGTAGATCTTGTAGAGGTTACTTGATGGCAAACAGAGGAAGTAGTACTGCTTTCCAAACTGAAATTGTTAAAGATCAATCTCAACCATTTCATTTAGTAGAAATATATTTAGATGATCAGACTTACTATTTAACTGATTTTTCAAAAACAATTACTTATTCTAATAATGAATATACTGCCGTAGGTCATTTACTAGCATTCAGTTCAATAGAAGAACAAAACACAATAACCACAAGCAACATTAGTGTAAGCCTTTCTGGAATTGAACAAACCTATGTTAATTTGTTTTTAACGCAAGATTACATAGATAGAAGGTTGACTATAAGAAAAGGGTTCATGTCATCTTTAAATGCAATTGTTGTAAATCCTATCATTATTTTTGATGGAAGGATGGATTCACCTGTAATTCAAGAAGATGTTACAAACGGAAGATCAACAATATCTGTTAGTGCAGCAAATCAATTTGTAGATTTTCAAAAGATACCTGGAAGATTCACCAACAATCAAAATCAGCAGCTTTTTTTTCCTAATGACAAAGGGTTTGAATACGCGTCAGAAATAATGAAAGACGTAGCCTGGGGTTCTGAATTTGATCCTGGAATCAGAGAATCAGGGGCAGGAAGCTTATCCCCTTATTTAACTGGTGCTTCTGTAATAGACACAAGATATTTAGGATCTGAATCTTTCCTAAGCTCAACTCCTTATGGTGGAATATTGTCTTTATTAACAAATTACAACAATAGAATTGTTGTTTACGAAGCACAGCATGGAAGATTAACAGGTCAGACAGTAACAATAAGCGGAGCAACAGGTTTTGTTCAAGTTGGTGCAAACTTTATAAACAGAACCTTTCAAATTACTGTACTAGATGCTAATTCATACACAGTACCAATTACACAAAACATAAGCTATTCAGAACAGTTTATGGGTGGAGCAGAAGTATTAATAAATAATGAACCTGCTATTGGTGCTGCAATTATTACAAATACAGGAACAAACACAGGCAACCAAATAACAGTGGTTGATGTAAATGAAAACCTAGAAGTTGGAGATTACGTTCAATTTGTTAATCCAGGGGAAGCAGGCGGTATTTCAGAAGAAGCTTTATCAAATGATCAAGGTCATGTAGTCATTTCCAAAAATACAGATGGAACAGTAGTTCTAGAAATAACAGAATTACAACCAATGATATTGCCGCCAATGAGAGTGGATTCATCAGGTAACATTTTAGGAATTATGGAAGCAGACCATGAAAAAAATGTAGGAGATACAGTTGTTATAGCAGGAGCAGAAGCAACAGGCGGTTTGTCTGCATCGGATATAAACGGAGAACGAACTGTAACGGCTGTAACTAATAATAATGAATACCAGGTATCGCATGATGGAACAGCAACAAGTGATGCAGTTAACACAGGTGGTGATGCAACCACAGTAGACGCAGAGAAAGTTAAAACACCTCCCATATCTACTACCGCAGATAGCACCACAATTATAATCAAATCAAAAGATTTAAATGTAGTTGTAGGAGATACTTTAAAAGTTCAAGGGGTAACAGAAGTTGGCGGTATTGATCCAGAACATATAAATAATAAACCTTTAGTTGTAACAGCAGTATCAACAAACACAGCATCAGCAGTAGTAGCGGTATCAGCTACAGAAACAGAAACAGCAGGCGGTAATCAAGCTGTTGTTAATGTGCCTGTAAAAGCAACAAGCGTTGTAAGAACAGGAACAAAAGAAACTAAAATAAAAGTTCCTCTAAAAAATATTTAATGAAAGATTTAGAAACTATTGATTTTATAGAACAAGAAACAGGCAACAGTTTTGTTTGGGGTTCTAATGATTGCAACACATTTGTTCTTAAATATGTTGATCAAGTGCATGGCATGGATCTTCTTAAAAAAGCATATAAGAAATACAAAACAAAAAAAGGTGCTATTAGCTTTCAAGCTAAATATCCGCTCCCTATAAGCGAAGCAATAATAAAAGAAGGTGCTGTAAAAATAGCACCTGGAATGGCAAGAATGGGAGATATATTAGTAAAACAAGATAAAGGTTTTGAAAGATGTCATATCTGTCTAGGAACAAAAATAGCATCAGTTCCAGAAGATCAAGAAACACAAATACAAAGTATCAAAGATTTTAATATTTTTGATTGGGGAATAAGGGTTATTTAATGCCATCAGCAGTAATAGCAGTAGGAGAATTCTTTACGATAGCAGCAGCTTATGCAACAGGCAACTATGTTGCGTCTGTAATAATTGGAACTGTTTTAACAGTAGCAACATTTGCAGCAGGTGCTTCTTTATTAGGGCGGCAAATGAGAATACCAGAAATTAGTCTGGGGCAACAAGGGGCAACAATTTTAGCTAACGCACCTTCTAGTTCAGCACCTATTCCTGTTATTTATGGAGCAAGAAGAGTTGGTGGAATTAGAGTTTTTGCAGGATCTTCCCCTGGTTATATAATAGATGATTTTGGTAATTTAACAGGTGAACAAAGAGAAAATGAATACCTTAACCTAGTAATAGCTTTGTGCGAAGGTGAAATTCATAGAGTGCAAACCGTATATGCAAACAATGTTGAGATATATCCTAATCCAGATGCAAGATTTAAAGGCCACATAGAATGCAATGTTCATGTAGGTAAAGACAACCAAAAAGCTGATCAGCTTTTAATAGAAACTGCTCAAAGTGCAGGAAAACCTTTTGTTTGGACAAACGCGCATCGATTAAATGGTGTTGCTTATTTATACATAAAACTAAAAGCAGACAATGAAATATTTGCAACAGGATTGCCAACATTCAATGCTGACGTTTTAGGAACTAAAGTAAAAGACTACAGAAACACTTACGCAGGCACAGCCGTTAGTATAGAAAGATATTCCAACAATCCTGCCCTTTGCATAAGAGATTATTTAGAGAATGATAGATATGGTAGAGGAATTCCATCATCCCAGATTGACACAACTTCTTTTAATGCAGCCGCTAATTATTGTGATGAAAAAATATCAATTCAAACAGACACATCTACTACATTAACCCAAAAAAGATACACAATGAATGGTGTTGTTGCTATTGGAGAAACAAGCATAGACACGTTAGACAAAATGCTGACATCTTGTAGAGGAATGTTAGTGTTTCAAGGTGGATTTTATAAGCTTATCTTAGATAAAGCTGAAGCTCCTGTTTTAACTTTTGATGAAAGTACAATCATGCCTGATTTTTCAATAATCATGCCAGGCAAAGACAGCATTGCAAATAGAATCAATGCTAATTATTTTAATCCATCAAGAGAATGGCAGGCTGATTTTGCTTATGCAGAAAGCGCAGAATACAAAAGTGATGATAATGATCTCTTGTTAGAAAAAACAATAGAATTGCCTTTTACTGCTGATTATTACATGTCTCATTACATTGCTGAACAAGTCTTAAAACAATCTAGGCAAGGTTTGATAATAGATTTTAAAACAACGCAAGAAGGACTTTTGGCAGAAGTTGGAGATGTTGTTTACATTAAATTAGATTCTCCTGGTTGGACTTCGCTAAACGGTGGATCAGGCAAAAAATTTAGAATCTTAGAAATGAGCATTGAAGCTACAGATGAAATTTCAATAGTAGCTAGGGAATATGATTCTGCTGTTTATACACATGGAATATTAAAAACAAAAGACACAGCACCAAATACAGCACTACCTGATTTATCTGAGGTTGTTGCACCAACTCAAATAACCGTTACTGAAAGTCTTTTATACAATGATCCAAAAATTACAAATAGAATTTCTTTAACATGGGATCAACCCACAGCTAGTTACATTAATAAATATGAAGTTACTTTTAAAAAAGGAAATGATAATTTATTTATAAATACTGCTAGTACATCAGGAAGGCAATACAATATAGATAACCTAGAACCAGGTCTTTATACGTTCTTGGTTAGATCCACAAACACAGCAGGCTTTAAATCTGATTATGTAGAAAAATCTTTTGAAGTGAAGGGAACAACAGTTCTTCCTGTGGTAAATCCTCCTGCCCTAGTTGGTGTTGTTGAATCTCTTATTTCTACAACTAAAGGCTCAGGCATAAAAGCAAAGGCTGTTTTAAGTTGGACTGCCGTTGCAAACACAGATTGGGAAGCATTAGGAGTTACTATTGATTCCTATGAGGTTGAAAGAAAACTAACTTCTACTTCTACCTATGAAAGACTAGGTTCATCTACAGGAACTTTTTTTGAGTTTTTTGACATAACACCAGGTAATTATAATTTTAGGGTTAGGACAGTAAACAGCGCAGGCATAAAATCAGCTTATGTTGAATCAACAGCAGAAATAAATGGTTTATCTGCAAAACCAACAGATGTAGCTAATTTCTTTATAAGAGCGGAAAGCACACAGGCTAATTTATCTTGGACACCTGCGGCAGATTTAGATGTTAAAGTAGGCGGTACGTTTGAAATAAGACATAGTGTGGCTACAAGTTCTGCAACCTGGGCGCAATCCATAAAGATAGGAAGCGATATACCAGGAAGCTCTAATAGTGCTTCTATGCCCTTATTGGTAGGTACTTACTTAATCAAAGCAGTAGATTCTACAGGTAACAAGTCAGATGGTGCAAAAGCCGTTATAAATACAATTTCACCATCCACGTTTGATACTTTTGAAAAAGCTTCAATAACAGATACAGCTTTTGCAGGCGCAAAAACAGATATGGTAGTTGATGATGCAGGTTTTCTTAAATTTGAAGCTGATGTTACCTGGGATAATGTTGCAGGTAATATTGATACATGGGGTTTAGTTGATTCAATAGGTGGTGTAGATTCCCCAGGCACATATCTATTTAGCTCTAATATAGATCTTGGATCTCCTGGTAATGCTACGTTAAAATCTGAAATTACATTTCAGGTATATAGCACAACTGACATTTGGGATAACTTTCAAGGCAATATAGACACATGGGATTCTATAGATTCAGTTGTTTTTGATGATGTAAATGCAACTTTATATGTTGCTACTACTCAACAAGATCCTGCAAGCGGATCTGCAACCTGGACAGACTATCAAGAATTTACAATAGGAAATTATTACGGAAGAGGGTTTAAGTTTAAATTAATTTGTACTACAGGATCTAATGATCACCAGATAAAAGTAACAAGTTTAAAAGCAATAGCAGAAGTTTATTACAGACTAGAATCAGAGACAGTAACAACAAACGCAAGCGGATCTTCTTTAACTTATGATAATGCTTTTTTAGCTACACCACAGATAGCAATATCTGCAAATAATATGAGTACAGGGGATTATTATGCAATTACCAACAGCACAGCCAATGGTTTTACATTAAGATTTTACAACGCAGGCGGTACAGGTGTAGCAAGGACTGCTTATTATTTATCTAGAGGATATTGACACTTACAAAATGCAACTTAGGGTTTATAAAAAATTTGTTTAATCTAAAAGGAAGGTTTAATGGCACAACATGATTATGTGATTGCAAACGCATCAGGAAGTTCAGTAAGAGCAGACATTAACAGTATGGCTCTTGCCATCTCCTCTAATAACAGTGGATCTTCTGAGCCTTCAACAAGGTATGCTTATGAGTTTTGGACAGATACATCAAACAATGTTGTAAAAATAAGAAATGGTGCAAATAACGCATGGATAACATTGCCTTTTTCTATAACTGCAAATAATACTGTTGATATAAACGGAGGGGCTATTGATGGAACTCCTGTAGGTGGATCAACAGCAAGCACAGGTGCATTTACAACTCTTACTGCTTCTGGAGCTGCAACATTTGGTACTGTTGATATTAATGGAGGTGCTATTGATGGAACTCCTATAGGTGGATCTAGTGCAAACACAGCAAGCATAACTACATTAACAGTTACAACATTATTAAGTTTACCAGATGGAAGTGCATCAGCCCCTTCTCTAACAAACACAGGTGATACAAATTGCGGTTTGTATTTTCCAACGGCTGATACACTTTCATTTACAGCAGCAGGCACAGCCCAATTTACAATGGCTGATGGTGTTATTGCTCCTGTTACTGATAATGATATAGATTTAGGAACTTCATCTTTAGAATTTAAGGATGGTTATTTTGATGGTACTTTGTACGCTGATGCAATTAACTTAAATGGTACTGCCATATCTTCAACTGCCGCAGAAATTAATCTTTTAGATGCCTTAGACAGAGGATCTATTATTTATGGCAACGCTAGTGGTGCAACAGCAGTTCTAGGGCAAGGAACAAACGGCCAGGTATTAACATCAGATGGAACAGATATATCATGGGCTGCCGCAGGCGGTGGCGGAGCTTCATCATTAGATGGGTTAAGTGACGCTAAATCAGCAGGAACTAATTTTACAGGCTCTTTGAAAGTAGGTAGCGCAACCACAGGAACATTAAATGCGGCACAATACAACACAAGTCTAGGGCTTACAGCAATGGATGCTATAACTTCAGCAGATGGTCTTACAGCCATTGGTTTTGCAAGTTTGTTGTCAAACACTACTGGATCAAAAAATTCTGCATTAGGCCAGGATTCACTAAAATTAAATCAAACAGGAATAGAAAATTCTGCATTTGGATTTAAATGTCTAGATGCAAATGTTTCAGGAAATTATAATTGTGGATTTGGAAAATCTACTTTAGGTTCAAATACAGGTTCAAATAATTCAGCTTTTGGCGCGGGAGCTATGGCAGCAAATGTTGGAGGGACTGACAATTCGTGTTTTGGTCACGGTTCTGGTGCGGCAATAACTTCAGGCGCACATAACACTGCTGTAGGAACAAGTTCTCTAGACGCATTAACAGCTTCTACTGTTCCTAATGTTGCTGTTGGTTCAGGTGCGCTTACTACAATGACAAGTGGTGATGGTGGAAATGTTGCTTGTGGTTATAGAACATTAGAAGCTCTTACAACAGGTTCAGGCAACTCTGGACTTGGGTATGCCGCAGCACTGGCGGTAACTACAGCAACTAACAACACGTTGCTCGGACTTTCAGCTGGACAAGGAGTTACAACAGGCGGTGACAATAATTGTATGGGTAACGCTTCGGGTGTTCAAATAACAACAGGCGGTAATAATCTTTGTTTAGGTACTTCATCGGGTACAGCTAATAATCCAGGTGGCGCAATAATTACAGGTTCAAATCAAATAGCCATCGGTAATGCTTCATCATCAAATGCACACATACAGATTGATTGGACAGTAGCTTCTGATAAACGTGATAAAACAGATGTAACACCATTAGACATGGGATTAGGTTTTATTAACAAACTAGAGCCTGTAACTTATAAATG
>PDMW01098251.1_pt1 | contig 11937 bp, 1 predicted proteins | sample 1515511 | NCBI WGS metagenome assembly PDMW01 (sample SAMN07343023, study PRJNA328102) | Marine metagenome, whole genome shotgun sequencing project. | biome: marine; feature: bay; material: water; isolation source: viruses from water sample < 0.22 micron filtered, nuclease treated, low... ... | reverse complement strand
AAACTACTGTTGTCATCTACAACTTTATAGTAAGTCTGATTGTAAAGATTTGCATTTGCACCACTACTATTTGCAGGCAAATATGTAATAACGCCTGTTGGATCAACACTGGTACCGCCATTACCAAACGCCATTTCATGAACAAAACCTGTGGTCTTGTTTGCTAAACTTAATGCTAATGCTTCACTCATGTTTTCGTAATGAATTGCATTGCGCTTGTTTACATAATCTTCGCCAGATTCTGGATCAAAAATACGAATATGACCTTCCATCATTACGCCACTGGTGTCTTTAATAGAACTCTCTGGCTGTTGTGGTTGTTCAATGTTGTCTTTGTTCATTTCTTCTTTTTCCATAATTACACCTTAAGCATACATTCTACATTCTTTTCGCCTAAATCTCTATTTGTTTCTAATGCGATTCCAACGATTGGACCTTGTCCATTGTTACTTGCTTTACCATTATGTGTTGCAAACACTGGCTGACCTTTAGTTATACTGCCTACTACTCTAACAGGGACACGACCAACCAATGCAATTGGCTGACCTTCAGCCGCACTGTTCATTAAGTAAGCAGGATCAGTAGATATAACACCTGCTATATACTGTGTGTCAGCAGTTGCTGCTGTTGTTTCTGCATCACCACCAACTGTTACTACTGTACCAGGTGCATACTCTGCATCAGTACTGTAAATTTCTGCCATGTCAGCATATTGTGCGCTTGTTGCTTCACCACTAAATGTAGTTGCACCTAGTGTGCCGTTTGTACTGTTGTATGTCAAGACACTGTCTGTCTTTCCGCCTACGTTTCCAGTTGCCGCTGTAGCAAAAACTGGGAAGCATGTAGCATCTGTGCCTTCGTCTGCTACTGTAAACGTTGTTGCTACAGTTGCAGTTGTTGCAGTTGCGGAATTACCTGTACAACTTCCTGAACTACCTGAAGCATTACCAGTTAATGCACCAACAAATGTTGTGGCGCCAAGTGTACCGTTTGAACTATTATATGTTAAAACACTGTCTGTTTTGACACCTAAGTTTCCTGTTCCGGCTGTAACAAAGGTTGGAAAACAAGTTGTATCTGTGCCTTCATCTGCTACTGTAACAGTGGTCGCTATTGCGGCTGTACCCGAAGTATCCTGGTTTAGGGTTGCTACTCTTGCGGCTGCTACTGTACCTGTTGTTACTTGCGAACCATTAAGGGCTGTCAGTGCAGATCCATCACCGCTATGATCACCGCTTACTGTGCCTGATGTTGTAATGTTGTTTGCACCAGTATCAACTGGTTTATTGAAAACAAACTTTGTACCACTGTGTGAATATGTTATTGTTGCGGCTGCACCATCAATTGTAATACCCGCGCCGTTTGCCGCCGCACTATCCGCGGCACCATCTGCTAGTGTAATGTTTAGATCTTCAACTTTCATTTCAGCAGTATTAAGTGTAGTTGTTGTTCCGTTTACTGTTAGGTTTCCTGTAACAATAAGTCCTTGACTGACTGTTACGTCACCACCTGCCGCAATTGCAATAGCGTCAGTATCAGACACACTACCAATATTTCCTGCGTTTGGTATAATTATATTTCCGCCAAATGTTGAACTTGCTGCAACAATTGTTAATTCTGCTACACCATCTACAGTGTGTGTAATAGTTCCTGTGCCAGCATCAACTACTTCAACTTTACTATTGCCTTCGTTAATCTTATCTGAACTTAGACTAGAAACCTGAGTATCTACATAGGCTTTGGTTGCTGCATCTTGTGCTGCACCAGGATCGCCCATGCCAGTAATCTTTGCTGTGCCCATTGCTATCGCACCCGACATTGTGCCGCCAGTAAGTGCTAGTTTTAGGTCTGCATATGCTTTTGTTGCTGCGTCTTGTGCGCTTCCAGGGTCAGTGACGTTAACCAGTTTATTACTGTTCATATCAATGTTGCTATCAACTTCAACAACACCTGTACCACTTGCAAGTAATACTAGATTAGCGTTTGTACTATTAGTAGAAATATTGTTTCCGCTAATTGTAACTTCATCAATTATCGCTGTAGTAACGTTTGCTGTAGTAATAGTTGCCGCAGGTACTGCTAAACTTGTTGTTATAGATGTTGCCGCCGGTAAGCCTACTGTAATTGTTTGCCCACTAACCGCAGTTTCAATTTCGTTTGATGTACCTAAAATACTTAATGTCTGATTTGTTGCAACTGTACTTGCTGCACCCGATGTTGCCGCAAGTCCTAGTGTTAAATCTAATGCACCTGTTTGCGCATCTACATATGCTTTTGTTGCAGCATCCTGTGCACCTGATGGATCAGCAACGCTTGTAATTTTTGTGCTACTTACATCGACTGTACCAGTACCATGAGGTGCTAGAATTATGTTTGCGTTTGTGCTAATATTTTCAATAGTGTTTGCTTCACTGTTAATTTGTATGTTTCCAAATATTGGATTAGGAACAACATCAATATCAATTGTATCAGTGTTCTCAGTTAACTGAATATTGCCGTCATTTTTTTCAAATGTTCTAAATCTAAGGTCAACACCTGCTTTGCCCTGGAATACTTTAATTGCGCCGCCAACGTTTGAACCTGTGTTGTTTTGACCACCTGCTGCACCTGGCAACTCTGCAAGTTCAATACGACCACTTCCACTATTATAAACAAGTCCGTGACCATTTACCAATGAACCTAATGTTACATCACTTAGTGCATCAATACTTGTAACATTTATTCTTGATGTTACTCTTGCATCTGTGTAGTAAAGATTTGTTTGTTCTGGTATATCAGCAGTACTAACTTGATTTGCACCTGTTCCAAAATCAATTAATGTGTCATCAATGCCATCTGTTTTTAATGTTACTGCTCCGCTAGAAATAGTAAAATGGTTTGTGTCAAAACTTGCTATACCTTTGTTAGTTGTAGTAGCATCTTCAGCACTAATTGCACCACTTGATATATCAATGCCTTCGCCAGCTGAAAAGTGTGCTCTAACATCTGAAGCACTTGGTCCTGTATATGTTATAACACCTGTACTACTATTGTATGCTAAACTACCGTCGCCGCCACTATCCGTAACGCTAATACTTGCTCTTGATCTAGCATCTGTATAATATAAATTTGCACCTTCAGTAACGTTTGCAGTTGTAATAGTAAGTTGGTTACTGCTATTAGGAGTAACACCATTAACACTTTTAATGTACGCACCTTCAATAGTAGTGGTACGTCCATCCAAATCAGTAAAGTTGCCATCCATTTCAGTGAATGTTAACGCCGCGCTTTTGTTATTTCTGAGTGTAATTGTCATTGTGTTATCCTCTTGTTGAAGTATTTATCAACCATTATTTCAGTTCCTCAATGTATCCATCTTCAACATATCCATCTACTAGATAAAGTCTTTCATTAAGTTCTAGTATGTAATTAGGTACTTCTGCTTCACATTCTTTTAAGAAGTTAGCATTTGTTGTATGACTTTGTTGTAATCCTAGTCCATCAGCAGCACTTCCTGTGCCTGTATCATACCATGTTTTAGTATGTGTATCTGATGCTGGCAAGTGTTGATCTTTACTGCCGTCAACTACTAAGAATCCAGGATTTATAGTTCCTTCTAAACTTGTACCAGCAGTACCTCTGCGCAAGCCAGTAATGTAATTTTCTGCAAGATTTACTTCCCAATAAGTAATTCTTTCACCTGAAATAAACACAACACCTGGATACTCGCTATCTGGTGTAATATACGGAAGCACAGATACATCATCGACATATATCTTTGTGTCTGTTGGATTAACAACTGTTGCTACTGTTGTTGTAGCATTTTTACACAATCTCAAATATTCAAAATTATCATTCATGTCTTTGAATATTCTAAATCCAGTACTTGGTTGAATTGTATTTTCACTAATATGTGTTACTATAACAATACTTGTGCCGCTAATAGTTGCTTGTACTAGATTGCTCATTATGATTGTACTGCCGTTAGTAATATAATCACCTGGGTGCAATCTTACACCATCTACTGTTATCCAGAAATTGTTTACATTTGCTACTGCTCTATCAAGTGTATAAGAACCAGTAGTACCTACTACTGCACTGCGATCAAATCCTGCGCTATCAAAGTTAACTGTATCAAACTCATCTGTAGTAGTTGTTGAGCCAGTGCCTTCACCGATAAACACTTTTGTTTGTATGCGCATTGGATCATGGTTAGCAAATGTATTGACACGCATTACACTTGAACTTGTAAAACTAACTGCTTTGTTTATAGTAATTTCAGTTCCATCGCCACTAATAATATATTCTGCGTCTGCTCGATTATAAACAATTACTGTGTCTCCGTCTGACGGTGCAGTAGTCATTGTAACATAATTAGTTCCTGCTACTACATTGTAATCAACTGTAGCAATTGCATTTAATGTTGTTCCATCTGCCTTTGATATAACTGCAACACCTATATCATTTGTGTTGACAATATTAGTTTCATTTGCTGTTGTAGATATCGCAAACTGCACTGTACTTCCATCGCCTGCATGATACTTACTATTTGCTGGGCGTAATCTAACATTATCAATTTCAACAACAGTATTTGCGCCATATGGTTGTGCATATTCAACTGTATTGTTTAGCGCATAGGTGTATGTGCTTGCTGTTAATGTCTGTGTTTGTAACTGCAATCTACTTGGAGCTGTTCTTGTAGCAGCCTGATTAAACACAAATACATGAATGTGTGCGCCATTAGCAGGTGCTGAAGAAAACGCTATGTTTGATCTTCCATCTGTATCACCAACTGTTACGCTTGTTTCAACTCCATCAACAAACACCAGTGTTTGTTTAGTAAGATCTGGTATATTAGATAACGTAAATGCTGCTGTACTACCATCACCTGTGTATGTGTATTCGCCTACCATCTTTTCGCCAGTTGCACCATATGCATAAACATGTAATATGTCAGTTGCACTAAGTTCGTTTGGCAATATAACGGTTTTACTAGTATAGTTTACAGTAAAGTTATACTGACGTTGTGCGTTTTTATACACAATTATATATTGAAAATCATCTTTTGCTTTTGTAGGATCGCCGTATTGGAAATCATGCAGTGATTCTGTGCTATCTGAGAAACTAGTATATTTTATTTTAGGTGCATTTCCATCACCTTCATAGTCATTACTAGGATGCGTGTATACTTCCATGTCTAATGTATCATATACTCTGCCAGGTATCAATTCCTCAGGTGCATGACTGTTGTAAGTGTCAACAAAATCTGCACCATCAATATTAATATCTTCTGGGCGTGTACCTAATGCTAGGTCTGTAAACGAACTAGTAATATTAGTATCTAGTCCTGCTAGAACCAATAAACCATCGCTATCAATTTCAAAATTATCAAATGCTACTGTATCAAAGTTGCCACTATCAAAACCAGGATTTTGATCGAAGCCTGCGCCTTGAACATTATTTCCTAAGTAACCAGTGCCTTTTTGTAGTTGCTCTAGATCATCTCCTAGCATTCCACTAGTTGGATAATAGTATGCTGCAATTCTATCTGCTGTGTTAGTAAAGTCTGCATCAAGTTTCACAGACATTACTGTAGTCCCATTGGAATCTTCTACACTAAATGTTGAGTTACTAGTGAACGTACTATTTACTGTGTAAACTTCTTGTTTTTTAGTTACAGTATTTTGATATGCAACAACATCTCCCAAACTATAACTTGTGTTTGCTGCCCAGTCTTTGACATCACTGCTATATGTAATACGATCAAATTTAATTGTTGTATCAAAACTACGCACAGTGCTGTTAACAATTCTTGGGCTAGTCATTACACCAGTACCACTACCAGTAATTGTTACTGTTGGATTACTAGTATAGCCGCTGCCTTTATTTGTCATTGTAATACTAATAATTGCATCACCATTTGTTTTTGCTGTTGCTGTTGCTTGTACACCACCTGCTAGTTGCGGCGCACTAATAGTTACTGTAGGATCAACAATATAACCTGTTCCTGCACTTACAATTTGAATACTATCTAATTTGTAGCCATGATGGTCATACCATGGTTTGTTTAGCCCTTGTGACTGCTTAACACTATCGCTATTATAATCGCCACTAGGTTTACGGAAGAACTGTAGATCTTCGTCATAGAATGCATGTATATCAAAGTCTGTAGTATCACCTTGGAACGTTTCTGTTTTATCGTACTTGCTTACATATTCTCTTATTTTAGACTTATAAGGCTTTACTTCGTTGATAAAGTTTTCAATAAATTCTGTATTATCATACTTGAATGTCTTATATTGATCTAAACTGCGTATCTTGTGTGCAACGGTAATAAACGAACTTTTGAATAACCAATCTTGTGTGAAATCATTTTCACTTATTGCATACTCCATTAAGCGGAAAAATAATTCATTCATGTTTAGTTCATAGTTGTTAATGAATAATTGATTCTTTAGTGCGTCTACTATCATTCTTATTTCTTGTACTGGTACCTTATCAAATGATCCAAAATCAAATCCGTCGGTGTCAAAACCGGTTGACTCAAAATTAGTATTGCTGTTCGCAAAGTTATACAAACTATCATTAAATTCTATAGTGCCATTTTCAATAATAACTTCTTCCCAGCCTGTAGATTTTAAACAGAACATACTGAAGTTACCTTCGTCATTGCTAGTTACTTTAACAACATCGCCTTCGACTGCATCACTGAGTGTTTCCAAATCTGCTTCAAGTGTCACTTGATATTTCGGTACAGTTGTGTTGTCATATCCAGTAGCATAATAAGTTTTGTAGTTCCAATAATCTTCAGTATTATAACTTTGGATATTAGATAATAACCATGTTTTATCTGCATTCAATGAATATATAGTCCAGTAGTTATTGTTATTTTCATCTTCGAGCACTAAAACTTTATACCCTGTTGAAAGTATAGCAGTATTCAAGAAGTTGCGTTCTGCTACTGTGTTAACACTTTCGTTATATTTTCCACTATTAGTAGTAGGTATGCTTTCGCTACTCAATAAGTTTGCAAAGTTACTAATTCTTGCAAACGGCTGTAACAAGAATATGTTATTACAATATTGTACTAATACCTTAAGGGCACTAGCACGATTAACAAACATACTTTGTCTAGGCTGTGTTAGCACACCATATTTTTCAATATCACTTAAGAACGGATCTGGTACTATATTTCCAACACTGTCACTGCCTGCTAAACTATCTACAAGTTTTGTATACATTCTACTAGGAATATCTTGATCTATATTTCCTCTGCCATATAACTCAAACTCACTATGTAATATTCCTTCATTCTTAACTACATCATAGTTAATACTTAGAACTGTGTCGCTGTCTGAAAAATAATTTTTACAGTTATACAAGTTTATTGCATCTTTATCTAAAAATGCAACATACGGCAAACCAGTTGCTTTAGGATCATCAATCAATGCACGAACAGTATCTGCACTGATTGTTCTAAACTCTGCTTCAGCTGGTACACTTGCAATATCTTTTACCCAGAAGTAGTAGCGCAGTTTTGTACTATCTGTTTTGCTTTCATACACATTTGCTACTGTAAATTGAGTTGTATCTTTTACTGTACCTTCGCCTGTATATTCTTCAGGCACAACATCACTTTCGATCCATTCATATACATCAATGCTACTTCCAGGGAAATACTCTGACCAATAATTAGTACGGAAATCAAGATCGCCTTGTTCTGCGTTTAGATAATGTACTGTGCTTGTATCCCACCATAGTCTGTTTTTGTATTTGTAACTCCATAAGTTATTGTCATACAGCGCAGGATCTTCGTGGCTTACATAACTGAGTTCTGCATTTGCAGCTCCAGCAATTTTTCCTTTGGCTGGATCAATATAGTCTAAGAATACTTTTACTTCCCCATCTTTTTTATTATAAAGTGCTACACGATTTATTTGAGTTACATCAACTCTATCGCCTTCGTTACGCAATATGTTCCAGTTGCTTGTACGTTCAGAATTTTCAAATTCATACACACTACCACTATCAACTAATGTACTACTTCCTCTAACAATATCGTCCTTGGGAGCACCAACAACAATTCTGCTGTCACTAAATGCAATTGCTTTACCAAATTGATCTAGTTCGCTAATATTAGTAGTTGAAAGTTGTTGACCAAAAACCATCTTATCAGGATTAGTAATTGTTGGCGCACTAGCATCTAGTAGTTCGTATACATAAGCAGCACCGCTTTGTACTTTCTTGTCAGTGAATGTTGTTCCTGTTGCATCAAATGTTGTTGTTGCATCTGTATAGTTTACACTGTTGGTATTTGTTTCAATATCAAATCCTACTGAAAGTTTCGTACTTGCTTTATCACTGCTTATAACAATATTTCTAGTACCCGGTACAGAGTCTACACCTACACCAACGTGCTTGTCAAATGCCACTGCATTGCCAAAGTTTTCGTTTTCACTTCCATTTGGATGACTTATCTTTTGAGTATAAACATATGACTCAAAAATTTCATCTCTTACAAACGATTGTCCGGTGCCTGGATTTATAGTAAGTTTATTTAGGCTTTCAATGTTAGTACTTGTTATAATAATTTGTCCTGTTCCGGATATACTTGCACTAACTCCTGGCACATTTGCGTTGTTAATATCACTAGCAATACCGGTTGGATTACTACCTGTTTCACTAACTGTAATTTTATAATCATCTACATAAAACACATCATTAAGTGTTTGGGTATGCAGTGCATTAGTTGTGATACTGCCGTAGTTCTTGCCGCTATCTTGGAAAATAAACACACTACCTGTGTTTGGATTAATTTCATCTTCGCCCGGTGAACCTATAGCAACCATTGTACCTTGACTGTCGATTGCAACACTATAGCCAAACTGTTCGTCTGCGTTAACAGTTTCTCCAGTAAAGTTTTGATCTAGTTTTTGCTTTTGAGCAAAGGTTCCTGTGTAGACTACAATCTTTGTACCTTTTGCAGGAATATATTTGAATGTAATAGTATTACTAGAACGGGTATAAAATCCAGCACTCGATCCATCGTTGTCGGTAGGAATATCTGGATTATCAGTTTCAGTTTGCAATACTCCATCTACTTCTACAAATATTTTTGTTTGTAGTGTTGCATTAGTTGTAAATGCACTTGTTGTGCCGGTGCCGTTGAAACGTTCTACAACTTGTGCAAACACATATGCCTCGCCTGCGTTTGATAAACTACCACTGTCAGTGCCTACTACACTTGCATTAGGAGCACCTGCAACAACATAACGTCCATGGTAATCACAATCAATACTATAACCAAAGTTATCAGAAGTCATTGAGTCGTGTCCACTAAATGAATTTACTTGTGCAAAATAATTTTGTTGTCTAACAACAATTTGTAAACTACTAGCCGGTGTACTTGTAAATGTAACATTTGCTCCGCTTAGTGTAAAGTCCTTGTTTGGCAAATATACTTTACCATTTTCATCTTCAATATTAAGAGTCTGTATACTAATAGGTGTAAAGTTTAGTGTATAAGCCGCAGTACCAGTGGTTGTAATAGTAAAGCTGGTTACACTTGATGTTGGTATTTCAACTAGTGTATAAGCATAAATTGTATTAACACCAGGTGCACCAACAAATAAATGTCTGCCATTGCCACTCATAGCAATGTCATTTCCAAACTTAGCACTAGTACCTAAACCATTGGGTCTAATACTTGGGCGTCTATTAAATGCTCCTGTACCATCAACATAGTAAGTAAACACTGCACCTTTACTACTTTCTGTGTCTGGTGCACCTACTGCAACATAATCTGTTCCTGTTGCTACACTAGCACCAAAACTATCAACACTATCTCCAATTGTGCTAACAGTAACAGTGTTACCTTCTAGTAATGCTCCGTTGCTACCTCTTACATATGGAGTAATTAATCCTGTGCTACTTTCAGGTGCACCGACTATAGCAAGTGTACTACTTGCGTTAATCGAAATACTAGATCCGTGTGCGTCACCAGTAGTAATACCATCGCTTGTTTTTACACCTGTTGTAGTCCACGGTCTTTGATTCTGCAATACACTCCATTTGTTAGACTGATCTTTATCTACCCAAACTGCTTCTTGTCTTTCCCAACCGTTCATTGGAGTGTATGTACTCAAATCACTTGGCTGTGCAAACCTAACACTTGTTAATTTATACATAGGCAAACTAACATTTTCAATTTCTACTTCTGTCACTTCGTCTACAACTACAAACTTATTACCACTCACAATGCTATCAATTTTTGCAACTTTGCCAATTGGCTGTTGAGCTATAACAATTACGTAATCATCTTTATCAAGTCCATGATTTTTGTCTGTTGTATAAATTAAGTATCCGTTGCCAGTATCTTCAACACCAGTTACTACACTTGGCATTTCATCAACTCTTCGAATTCCCCAAGTATTAGTTGTATCGTTAGCAACCCAAATCTTTTTACCTTTGCCTAGTTCATTTAGTCTACTACTAAGGTCTACTAGATTATCGTTACTTAAAACCGTAAAATCAACATCATCTAATCTTGCATAGCCAGCACTATCTAAGTCGCCTAGTGTTGAACTGTTTGCATCTCTGAGACTGAAAACATCGCCATTATAATTGTTAGGCTTTTTATACAAATCTTTACCTTGTACGTGATAATGATCTCCTGAAATATTTTCTTCTCCATCGGCATGGAAATGTAACAAGAACGGATTGTTCGTTGCTTTATCTTCTGGAATAATTGTTTCAATAACCTGGTTACTGTCAATACTGCCATACTCACCAACACGGAATGCCCACTCTTCAAAATAATCAATTTCTTGGTTTAGGTTTGTTAGCTCTGCATCAATAAGTTTATTAATACTAGTACTAGTACCTTTTTGTTTTAACATACCTTGATAAAACTTAACTTGGCTAACATCGTCAAGACCTAATCCTTGCAAATAGTCTTTATTGTTAAATCCAATAATGCCTTTTCCTAGATGATCAACTCCATCTTCAAGATTCAAATTGTCAATTTCAAAAAAGTCTTTGAACTGTCCTGCTTTATTACTTAGGTTTTTAATAAGTCCAGACTTAATATTATCTGCTACAGTCCAATTTGAATAATCAAAAACTTTACTACTTGAAATCTCTTGCTTTGCTACATAAGTTTTATTTTGGTAACTAACAATGTCACCTTTTTTGTAATCTGTATATGCTTCCCAAAGATTAATTTTATCTTCATTAATGAAGAAGCCCGGTGCATGCTGAGTTCCATTCCAATCGCCGCTTTTACTACCAATTATTTTTAAACGATTGTGTCTATTTCCTAGTTCAGGTTGATAAATCACATCATTAAAGATTGTAGTATTACTGAATATGATAGCATGTTCATATTGTATAGGATCTAACTGTACGCTGTATAGTTGTGTATTTTCTGTATCAATTCTAATTTCAACAATATTATCTTGTCTGCTTACATCATAATACTTAGGATTAATAGCACTTCCGTTTGCGTCTTTAAGCCCTCCGGTTAATTTCAAATTATCAACTGTTGCAAATTCTCTATTAAGAGTAAGTACGTTGCTATAAGGACTTAGTACAATAACACTGTTGTCAGACCAGTTTTGATCTGTCCAAAATGCAAATTCTTTACCAGCACTCACAAAATCATTTTTTTCACCAGTGCCTGTTGTACCATCAAATACAAATCCTCTACTAAGTAGATATCTTTGATAACTTACCAAGAAGTCAAAAACTTGCTGTTTACTTCTAATAATTGTTCCGTACGGTATATTGATAATTTTATTTTGAAAATCACTATATTCAAAGTAAGTTGTTTCACCTACAATATATCTATTAGGCGTGCCATGATCTGAACTTGGCACAATTTTAAAGAAAGGATTGGCTACATCATAACCTTGTATTTCGTAACCATTTTGTCTTTTAATAATCTGAACACCACTATAG
>PDMW01104111.1_pt1 | contig 11940 bp, 26 predicted proteins | sample 1515511 | NCBI WGS metagenome assembly PDMW01 (sample SAMN07343023, study PRJNA328102) | Marine metagenome, whole genome shotgun sequencing project. | biome: marine; feature: bay; material: water; isolation source: viruses from water sample < 0.22 micron filtered, nuclease treated, low... ... | reverse complement strand
AGTAAGTGCTGGCCTTAGTTTTCCACTCCTTGAACGCAGTTTTAAAATCCGGAATTTCTCCATCAGCAATAGCCTTAGTATTGCCGGATAATCTTACGGCGGTCATTCCTTTTTTTACGGGTTTTTTTGCCATCTTTTTTCTTCCTCCCATAACTTACATTGAACATTGCGGGACTGGAAGTTGTGGTAACTGCGCCAGCCATTCGCAGTAAACTAAACCATTCGGATTTCGATTCTGATGACACAACCTGACCTCTCTCAATATACTGGACACAATAAACATTGTTCTTAACTTACCCCATTCATAGGACAAGAGAAGATTTTTTCTGTTAGCCGAACACTATTACATTTCTGTCCTTCTCTAACAAACACACCACATTCATTACAAATTCCACTATGTGAAACTGCTGAACTTTCTAATACAGATTTGAACGACATTATACCTCGCCTCGCAGACTACGCTGCCAAGCAGATTCCATCATTCTATCAATAGTCATATCTTGTGATTTCATAAAATTGATTAAGGTTCCTAACTGCTCTGCTGCTAAATCTCTATTACCTGCAATAACAGCCCTTCTAACTAATATTAAATCATCAGTAATGTCAGAAAACAAATCTTTCATTTTATCAGCATCAGACTGACCAACTGATTTCAATGTCTTCCGCCACATATTAATATTCATCCCTATTATCAAACTTTGAATCATATTCAGAAGAAGTATTCATCCTTTGTTCCCTTCTGTCTTGTACATACATACTTACATTAGATATTTCATCTCTAATTGCTTCCAACAATGCTGCTTTCAATTTAGGATACTTTTCAAATACTTCATCAGGAGACATAGTTCTTAATCCTCTCGAAATTCTAGCGTCTTCTACATTATCTCTTACTTCAGAAGTGTCAATGTGTTGCCCTAATTCTTCATTTATATCCATTGCTAAATCAATAATATATGAATCATAATCGCCACCACGTTTAACCACATCGAACCACGACATGATACTTCGGAGAGAGTATAGTTCTATGAAGATTTCTTTTTTCGACTGTTCTTTTGGTTCGCTCTTAGATTCCTAGCAGTTTGTGCGCAATACCTAATTTTTTGAGTAGATTCTAATCTCCAAAAACTATCCCTGTTTAAGTCAAACATTTCTTCAATGTGACAACATAAATCATATCTAGACATATTATCAAGGTCTGCATCTATTTCCAATTCTAGAATTTTTCCCTTTGGATGTTTTAGTTTCCTGTCTAACCAAACATAAAAATGTCCCATGAACGCAATCAACTTTCTAATTATCCACTGTTTCATTTTACATACGCTCCACAATAAGAACAGAAACAACCCTGACTTGAATATTCAATTAGTCTAAACCATTCACAAGTAACACAAACTCCAAGAAAAGGTTTCATTGATTCACCTTTTGATATTGTATTTGATTAGTAAACTTATTTCGTCCAACTCGTTCATATTTAGCATCATTTTGAAAATAATATTCTAATTCTCTTGTAGTCGGAATCTTATTCTTAAAATTAGTATGAGTCTTATCCTTTTTCATCTCGAATAAGTCTTCTATAACTTCTCTTACTGTTCTTGTTTTATTATCTGACATAACTAAATCAACATACTCAATCGCGGTAGTTGAAACGGAACGACTACCTTTCTTTCGAATAGTATCTTCCCAAGACATATACTATTCTCCAGTCCAATCAGTCATAAAATCATTCCGACCTTTTTTAATAGCCACAACCAAAATACATTGTATTCTTCTAGTCCCATTATATCTCATCATCCTCTAAACTTTCATACATCGATAAAATCAATTTAATTATATTCATCATTCACACCTCCACAGTTCTTCTTGTTCTATCAAATCATACTCAATAAAAGACATAACATCAGATACATCATCATAAGTTTCAACCGCAGTATAATTGAGCGTCTTAAGAAAATCAATTAACATACCTAAATCAGTTTCCTCAATTGGGCGTAGTATAGCAATCTTGGGAAAATTCCCCAACCTAAGATTTCGCCTCTCTACCATTTGCCTTAAGATACCATTCTTACGGTGGGCTGGTTTCACATAGTTATTACCAATGAAATACCAACTTCCCATATCAGCAAAGGATGTGTGGGCTATTACTTCATCATCAATGAATTTGCCTATCACAAATAAGTTCTCACAAACATGCTCAGGATAGCCTTTCTCTAATGCTGTGCGGAAACTACTACCCCAACTATCCGCAATTTCATCTTCCCTAACAAAACCGGAAAACCATTCCCCATTTTCGTTACTTATTTCAGGTAGCAATATATCACTTCAACACCAAATCAGAAAAATGGGCTGGAATTTTTTCGCTACTAGCGAATTTTTTTCCCTTGCTTTCTGTGCATTCCCATAATAAAAATTAACTTAGAAGTCATCTAGAGTTGTTTGATGATATAACTTATCATTGATAGCACGTACTAATTCATTTACACCCGTTTGTATCTTGTTTAAGTTAATTATAACTTCTCTTGGTAATGTACCCGAATTTTTGATGTTATCCAATTCCGTAGTGATAACAGATTGTATCTTTTTTGATTGAGACACAATCTCTTTTCTCGCATCTTCTTCTGACATAGCATAAGGTCCTAATTACATCAAGTAAATATAAGTGTCGTAAATAAACTAGGTGTAGATATGAAATTAACAAAAAACATTTAACTTCGACAACAGATAAAATCAAAAAAATTTTGCCATATGGTTGGATAAAATTTGCTACTAGCATATGGTGTTAATGTTAAAGACGTAGGCGGGACACCTCACCTACTCAATACATCATTAAGTAAGCGAGACGTCTCGGTAAACCCTATTTGTTCAATAGCACACTTTAAACAAATGGCACTACTATCATCTACCCATATCCTAGGAATACTGTGTATTTCACAATTCCATAGCACCTGTGTTACTTGCATTTTATCAAACATTTCTTCAAAGTCCATACAATTAAGGTATCTATTCCATATATCAGGGTAGTCCACAAAGTTACCACCATATGGTTGCGGAACGCAGTGCTAATGAAGAGACAGCAACCTCAACTAGATGCTGCCGCATCATCTTGATGAAATTGCCGATGATTCTCTCCATTAGTACAGAATGAACATTGTGGGTCAATACAATATAACTTCTGACCTTGTTTTTTCTTTTGTTTCATTAAATCCTGAATAAAGAAGATTTGTCCGATAGTTAGAGTTCCTTCGTCATCCGGATGGTCAGCATATGAATTATAATTAACTACTATGTCATGTAGTTGCTTCAGGGTTGCTTTTGGTAGGTTTTTGATGTATCTGTTCATATTAATGTGCATATTGAAACGTATAATAAGGTAATAGACGAAAGTTATTACCATATGGTACTGACTTTGTTTTAGTTCCCCGAAGGGCTACCAATCTTGAATTATTATACCCCCTTCAAAATCGATAATTTGCGTATAGTCTCCGAGGTCTTCAGAGTCTGAAAAATCTTTATCATATGCCTCGCTAATTTCGTTAATATCTTTATATTCGCTAAAGTCACAGCATAACGCGATAACATCAAATTCGATTTCCTCCCCTATGTCTTCTTCAAGTTCTTCGATATAATCAAATAATGCATGTAGGCCCAACCTGCTGAAGTTGTCGGGTCTGATTTTCATAAATAGGTCAATAAATCGGTGTCTTGTTACTGTTTCTTTCATATTATAATGCTGACCATGTGAGATATAAGGGTAGTTGACAAAAGTTACTACCATATGGTAGTATCGACGTTGTATGATAATACCTCATTCCTCAAGAAAGTCATGACAGAGGTAATAGTTGTTCGCGTAAAATGATTCATATCCGACTAATAACTTTAGGATTGTCTAGAATGCTCTAAAGAATTATTGCGCTGTACATAGTATTGCTCACTAGGGATTACTTGTCAATCGTTTCCTGTATTTACTAATTAGTAAGGAATGTAATGAGGATTGCCTATCTTTCTGAGTTTATTTCAACTCGTTTGGTTACAGGTTTAGGACTACACCACTATTGTAGTCGCTCCTCGTTTTTTGTTTGTTGCCCAACATCACTCAATCACTAAATCAGAAGTATTACCTTCTTCATTAAAATGTTTGAGTGCTTTGGGGTAGGCGTTATGCGATATAAAATACACAACAGTAGGGTAGCCAAACATATTCATTTGACCACTCTGCTGCATTGTATAATAATCATCCCACAACTCTTTTGTGATAGTATAAGGTGTTTTCATTGTTCCACCTCTAACAATTTCTTTGCTTCTTTGACTCTATTGATGATATCAGGAGTACATTCTGAACGACTCTCTGTTTTAGCATCGAAATGACAGTTTATTTCTGCTTGTGACACATCATATTCTGTAACAGTATGTAATATAGTCTCAACTATATGTTGTATTTCAGCCATATCATTCAATGGTGTATCAACTACCATAGATTCTATTTGTGGCTTCCGAGCAACTCTGTCAGTCATCCATTGAGAGGTAAATCTCAATTTTGTATTTCTATGTGATGCAATTAACGACGCTGATAGTTCAACTTCATTGTCATATACTAATGGTTTATCACCATAAGTGCTTAATCTGTAATTACTTAATTTTCTGAGCATAACTAACTTTTCTCCTCTCAATGTCTGTTCAACAGTTTTGGTTTCTTCTGATTTACTGTGTGTAATTGTTGCATCTATTCCTACTGAGGATAAATCTTCTACTACTGAGTCTGCTCTAGATTGATATTCAAAGAATAATACTTTATCGACATGTTCCCCATCAATTTCCCAACCAACAGCATAACTTTCAGTCTTAGTTATCTTATCGACTAAACCATATTTATCTTCATACACTTCAGTATCCCACCTATCAATGACAGGGAGATTCTCTTGCATCAAAAGAGTGTTAATTGCTTTCAGTTGTTGTTCAGATGGTACTACATCATATTCTAACTCATAAGTCCTAATGTATGTTACACTCATTGTCCCAACCCCATATCATTAAACACTTGAAGTGCTGCTTTAATCTCTGCTATTGCTTCCGGAAGTGAATCTTTATTCACTTTCAGACTTTTTAATATCAGAACGATATCAGAACCGGACTTCATATGTCCTACTTCAATCGTATATGCTGGCATTGCTTCTATTTTGGTTTCTGCTTCCATATTATTTACCTGTCTTAGTTCTATATGAGGTATCCTTACGAAAGTTGAATACCATATGGTTGTAACTTTGTATAACATACCTCAGATGTAGAAGGGCAAACTAACATTAAGAACTCTCTCGGCCACTAGATAGTTCGAGAAGTTTCGTATCTAGCCCGTGTTCACTTGGAACACACTTTGTCCTAACTAATTATAGTGTTTAGTTCTTCAATTGTTTTCTGTTGCCCTTCTACGAAGAGTTTGATGCTAGGTGTCATCACTGTTTCCAGCGTCTTCCAATAATCAATGGGTATTAGTTTTGCATAGTAGCATTCACCCGATTATACATACTGTCAAGGAGTTACCCTCATTGAACTGCCAGTGCTTTACCACACCGACGCGCCGTTCCACCACAGAACCCACAGTACTACCTTATGCCCTAATAACGGCATTATTCAGTCATAGCGTGTTGGTCACGTCAACCAACATAAATACTCTAGTCAATTGCTATATTAAGATAGTTGACAAAAGTTACCACCATATGGTACTAACTTTGTCCAAGGAACCCCAAAAACATTAAATTTTGTTTAAGGTGGTGCTTGGAGGCAAATGTAATCAGTTATCCTCCTTCAGTGATTTCTTATAATCACTTATGAAAGATTCCTGCATTTTGCTAAGAACTAAAGTATTAATTAATTCCTCGTTGTTTTCCCATGATGTCTTTTTAGTTCCATCTGAGTTAGTCCTTCCGTAGTATGTACGGAAGTATGTGTGAGCATCTTCTGATAAAACAAGTTGACCGTCTACCATACTACAAACTGCATTCATTGCATCTTGCTGTTCTTGTGGTAGAGTGTAGGTTCTTGAGCCTGTTCGTGTTGCCATGAAAGGTGAGTCATCATTTTTATTGATAATTTCTTTAATGAATCCTGTTACTCTCCTTTGGGAGCGAGGGTTCGTTTTTCCTTCGTCTAACCATCCACGAATCAAGTCTTCTGCGAACTCGTTAAGAGTTCCTTGTTCTAGGTATTTCACTGTCGGGGCTTCTATTTCTGTATTCCAATTTTGTACTGCCATATTATCGTCTCCTTATTGATTTGGTTGCCTCCAAGCAACATAAATATGCTGGCTACCCGCTATATAAGGTAAGTTGACAAAGTTACTTACCATATGGTGGGAGACTTTGTAGTGTAACGGCACACCCCGAAGGATGACCATTATTCTGAACAAGGACATTGTGAATGCCAATTAGCATCATAATATTGATTACAGCCAATGCAATGTACTAAATTACTCCTCATTAACTTCACCCTTCAATTCTTCCATCAATAGATAACATAAACAATCATCCCACTCTGAAAAATATTCCTCATCTTCAGGTCTGATGGTATTTCTACCGCATCCATTACATCTAATTACATCAACAAACATAATCCCATAACTCCCATGTGTATTCATTAGTTTCAACTCTTATCCTAAGAATCAAGGTTCTCACCTTCCCAACCACAGTCTTCACACCATGCATCTTCAAGTAGGCCCAAATATGCACCTGTTATTCTTACTTCTTTCTTGCATCCTTCACATTCCATTTCGTATTCCATTTATTCTTCCTCCATTTTTCTCTCAGCATCTTCCCACAGTCTTGTCTTCATGTTCTTAATCCAAACTTTTTCAGTATCTCTACCTACATTAGAATACCATCCTGCATCTTTCATTCTTTGAACTAAGTCTAAATTGAAAGTGTTTCTAAATTTGTCATTATCGAATATTCCAGTAATCATATTGGTTAATGTAATCCTATACCAAAACGCTGATACGTCTTCTATCCTATCAAGACCAGCATTCATACATAATATTCCTAAACCATAACTATTAGTTAGTTTAATCTCATCTGATGTTATTCCTTTCTCTGTTCCGTTTTCTACTCCTATTATTAGTGGCATATTATTACTCTAACGTTATGCCCTATAAGGTATGCTGACAAAAGTGGCCTACCATATGGTAGTAAAAATGAAGATTAACTTTGACAGTATGGAAAGTTACTCAGGTAAGTGTGGTCAGCGCCTATATATAGCACTCAGCCAGTGTATTGTTACCTAGAATCTATACCAAAAGTTCATCACAACTTATCCATTTACGCGATAGATTCCATAATATCACATAAAGATATTCGTATATTTGTCCCAATATCTTTTTACCTAAATTAGCATCACTTTTCAAGGGTGTCAAAACCCCTCCCTATATGATATGTATATATGATATGTAAATATGCATATGAGATGTAGTATTTCTTATACCATTTCATAAGGCATTTCTAACTTATTCGAGTCAATTGGGTATTTTCTCAATATTCCCATTAGTGGGAAAATTAAAATATGCCTAAATTGGCTAGAATTAAAGTTTTTAATTAATATTATCATATTATCAATATTATCATAACATAATAAAATTATTATGTATTACATACTCTCTCTCTCTCTCTTGCCGAATGGTGTGAGAAAATGGGAAAATGAGAAAACCTGAGTAAAAACGCTTTACTGCGAAAAGGTTCAATTTTCTCATTGAGTGAGAAAACATTAATTAAATGAGAAAACCTCCAAAGGATGTGAGAACATGATAGATGAAAAATGGATTAACAGTAGAGAAAAATATGAGCCTAACAAAGATAAGAAAAGCAATCTATCAGATTCACAGAAGGCAATAGCCGAAGTCTGTGATGAGATGAAGAAGATGCTTCTTCAGAAGAATAATCAATATGGGGATTCAGTGTTGAATCCTAATAGGTTCTTTTCTCATGCAGACAAACAAGAACAAATCAAAGTCAGAATTGATGACAAGTTAAGTAGACTTGTTCAAGGTAATGACTCACTAGAATCAGATGACGATATCATAATGGATTTAATAGGTTATCTGACTTTACTACTCGTCTCAAGAAGATGAGTTTACATTCAACATATTACTTAGGGATATTAAAGTTAAGAGAGAGGTTTAGCGGCCTTGATTTTAACGGTGATAAAGTAGTTGGAATTTTGGGTTTACCAATAATAAGGAAATAAGATATAGGAGCAGACTGAAGGCAAACCTGTTGTACCTTTTAAGGAGCAACTGTTAGGTTGGAAACATGTTCACTCATGCATGGGATGTATGGGTGGCTTTTCGATATAAAAAATAGAGCAGGATAACATGGGTCGTAAGAAACATCGTGTGTGTCTTCCCGACATACAATCCCCTACTCCGAGAGATGGGCATAGTACCTTTCCTTTCCCAAACACACAAATCAAATCGGTTTTAATGCGTTAATAAAACACAAAATTACTAGCATAAGTGGGCTTCGTCTCCCCCTAGTGTTTTTCCGATATTACACTCAACACACTCGCTCTTATGTGAGTATACTGAGCAGAGTTTTTGTTCGATTAAAAAAGGTAGCATTTATTTTGAAGTTCCATTTCAAGAACAAGAGTTGTGGTGGCTCTACCTTTCTCTGCGATTAAATAACAATAGGTGAATTAAAATGACAATAAAATGTAAAACATGTAACGACACTGGAACAGCAGTTTCAATAACCTTGCTCGGTGAGGCAGAACCAGTCCCCTGTTTGTGTAGGTGTGAACCTACTTATTCAGAGTGGCTAGAACTACATGGAATTGAAGAGGAATGAAAGGGTATATCAGATTCACTAACGGTATTGTTTCGATTGAAGAAATGCAAGCCTTTACTTGGCGACCGTTGGATGAAGATGACCCATTAATCAGAAAATTCAGAAACAAAGAACATGCTCATATTGAGAAGTTTTTTAGTATTCTGATATTTCTTCGTGGTGGTCAGAAGTTTATGACTGCTACAACTAAGAATAATCTAAATGACATGATTAAAAGATTTAAACATAAAAATAAAGGTGAACAATATGAATATCAAGAAGATGAAGATGAACTACAATGACTTAAGTTTCTTAAGAACAATTGATGAATCCAATGAAAGAACTAAATTAGGTTGGGGAGTAACCGATACAGGTGAATTCTCATTCGGTTACTTATTCGATAGTATAAATTGGATAGATGTAGATATTCTATTGGAGAAAGAAAATTTAATGATTCAAATTAAGCAAAAAGAAAAAAGAATTAAACGTATTAAAAACGCAATTAATTTAATTTTACGTTGTTTAAGTACTGTCACTACCAGTATAAAATCAGTAGTGAAATTAATAACTCCCAAGGATGAATTCGAAGGAGTATATAAAAATGAAAATGAAAATGAATGGTGGAATATAAAATGATAGAAGAAATAAATATAGAATTTAGGTTGGTAGACGATATGGAACTACCTCCTATTATGATAACAATGAATGATGATGACAGCCCGAAAGTTGTGTTAAATGCACAGCATAAAATTTGGCTTGCATTACATAGAAAAACAATTGGTGGATGTGCTGAAGCATTGTTTGGTAAGATAGACGAGTTACTAACTGGTCATCTAAAAGAACAGAGAGCGTGTGAGAGAATTGGTGATGAGTGAATGGAGATAGAAGACTACAAACTAGGTAAAAGAGAACTTGGTAATGGTAGATGGGATAAACTCCTGAAAAGGAATATGACAGAATTATCTCTTTCAGATAACTACGATGATGCTAAACATGAATGGCGTGCAACTGGTGAAGTATGGTGGCAAGGTATTGGGACTCCAAGACCGGATTGGGCAGCCAAACATCCTAGAACGTGTTTATGTGGACATAGAATTGTATATCATTTCGAAATAGAAAACACGGAAACTGGTGTTAGAGAATGTGTTGGTTCAGACCACATTAATTCTTACATGATTCTTAGAGCAATTTCAGAGGAGACTGGTATTGATTCAGATGCTATTACAGAAAGTATGATTCAAGAATGGATTGATGTTAGAGTTAGTGCGTTAAAGAAAGACGCATGGTGGAATGCCAATGGAGAAGATTTCATTGCAACATTCAATGAAATTAAAGAATTAGATTTACGTATCAATGTCAGAAGAACTGGTAGATATATGTGGGATAATAAGTTAGGTATTCGTACTGAACAAACTAAAATTAGAAAGGTTAGTCGTGGTGAAGTATATACTTCCGATTATGAAATGGCTTCTATTGTGTGGAGATGGAATCACCCTGACAACACTAGAAATCAACAGAATGGTCGTGGTTATCCTAACGATAGATTGATGCAAGACCTATCTATATTCCATGCTCTTATTGCTCAACATCGTCAAGAAGTTAAAGAAGAGGATGATGCAATTGAAGCCGCACAGCAAAGGAAGATGGAATATGAACAACAGTTAGAGTTGAGGAATAAAGTTTGGACTGAGAAAACCGAAAGAGATTTCCGTGAGAGTTGTGAATATTTCGGTATTCCACACTTCACTACTAAACTAGCATCTAATGATTGGGAAACTAAATTCCTAACTGATATGGTAAATAGAGTATCTCAACGAAAGGATATCTCACCCAAGCAAATTAGTACATTAATGAAGATAATTAATCGGTATAATGATAACCCTACCATACCTCAGATAAAGTACCTAAGAGCATTGGGGTACGAAGGAGATATAGATTCACTATCTAAGGGAGAAGTATCGAAATTAATCGATGAACTTAAGGAGGAAAAATAAATGACAAAAAAGAAAGAAAGTAAAAAAGAAGCCGAACCAGTGACAGAAGTAGATGTTGTAAATGAAACGGAGGCCGTAATGGCTCAACTCCAAAGTAATTTACAAATCGTAGTTAACAAGGCAAATGAGTATGCTGCTTTGTGTAATCACTACGAGATGACAATAAATATCTTAACAGGTAGAGTCCAAGAACTACAACAAGCACTTACTCAAGCACAACAAAAGTAAAGAAACAAAGGAGAAAAAAAATATGAAAATGATAATAATGAACGAAACAGGACACACAACCTTGCCGGAATTAACTTCTGAGCAAGCGATAGAACAAATCAATGACCACCCAACACATTGGGTATTCGTTGATGGTGATTTAGTCGCCAAAGAAAACATCCCATCAATAAGTTGGGATTCGGTAACTGAAGTAAACCTAATACCTGCCGTTGTCGGTGGATGTTAGACCGTAAACTGTCTTAGTAGTATAGACGATATGACTACCGAGTGGGTGCAAAGCCCATATCAACAATCTAAAGGAGATGAAATTAAATGGAATTACAACAAGAAATACTATCAGATATAACCGTACATATGAAATACGGTAAATATAATGAAATGAAAATGCGTAGAGAAACATGGGAAGAAATATGTAAGCGCAATATGGATATGCATATTAAATCAGTAAGCACTAGAGATGGGATTACTAAAGAATCAGAAACAGAATTAATCGCTGCAATACACAATGCATATGAAAATTTTGTTATACCTAAGAAAGTATTACCTTCAATGAGGTCAATGCAATTTGCAGGTAAACCGATTGAGTTATCCCCTAATAGAGTATACAATTGTGCTTATATGCCAATTGATTCCTATGTATCATTTGCAGAAGCAATGTTCTTACTTTTGGGAGGAACAGGCGTGGGCTTCTCAGTTCAGAGACACCACGTGGATAAATTACCCGAAATCATATTGCCTAATCCTAGTAGAACATATAGACATCTAGTTAGTGATTCTATTGAAGGTTGGGCTGATGCAGTAAAAGTACTATTCGAATCTTATATCGGTAAGAGAGCAACAACAGTTCGCTTTGATTATTCTGATATTAGACCTAAGGGTTCACCATTAAAAACTAGTGGTGGAAAAGCACCCGG
>PDMW01038989.1_pt1 | contig 11963 bp, 11 predicted proteins | sample 1515511 | NCBI WGS metagenome assembly PDMW01 (sample SAMN07343023, study PRJNA328102) | Marine metagenome, whole genome shotgun sequencing project. | biome: marine; feature: bay; material: water; isolation source: viruses from water sample < 0.22 micron filtered, nuclease treated, low... ... | reverse complement strand
TGCATTCCAACCAGATAATATAACAAAGTTTGAAGGTGAAGTTCCAGGTCAATTGCATGTGGGATTAGATTTAAATGTCAGTAAAATGACTGCTGTAGTATGTGCCAAGTACACTGATGGATTGCATATAATGGATGAAGTAGTATTGCGTAACACCAACACTGATGAAATATGTCAAGCGTTAAGAGAACGCTATCCAGGTAAGCGAATCTTTATATATGCAGACCCGGCTGGTAAACAAAGGCGTACAAGTGCAAGAGATAATACGGATCATACTATAATAACACAATGGGGTATGGAACTAAGAGCACCGCGAAGTCACCCGTTAGTTAAAGATAGAATCAATGCAGTTAACAGACTGTTATGCAATGCAGACGATCAACGCCATCTATTTGTGGACCCTAAATGTAAAGAAAGTATAACAGCGTTAAGTAAGCAACAGTATAAAGCCGGGACCAGCATTCCCATAAAGGATGCAGAGTTTGGTTATGATGGTGTAAATGATGGAATAGGATATGCAGTAAGTTATCTATATCCACTGCGTAAAGAGTATACAGAACGCACACAAAAGGTATTTGGAGCGTTTTAATATGGAATACATCAGTAACATGATCAGCAGTATGTTTGAAAATAGACTATGGATATGGACTGCAATAGCAGGTTCACTGTTTGGATTAGCATTTAGTACATATTTTAAAAGTACCAACATGGGTATTTGGTTGTATAGTAAGTTTGATAAACTATTAGATACACTAGTAAACCGTTGGGGTTGGACTTGGTTCAAACAACAACCATCAAGACTAGACCGTATAGAAGCTAGATTAAAAAAATTAGAAAAACACTTAAAAGGTTGACAAATACAGTATAATACTGTATAGTAGTATATGTAAGTTGGAAATATTGAACTTACATTTATAATAACCGGCCGTAGTAACGAGCCACTAAAGGAGGACATTATGTCACAAACTAAGATAAAAGTCGTTGATCAGACTGTAAATGATCTACCAATCCCAAACATTTTAAAAAAGTATGTAGGCACCTATAAGGGTGAACCAGCACGAGCAGAAATGGTAAGTGTTGATATTCCCATGCATATTGCTCAGCGTGATTTACATACCAAAGACATTATTAAATGGGTTACCAAAAGCCGAGGCTTTGACTGGAGCTTGTTTGGTGTTGTCACTGTAGTAGAAGACAGCAAAGGTAATCAGACTTGTTTAGATGCACAACACAGATTACAAATGATCCGTTGGATCTTACCAAATGTAACACAAGTACCAGCACACATTATTTACACAGATGATACTGCATATGCAAGTATGGTATTTGCAGGTAAAAATGGTACTATGACCAGGCGATTGGGTGCCGAAGAACTGTTTTGGGCACAAACAATTGAAGGTGATAAACATGCATTGTATCTAAAAGATATATTAGAAAGTGCTGAAATCAGTTGTGGTAAAGTAAATGAAGCACCAGATAGAAAAACTGTTAAGTATGCTAGTTTTGATAGAAGTGTTAAAATGGGTGCAGATGAAACTGTTTATGCAATTGAACTATGGCAACAAGCATATCCTAAATCAAACATACAAGCACAAGTTATGTGTGGACTAACAAGATTGTTTACACTTAAAAAGTATGAAGATCAAGGTAATCCAGATACTGAACTTGGTAAATTGTTTTATGAATGGTTTACAGAAAATGTTCCATGTAATTACAAACCAGTGAACTTAAACTTTGCAGAGTATCATAATACAAATGTGTGGCACAATGGTGTTGCATATGGATTGCAAAAGAAGTTTAACATTTGGTTAGACCATAAAGGACACAAGCGTGTTCCAATCAAGCAAATCCAAGATATCTATCAGTCTGGTATAACTGGAAAAGATGCTGAAGACACAGATGAATAAATACTAGGTCTCACTAGAGATACCAAGAAGAAACAATTCATTACAAACCCACAGCGTAGTACAAGATGCACTGTGGGTTTTTCTTTGGCCATAAAAAAAGCCCTACAGTATAATATAAGTATGAGCAAATATTTGGATACTGTAAGGCTTAATAATGGGTTGCAACTGTATAAACTTTAACTATTATTTTGGAGAAATAACATTAACCCATTATGTTGTATAACATTCGTTATACTGCTGTACTCAACAACAAGTATATTATAACACTATAATACTCTCTTGTCAACCGAGTGTAACAGTATTTATGCATAAATAAGTATAAATATAGCCCTGAATCGAAAATGGATAAATAAGAATGTAATTGACTCTGCTCGGTCAATGGCGTGAAGCATATGTCCAATGTGACAGTATAAAATAAACTCTTAAGAGGAAAACAAATGAAAACATCAAAACAATTAAGTTCGGTGCACCCAGGTTATGCCGAATACGCTTATAGATGGGACTATTATATGCGTTCGTATATGGGAGCAGAAGAATACAGAGATGGTGCATACTTGCGTAAATATATCGCAGAAGATCAAGCACCAGGAAATCAGTACCAACAAAGATTAGTGGACACTGCACTACAGAACCATGTGCGACAAGTAGTTGACGCATACAGAAGCTTTCTGTTTCGTAATCCACCAACAAGAACAATGGGACCATTAGCGGATAACCCATTCGCAATGCAGTTCCTAAAGAATGCAGATTTAGACTATACAACACTAAACGATTTTATGCGTGAAGTAAATGATATGGTCACAATTTATGGTGGCGCCGTTATAGCAATGGATAGACCAGCATACCAAGTGGAAACTGTCGCACAGGAAATAGCAGAAGATATCAGGACATATGCAACACTTTACAGTCCAACAAATGTAAGAGACTGGAGTTGGCGCAAACAAACAAATGGTCAAAGAGTACTTGATTATGTAAAAGTAATTGATGAATCATATGAAGATTATGATGTAGTACGCTGTTGGCATCCCGATATGATTGAAGTATACACAGTACAAAAAGGTGATGCAGCTGATTATAATTTACAAGAAACTGGCATACACGAACTAAACAATGTGCGTGATAGTATAGCTGTTGATTATGGTAAAATACTCAATTATACTGAGTATGAAAATACTTTAGGCTATGTACCGTTTATATTTGTGCAAACGGACAAAAGTTTCCACAAAGGAATTGGCACAAGTGCAATTGGCGATGTAGCAGATCTACAACGAGAAATATACAACCTAACCAGTGAATTGTATCAAAGCATTCGCCTATCAAGTCACCCAAGTGTAGTAGCTGAACCGGCCGCAGAAATAAGTGGTGGTGCAGGTGCAATTATAACAATTCCCGAAGACACAAACAATGTACCATTTTTACTACAACCAACTGGTGCAAGTGTTGATGGTATCTTAAAAAGCATACAACAAAAAGTAGATGCTATTGATGAGTTATCACACTTAACTGCTATCAAGGCCAAAAAAGGTCCTCAAAGTGGAATTAGTTTACAAGTTGAAAAAGAAATGTTAAATGCCAAATTGGCAGACACAGCTGGTGTATTAGAAGCAGCTGAAAAGAAAATATGGATGATGTGGTTCGATTTACAAGGAATTGAAGCACCAGAAGAATTTTATATCGAATATGAAAAGAAGTTCGATCTAAGAGACAAACATCAGGAGTTATCGTTGTATGCAACTGCACTAGCAGCTGTACCACATGACAGCTTTAAACATTATATGCATGATCAGATTGCAAGATTAATGATTGATGATGAATCAGATCTACAGACTGTACTTGATAGTATAGCTGAGGATCACGCTAATATGAATGTCGTAGTACCAGGTACTGACGAATCATAAATAGCAATGTAATGGATTTAGGTACAGAGTACCCCCAAAAATAAATCCTAAAATAAAACCTTGTACAGGGAGGATCGTAATATGGACGACGAAAAACAAATCATAGAAAACACTGAAGCTGCAACAACTGGTGATGCAGAAACTCAGGAAGCAACAAATAACCAGGCTGAGAAACTCTTTAAACAAGAGGATGTGGATCGTATTATCGCAAATAGACTTAAACAGGTAGAGCGTAAATATGAAAATGTCAACTTGGAGGAGTATCAAAATTTGAAATCGGAAGCTGAGCAGGCTAAAGAAAGTCAAATGATGAAAAAAGAGCAATTTGAAGAACTACTTCATAAACAGAAAAATGAAGCTGACCAAAAGTTAGCTAAAATGCAAGCACAACTGGAAAAAGTGCATGTGGATGGAGCCTTATTAAGTGCAGCATCAAAACACAAAGCAGTTAACCCAGACCATGTTGCAGGACTGTTAAAATCACAAGTTCGTTATAATAACGGAGTTGTAGAAGTAGTAGACACAAATGGCGAATTGCGTTATAACACTAACACAGCTGAACCAGTAACACTGGATGAAGCAGTAAGTGAATTTATGACACAGAACGCATATTTCAAAGCGGCACAACCAGCAGGAAGTGGTGCTAATGGAAATGCAAAACACACAACTTCAAGAGAAGTTAAACTATCGGATCTCGATATGAACAATCCTGAGCATAGAGCCTTATACGCTCAAAAGCACAAGATTGGTAATGCGAGAAAGTTCAGTACTAAGTAGAACACTTAGTACTCTTTAACAGGAGACCAATAAAATGGCATCAGAACTAGACACAGGTAACTCAGCAGGTCAATTATTTGAAAATATAACACAATCAGCTCAGTTTACTATGAATGAAAACGCACTACTAAGAAATTTAGTAACAGTGTATGACATGCAAGGCACACCAGGCTTAACAGCAAGTGTTCCAGTATGGCCAAGAGTAACAGGTTTATCAGCTTTATCGGCTGGTGCAGACCTTTCAAACACAGATATTGCTGCAACAGCAGTTGATATCACAGCAGCAGAATATGGTGCAATGACAACTATCCAAGATATCGTTATTGAATCATCTCCTATCGCAGTAGCCCAAGACGCTGGTGCAGTATTAGGTGGCGGTGTTGCACAAGCAATGGACGAAGTTATTGTAGACTTATTTACATCAGCTTCAACTGATGTAGGACCAGGTGCAGGAAATCCTTTAACTATGGATCACATCCTAAAAGCAGCAGCTACACTACGCAAAAACAGTGTACCAATGCAAGGAATCGTAGCAGTACTTTCTCCTTCAGCGGCATACAACCTTAAGAAAACACTAGTTAACGCTGGTGGTTCATTATCAAATAACGATCTTGCAAATGCAGCAGCTCGTGACTACTACTTAGGTACAGTTGCCGGCGTTGCTATGTATGAAAGTGCATCAATTGATGTTGATGGTTCAGACGACGCAATTTCGGCTGTATTCCATCCTGCAGCTATTGGTATGGTAATGAAGCGTGATTTAAGAATTGCAACACAAAGAGACGAGTCAATTCGTGGATTTGAAGTTGTATCATCAGCGGCATTTGGCGCAGGTATCTTAGATCAAGCTAAGATTGTGAAGATGACTTCAGACTCAGCACTTTAATTGTAACAGGGGGATAGGATATGGCATTCGCAACAAACACACAACTACTGGAAGTAGTACCAACAATAACTAGTCACGGTATAACGGACTTTACAGATCAGTTAGCTGAAGCTGAAAAAGATGTTAAAAGATGGTTAGAGGTTAAGTGGTACAATAAAACAACCAGGGGTAAGACTTTTGATGCAACACTATTGACCGAGACGCAGTGGACTAGAGCCACTATATTTCGTGCGTTAAGTACTCATATCCTTCCTTCCCTATCACCTTTCGCAGTCGGTGGGGACACCTTTAGGGAAATGATAACTTTCTATAAAGCAAGATTTAACGAGGAAATGGATATGGAAATGTCCCAAGGCGTTGAATATGATGCTGATAATGATAGTGTTATAACCAAAGGCGAGATACATAGAGTGCGTGCAGATAGGATTTACAGATAATGAGCATTCGTGAAAACATCACAGCACATATCGTTGCCCAAGTAGGAGCAATAACTGAGGTCAAAACAGTAACTAGAGAACCAAAAGCGTTAACAGAATTAGCTGCCACATCGTACCCACATGTATTAGTGGAAACGGCTAATGAACGCAGAGAAAACTCAAGTTATGGTAATGAAATCCGCCGTAAGGCTACAATGGATGTTATACTTAATGTAGTAGTGTACAGTAACAACAGAGATCAAAGTCGTAATGAAATTATGGAATTGATTGAAGAGAAACTTGCACTTGATACTACACTAGGTGGTAACGCTATTGATAGCGGAACAAGTGAAATCGTTATTAGAGAAATCGGTGAAACAGCTCCATACGGACAAGCAGCGATGATTTATACTGTTGAATATTATCACACCCGTGGTACTGTTTAACAACTATTGCTCTATGCGATAGTAAGCTATTAGGAGATATACAATGGCAGAAACACTAGGACTAAACGGCGTAGTAAGATTAGCAGATACAGGTACAACTTTATCAGCTTCACATAATATGCTTCATGTCACAAGCTTCTCAATTGAAGAGACATCTGAAACTATTGACACAACATCAATGGGTGACGCTTCAAGAGAAATCCTTGCAACTTTCAGAGCTTTTACTGGAACTATTGATGGTTATTGGGACAAAGACGATCCAGCATTGGGACACGATGCATCACCGGCTGCACCAGTTGTGCAAGCAGGCGATAAGGTTGACTTTGAACTACACCCATCGGGCATAGTTACCGGCGGCAGCATCTATGAAGGTTCAGCAATCGTTACAAGTATTTCTAGATCACAATCTTTCGACGGAGTAACTGAGTACTCAATTACTTTTGAAGGAACTGGCGATCTTGGATATAATGTAGGCGCATAAGGACTAAAATTATGGTACGCTCGAGCAACCCTAAGAAAATATTTAACGATATTGAAAAGAGTCTTGGGCGTGCCGTTATTGATGTAATTGATGAGATAAATACAATTGCAATAAAAGAAACCCCGGTAAATACAGGATATGCCAAAAGTAGATGGCGTACTGTGGGAAGATATAAGTTAGGAGATACTATGAAAGTCATCGAAAATAATGCACCATACATAGGAATACTTGATGGAACTGAAGGGAAACCTACTTCCAAACAAGCGCCTAGTGGTATGTTAAATCCTAAACTTAATAACAACATAAGAGACATAACAAACAGACGGAGAAAATTATGACGGAAAAAAGAGTAGAAGCAAGAAAAAAAGCCAAAGCAAGAGCCATTAGTTTAGCAACAGCACATTTCGAAACAATGTTAGCTGGTGCAATGAGAGGCCCTATTGCAGTTCCTGAATGGGACTTAGATGTGTATTATAAAACAACATCAACTATGGCAGAAGAAGCCCGTGTTATTGAATTAACACAAGAAGGTAAAACAACCGAAGGGCTTGTAGTACAATTAATTATGAAGGCTTTAGACGAAGATGGTGATCACTTATTTGATATGGGTGACAAACTAAAGCTAATGAACAATGTAGATCCACAAGTTATTTTGCGTGTAGTAACAAGTATGAATAGCGATGTTAAAAAAGAGGAAACCAAGTCGGGAAACTAAATGACCTCCCGGACATTCGATTCCTTTATAAATTAGCACAGGATCTTGGCAAGAGTGTTGAAGAAATATTGCAATTCTCAACATTCGAGCTAAAAGGCTGGATTGACTTCTATGTCTATGTAAATAAAACAGAGAAAGAAGCAATGGAAAAAGCTAAACGAAAGAGTAAAGGGGGGCGTAGATAATGGCTTCAACATATGAATTAATAGTTAAGGCAGTTGATCAAACATCTGCCCCGATGAATAAGATTGATAAAGCATTAAAAGGTGCAAACACACGCACCACTAAATTAAATGCAACACTAAAGAAAACAAACAATGGATTAAAAACATTCGGTAAAGCGGGTGTTAAAGGACTGGGCTCGCTAACCAAAGGTCTTGGAGTAGCAGCCGCAGCCGCAACAGCAGCCGCTGGTGCGTTCGCCTTTATGGCAAAACAAAGTATTAACACACTGGATACGCTGGGTAAAACAGCAAGTAAATTGGGTGTAACAACAGAATTCCTATCAAAATATCAAGTAGTAGCAAGCAGGGCTGGAATCAGTACTGAAACCTTTAATATGGGTTTACAGAGATTCTTAAGACGATTGGGTGAAGCACAACAAGGTGCTGGAGAACTATTAAAACCATTAAAACAAATGGGCATTAATATGAAAGACTCAAATGGTAACTTCCGTGAAGGCACAGATGTATTTGCTGAATATATGACTAAATTAGCAGGTACTGAAAGTAGTACACAAAGACTAGCATTAGCAATGAAAGGTTTTGACTCAGAAGGTGTTGCAATGGTTAACATCGCTGAAATGGGTGCAGACAAAATTGCATTAATTGGGCGTAGAGCCGAAGAAGCAGGACTAGTTATAAGTGGTAAATTAACTACTGCGGCAGCTGATGCCAACGATGCATTAAGTGATTTATTTGATTTTGGTAAAGGCTTTAAACTACAGTTCTTTGGAGCATTAAGCGAAACTATACAAGAATTAAGCGAGATGTTGCGAGAAAAACTGTTGTTTAAGATAGAAGCCGCAGGTGGTATGAAATCGTTCGCAAATGACATAGCAGCGGCGTTCTTAGAGGGCGCTAGCAAGTTCATAAGTGCCACTGCTGGATTCGTTGATGACTTTACAAATGCAGGCGCCACTATTGGTAATATAATGAAACAAGTAGTTGTCAGCATAAGCAAGATTCCAGGTGCTGGATTTAATGCAGAATTTGGAGTCTCAGGAGACAAAGATGCCAGAATAGCTGAAATTAAAAAAGAATTAGCTGCTGTAGCAGATATGCCATTATTTCAAAAGTTAATACAAGGTGGTAATGCAACTGGATTAGTAGTAGCTCAATTAAAACAAGAACTTGAAGAATTAGAAAATACAATCTTCTTTGAAAAACTAGCAACTGACAGCACAAAAGCCGCTGATGCAGTAGGTGGTGTAACAGAAAAATTAGACAAACAAGCTGCAGAGTTGCGTGAAGTTGCAGCTGAAAGTAAACGCATACAAGAATTAAACAGCAAGTATCCAATGTATGATGATGCTATATTAAGACACATAAGAATTAAAAAACTAGAAGGTCAAACAAATAATGAAACAAATGAAACTGTAAAAGCAGCTCTATTACCATTAAGTCAATTTGATAAGTTTATGCGAGACTTAACAAACAGTGCAGGTAGTGCCGCAACTAAAATAATGCACGAACAACAAGCAGTTGCAGAACTTGATAGACTGTTAGCCGCAGGTAGAATAAACATTGATACATATGCACAAGCTATGATTATGCTGGGTAAAGGTGTAAGTGAAGCCGGTGATAAAATAGCTGGTATGGGACCACATGTAAGTCAATTTGATCAGTATATGCGAGATTTAGTTGATAGTTCAAATGCAGCAGTAACACAACAAGGTTTTGAAATAATGGCTTTAGCCGAGCTTGATAGATTATTGCAAGCAAATAAAATTAGTTTAGATGCATATGCAGCTGCAAAAGAAAGCATTCGTCCATATGACTTTACCAAAGATGCTCCACCACAAATGTTTGATGAAGGATTAACACCGCAACAAAACTTGGATATATTAACACAACAAATGCAAAAAGAAGCAGAACTGTTGCAAATGAAAAAAGATATACTTGCATTAGCTGGTCCAGAACAAGAAGCAGCTATACAAGAAGCATTAGGATTAGAAAATAAATTAAATTTCCAAGAACAATTAGTTGAAAGTTATAAAAAGAATCACGAAGAACTAGACAAAGTTACAGAAGCATTAGCAAATGTTAGTCAATTGGCATTAGATGCTGGTGTAAGTGAAGAGTTCTTAACTGAAACACTATTAGCACAACAAGACGCACTAGAAAAGAATTTAGGTACTTGGACAGAAAAAGCATTAACAACAAGTGAAATTATTGAAAATGGATTCAGCAGTATGGCCAACAGTATCGGTGGTGAATTAGCAACTGCGATACGCAAAGGTGAAGGATTTATGGATGCATTAAGTAATGCGTTCACAAGAACACTTGATAACATATTACAACAAATATTAACAAGTCAAATCAACAGCTTATTAGCACAATTGTTTAATGTAGGACCAAGTGCAACTGGCGGTGGTGGTAATATTATTAGTAGTCTAGTAAGTGCGTTCTTACCAGGAGCTGGAGGCGGTGGTGGATTTATGGGACCACATAGAGCAACAGGTGGACCAGTAGCAAATGGAAACAACTACTTAGTAGGAGAAAGAGGACCAGAATTGTTCTCTCCAACAACTGCAGGAAGTATCACACCTTTTGATGAGGTAAATAGTGGTAACAAACAAGTGGTGTTCCAGCTAAATGCGGTGGATACACAAACCGGAATTGAGTTTCTACTTAAGAACAAACCACAAATAATTAATATGGTATCGCAAGGATTTAACCAACGCGGTAGACAAGGAATAACAAGTTAAGGAGTATATATTATGGGTACATTAGCAGATGTATGGAATTATGGAACAAACGCCTCACAGGGTCATATAAATGACACAGCACATTATAGTGCAGACAACAGTTTTGGAATATCAAAAAGAATAAACGATTTTGCATCAGGAACACATCTATCGTGGCCCAGCTTAAACCCAAGTGGGTTTCGTGGAGTGGGTACTCTTTCGTCAACATACAGTGGTGCAATAGCAAAGTACGCCGATCACTATTTAAATAGAAGTACAAGTCCTGGACCAAATTTAAGTTTCAAAAAAATGCACGACACAGAGTTAGTTGAAATACAATCGTATATTAATGGACACTTTATTGAAACAGTATCAAATACTGATACACTAAGTGACGGATTGGGATTAGCACCAGATGTAGTAACAAAGTTTACTTGTCCAAGTACATCGTCTACTAAAAGTGGTAAGCATTATTTAAAAGATGGTGATGTTGTAAGTGGATTTGCATTCGCAGATGGAGACGGAGCAAGTGGAGCCAGATACGATGATGATAATTTAGCACTGTTAAATTATAAAACATATTATGTAAAGAGAATTGATGACAGCAATTTTTATCTCTATAACAGTTATAGCTCAGGCACCTTTAGTGACCCTGCATATTTTATTACAGATGAAACAACTGGCGAAATAAAAGAATATTATAGCTTATTAGCAAAACCAAGAGCCGTAAAAGGAAGCTCATATGATCAAAATGGACACTATTGGGTAAAGATAAATGATGGATCATATAATGGAAGTCTATTGTGTTTTGACCCTGCAGGTGAAATACGCCAACAGTCTCCAGATGCTTCAAGTGTTATACATACTGAAACTTTCGGTAGACCCACAGTACAACATGTAAATTTAAAAGTAGTAACACCACCAAGCGGTATTGGCGGTGAAACAATGACTGGATCAGTAGCAACAATGAGTGGCGGTGATACTATTTATTTAGACAGATATGGTTTAACTGGTAGTGTATGGAAAGCATACAGCGATAGTTCAAGATCAGTTCCATTAACAGTTAACTTAGAGCCACAGTACTCATCAACAATCACTGTAACAAGAAATGTAGGAACAGACAACTACGGTATTATCACAGACACTATAAGTGATAGTTCGTTAATAACATATTTAAAACAAGCAAGTTTTGATAACCCAGATTATAACGCTAGATACTTTCACGGATTGTGTAGATTAAAATTAACAACTGGTCAAAACGCCACTGGCGCTAAAGCTCTTCCAAGTGCAATTGATGACAGTGAATTCTTCTGTTATGTATTTGATTCTACAACAAATGAATTTGTGATATACGAAGATTTGTTTAAAGAATGGCAAAGAAACGAAAATGGACTGTTGGGATACAGTCAGCATATAAGTGGTACATCAGGCGATGGTTATAGTAAACACGCTGAAGTATTACCACCAACAGGCTCAGCTATATTTCAAGTAGAAATACAATTCTGTAATACTTGGGGCACAAATGGAGC
>PDMW01072197.1_pt1 | contig 11973 bp, 8 predicted proteins | sample 1515511 | NCBI WGS metagenome assembly PDMW01 (sample SAMN07343023, study PRJNA328102) | Marine metagenome, whole genome shotgun sequencing project. | biome: marine; feature: bay; material: water; isolation source: viruses from water sample < 0.22 micron filtered, nuclease treated, low... ... | reverse complement strand
TAGACAATCCATCTCTTTGTAAGCTGCCTATAAACGGTAGAAAATATTCTGATAGAAATGCACGAAACATATCATTAGTATCTCTTGGTATTCCTTACCAATTGAATTATAATATTTATAAATATAGATTAGAACTAGCAATAGCTAGAAGTAAAGATATAATAGCACAATTTGACATAAACATGATACCTAAAAAGTGGGACATGGATAAATTTATGTACTACGTAGAAGGAACTGGAATTGCCTGGGTAGATTACAACAAAGAAGGTGTAACACTATCCCCGCAACACCAGTCTGTGCTAGATATGTCTATAAAAACTATTGAGCAGTATATTGTACTACTTAATTCTATTATGGAAGAGTGGGAAAAGCTATCTGGTGTAAATAGACAACGTCAAGGACAAGTTGGAAGTTACGAAGGTAAGGCTACGTCTCAACAAGCTATTGTACAGTCATCTCATATTACAGAAGACCTGTTTCGTAAGTTTGGAAGATTAGAGCAAAGAGATTTACAAGCATTAATAGACTATTCTAAAGAGGCATGGATTAATGGTAAAAAATCTATGTACGTTATGGCTGATGGTGTGCAAGAGTTTTTAAGTTTAGATTCTATGGAGCATATGGAGTCAGAGTACGGCATATTTGTGTCTGATTCTGGTAAAGACCAAGATAAATTAGAGGCTATTAAGCAGCTATCACAGTCTATGGTACAAAACGGGGTGCCAGCATCTACTATAGCAGAGATGTTTGATGCAGAAAGCTTTACAGAGATTAAAACTAAAATATCATCAGCTGAGAAACAAATGCAAGAACTGCAGCAACAACAACAAGAAGCTGAACAACAAATGCAACAAGCTCAACTACAACAGCAACAAGCTGAAGTAGAGAATGAGAACATGAATAAAGAAAAAGATCGTGAGACTGATATTGAAGTTGCAATGATACGAGCTAAGGTTGACATGATGAAGATAGATGCGCAAGTTGATAAACAACAAGGCGATCAGTTAGTAAAAGAACGTCAAACAGATATACAAGCATCAGCTGCAAACGAATCTGCTAGATCTAAACGAGGAGATGCATCTGCTAAAAGAGAAGACATGAAGTCTAGAGAAAGACAATCTGCTGCAGATAGACAATCAAAAGAAAGACAAAATAGAGAATCTTTAGCGTCACAAGAAAAGCAAGCTAAAGAAAATAAATCATCTAGCGAAAGTTGAGTTTAAATCCGATGGACATATTAAAGCAGTCTATAGTTACTAATGTACCTATGGCTGATTTAATGCAACAATCTCAAGTTGCAGAAACTCCTGAACAACAACAAGAAGGTTTACGTAATCAGCCTGAAGGTACAATAATGACATTTCCTGAATCTACTGGTAATTTTAATACAGTAGGCATGGACTATCCTATTGACATACAAAAAGTAAGTCCGCAAGGAGATTTAGTTAGGAGTTATGAAAATGTACCTCCCGGTGTAGAAAGTCTTCCTATGGGTGACGATGTAGGAACTGTAATAGAAACGCCTGCAAATTATCAAGACGGTGGGTTTGATGCGTGGAAAGAAGCATTGCCTTCTAATCTGCGAAATTCAGATACTACAACTTATAATTTAAGAGGTGCGTATGAAGCAGGACTAACTCCTACAATAGCGCCTGATGGTAAATATCATTTACAATCTGTAAATCCTAAGACGTTAGAATTTTTAAAAGCTTCTGACCATAAAAGTACAAAAGAAGAAATAGCTTGGTTTAAAAATCAAAAGAATACAAAAGCTCTTATGGGGACACCACACCCAAGTACTCATAAGATAGTAAAAGATCCTTCTGGGTATTTTGGAGAAAGATCGCTAAAATATGTTAAAAAGCAAGAAGGTGATTTTAAAGAGGATAATATTGTAATTCAAAATGCTCAAAAAGCTGCAGAGGAAAAAAGAGATTTTAGTAGATTAAGTAAAACTTGGTTTCCTGGAGATGTAGAACCAACTAGTTTTGCTGGTAAAGTTATAGATATGCTTCCAGCTTCTGTAAAAGTAAAAGCAATAAAAACTCAAAAGTTTTTACAAGACGCTACAGGTATAAAAATACCAGGCGGAGTACCTATATGTTATGGAAACACTTGTGTACAGTCTACTTCTGAAATATTAAAAGAGTCTGGTAAGTGGGAAGGAAAGTTAGAACAAGATAATGATGCTTTTGCTAAAGATTATGCATCGCATGGTTACGAACTAGTTCAAGAAGAAAACGCTTTGCCTGGAGATATAGTTCAGTTTTATAAAGGGAATTACGATAATAGAGATTATAGTCATATGGGTATACATGGTAAAGATGGTCAATACTTTAATGATGGATATTTTGATAAACCTTGGCATGAAAAAAATGAGCCTACAACTGCAGAATTAATGGAAAATTCTAAAAATCCTTTAAATAGAAAAGCAATAGGTAAAGTATACTATAGGTACAAAAAAGAATAAGTGTTATATAATAAAGACGCTGCTAAAATATAAGTTAAGTGTAAAACTAACTACTATATTAGTAAATTTGTAAAAACCAAAATACAATGAAAGAACCAGATAAAATACAATTAGACGACATCTCTTTTGATGATATGATCTCAGGAGAAGGTGTCACAGTAGACGTTCCAGAAGTGGAAGTTGAAGAAGTAGAAAACAAAATAGAAGAGGAAGTTCAGGAAGAGCCTGAACAAGAAGTAGTCGAAGAGCAAGAGGAGGAAGTTGAAGAAGAAGTTCAAGAAGAGGCAGCAGAAGAAACAGAAGATGATACTGTAGTTTCTGAAGTGTTATCAAAACTTGGATACGAGCTTGAAGGTGACTACGAAGATACTAGCGATGGCTTAGTAGCTCTTACAAAAGATGCGGCAGCTAAAATGGCTGAAGATAATCTTGAAGAGATATTTAATAAGTTTCCTATAATCAAAAAACATTTAGAGTACACTCTTGCGGGAGGAGATTCTAAACAGTTTATGGATACTTACGGATCTAATAACGATTATTCAACTTTGAATATTTCTAAAGAAGATACTAGAACACAAAAAGCTATTTTAGCGGAATATTTTAACGCTAAAGGACATGATAAAGATTTCATAGAAGAAACTCTTGAAGATTATGAAGATAGTGGCAAGTTGTTTGAAAGATCTGGAAGAGCAAAAGATGCTTTAGTAAAGCAGCAAGCTCAGCAAAGAGAACAATTGATTGCAAAGCAGCAAGAACAAAGACAACAGTCTGAGGCGGAGCAACAAAAATTTTGGGACGGTCTAAGCAAGACTATAGATGATTCTACAGAACTTGCAGGAGTAACCTTACCAGCTAGAGATAAAAAGAAATTTTTTGACTATATCTCTAAACCCGTGACTAAAGAAGGTCACACACAGCGAGATTTGGATCACAAAGATGCAAAGCTAGATGTTAAATTAGCAATGGATTACCTCATGTATAGAGGATTTGATTTAGAGAAAATCATAGATTCAAAAGCTAAAACTAAAAGTGCGAAGTCACTTAAAGATAAAATATCTAGATCAGGTAAGCCTCTTAAGAGTGCTAACAAAGCATCAAGAAGAAAGACAAATGTTGATTTTGACGATCTAAGTCTCGATTTATTAACTTAGGCAATTAGTGGAAACACGACTGCATATATAACTTTTAAAAATAGATAAAAAATGGCAAATGGAACAAATATAAGCGTTCAAAAAACGTTTTATAACGATTCGCAAATGACTGACATGAACAGTCTTGCAAATGCGTTGTTGTCTAAGCCTGCTGAATTATCTCCAATCATTACTCATTTATCAGGTAAAGATGATAAACGTTTTCCACTATCTTTCTTAACTGAAGGTGTTGGTAACGTTAAGTCTATTGACCGTCTTGAGTATGAGTATCGCGTAGCGACACAACGATTGAGAACGCGTCCAGTAGCAGCAACAAGCCCAACAGGAAGTAGTATTGGAGTAGGAGGAGCAACTTTTGAAGTTTCTTTCCCTGACAAACATTTTGTATTTCCTTATGTATTAGTATCTCAATCAGGCGTACAAGCTCGAATTATGAAAGAGCCAATGTCAAAAGGATCTGACTGGGTATATACTTTACAATTAGTTAACCCGTCAGCTACTGCAACTATGCCAGCAGCAGATGTAACTGCAGGAGCGTTATTTGCGCAAATGTATGCACCAGTAGGAGTTGATTTCTCTCGTGGGAATGCTTCTAATTGGGAAACTCCAGGTTTAGTTCGTAACAAATTAACTACAGTTCGTAAGTCTTATCACATGTCTGGTAACGCTAAAGATTTTGTAGCTGAATTTTCTTTACCAACTAAAGGTGGTTCTACAACTAAATTGTGGATGGACTATGAAGAGTATTTACACATGCTTGACTTTAAAGAAGAGTGTGAGATGTACTACTGGTATGGTCAGAAGTCTTATGACTCAAATGGACAAACATCAATGAAGGATGAGAATGGTCAGCCTGTAATTGTAGGTCCTGGTCTTTTAGAGCAAATCACTAATACTGATACTTACTCTACAATGACTGAAACTAAATTGAAGAATATTATTGGTGACTTGTTCTACGGAATGACTGATGCTTCTAATAAGCAAGTTACATTATACACTGGTACCGGTGGTGCCCGTGAATTCGATGAAGCTCTTAAATCTCACTTTGGAGGAACAAACTCTTTCAAAGTGTCTAGTGGAGACAGTCGATTTATTACTGGATCTGGTCGTAACTTAGGTTTAACTGGATACTTTAACTCGTATGAGCATGTAGATGGTCACGTAATCAATGTGGTAAAATTACCATTATTTGATCACGGTGCTGTTGCACAAGCTCGTGCAAAACACCCAGTTACTGGATACTCACTTGAATCTTACCGTATGGTATTTGTTGATCAGTCTAATTACGATGGTCAAAATAACCTACAAATGATCTCTAAGAAAGGTCGTGAAATGATGAGATGGTGTGTTGCTGGTTCTGTAGTTCCTCGTGGGTTTGACGCTGGTTCGTCTAGAGCATCCGACGTGGACGGTGCATCCGTACACATGCTGAAAACAGCAGGTATTGCGCTTAAGCGTTTTGATACTTCGCTTGACATCACGTGTGTGGCTTCGTAACAGGCAATTCGTTGCGGTTCACATATATTGGTTTTTGGTTAGGTTGTGGGGGAGTAGTCCCCCACTCCTTTAACTAAATTAATTATAGGAGAGTTATACTTTACATCCAACTAATTAAAACTTTAAAAGTACTAGATTATGAGTAAAAAAGTATTTATACGGCGTAAAGAGGTTAATAGCCACTTACCAAAAGCAGTAAGAGCTGAAGCTGTAACAAAACTTAGTAGTGTCTTTGTAAATAGACAACCTTTAAAAGGAATAACTCCTAAAGAGGAAAAAGAATTAATGACAGAATTATTAGATGTAAGCCCTGAACATGTTGATTGGCCAAAGCATTCTAAAAGATTTTGGGCAGATATGACAATACCTGTAGGATTTACAGGAGTTGAATTAGAAGTTGGAATACATGAAGACGGGTCGCCAATTAGTATTATGGATTATCTTAAATACAAATTTGCACTTAAACATCCTTATGTAGCTTTAACTGAAGAAGAAATGAATGGAGATTTTAATAAAAGATTTTACATTCAAGATTTGAGTAGAGAAGACAAAGTTAAAAATACGCAGATTCAATTTAAGAAAGATGCTGATAAAGAGTTTATTAAACTTGCAGCTAATCCTAAGAATATGAAAAGAGTATTAAGACTTTTATCTAATACAAATCCAGATAGAATGACTGATGAACAAGTAGAGAATGCTCTATATGAGATCAAGAATTCTAAGACTAAACAGTTCTTAAAAATTGCAAAAGATAAGAACTTAGAAGTAAAAGCTGAAATTGAAGAAATGGTAACAGCAAGTGTTCTTCGTAAAATTGGAAACCAAATTATCTTTATTGATGAGGTACTTGGTGAAACATTAGATGACGCTGTGGTGTTCCTAAAAGATAAAAAGAATTCAGGAACTTTGACAATTCTTAGAGCAAAGCTTAAAGAGTTGGCATTATAATGGAATAATAGGTTAATGAATATACAAAAAATGCATATAGCTGTACAGCAAGGAGTGGATAAGATTAATTCACTCCAAGCTGACAGTTTATTAACTCAAGAAATAGATTTAGAACTTAACAAGTCTATAATGCGTTTTGTAAACCTCAAATACGGTAGAAATAATATGTACCAACAAGGATTTGAGCAGTCACAAAAACGTATTGATGATTTACGTAGTCTAGTGTCTAGTTCAGAGGATTTTGTATTTTTTAAAGAGCGTAGAGTTTTAAGTAATAATTTTGGAAATAAATTTGATCTACTATATGTTGACAAGTTTGTGTTGCCTAATAATTATTTATATCATATAAATAGTTATTGTAATGTGTTGCAAAATCCAAGCTGTGATAGAAGTGTTAAATTTAAGTTAGAGCGTATTTTTGAGTCTAGAATGGTATTTTCATTTAAACTTTCACAATTAAGAATTGCACACACTAGACCAAATGCTCCAGAAATAGTATATCTACATGGGTGGATTCCTAGGATAGATATAATTGGAGGAATGACTCCTAGTACTGCAGATGGTGAAATTGATTTTTCAAATGTTGCAACTGTAGATGAAGTAGGAGGTCGTCAAGTATTTACTAAAAATTTATGGAATGCAGTTGAGTATGGGTATACAGATGCTGCAAATCCTAATTTACCAATAAGTTCATTAAATTGGGGTTCAAGTGGAAATCAGCAAGCTTTTGAAGTTATTCCTCGAACTTCTATTCCAGAAGCCACTATAGATGCTAGTATAAGCTCTTCTTTTGCTGGGAGTTTTCTTATAGAATATGAAGCAAAAGTTTTAAAAATGTATAATGCTTTTATTCCAGATACTGCAAATTGGGATAGAGAACAAGCTATTATAGATAGCATTTTAGAAGCAGGTAATTCTAATCCTGGAGTAGATATTTTTTATGAAGAGTATGATGGACAAACTCAAGAAGAAACATTTACTGTAGAATTAGATTTAAATATTTGGAATTTTTTAACAACTCCTGAACAAGCTGGGCAGTTTGCAGAAACTTTAGTTTCTTTAGGTAAATCTGTAAATTTAGAAACAGGAGCAATTTTAAATGATACTACAGGAAGTCAAAATGCTCAAGATTTTACAAGTTTTCTTAATATTGCAGTAGATACTAGATATGATGGGAACGTTTATCAAAAAACTTATGGAGAAGCAGGAAATTTAATTAGTACTGTACAGAATAATGATCAAGCTACTGCAGATGGGCTTACGGAAACGCATGCAGGACTCTCTAATTTTTGGGAATTATTTGAAAATCAGCCTGCTGTACAAGCAGCAATGAATGAAGCTAATATAGAAAATTTTAATAGTGGAATTGTAAACAGGCATAATTTTCCAAGTTTTAATCTTTTTGAGTTTAATACTTCAGGTTTAAAAAGATATATAGTAAATGAAACTTGGACTATTTCAGATACTTTGTATGAATCTGTTGATTCAATAGGTAAAGATTTTCCAGGTATTTCTAGACCTATAAAGTATATTCAGCACGATGACATTTTAGGATTAATGTATGATCCTTTTAATAAACCAACAGATAGTAGAATATTAGGTGTTTTTGACTCAAACACTATACTTGTGTACACTTTAATAAAAAATGTAACACAGGATACTGCAGATTTAGTGTCTATATTACCGTACAGTGTAAAATTAAAATATTTAAAAAAGCCTGCACAAGTAGATTATAATGCAAATATAAACTGTGACTTACCGCAACATACTCATGAAGAGATCGTTGCTATGACAGTTAGTAGTATCTTAGAGGGCATTAGTGATCCTCGATATAAATCTCACATGAGTGAGCTTATGAAAAATGAATAATAATAATTAAAATTAAAACAAAATGGCAAGACATTTGTTAATTGGTGCAGAAGCATCGTCAGCAGACACGGCGGGAGTTGTAACTGTAGGTGGTATTCAAATCCAAAAAGAAAGTGCAAACGGACCTACCGCTTTAGTGTTAGGAGAATCCATATTAGACGCACCACGAATTAGATTCGTACAAGGACACGCAGAAGGAAATAGATTTTCTCCATGGATTAATGGTAGAAATATAGTTGATTGGTCAGGTAGATCTGAGGAAACTCCAGTAGCTCATAGAGCAGTTTTAGATATTGGTACACAATCTAATGCAGCAGGATCTATTACTTTAAAGTTTGTAAGAAAAGGTGGGCCAGCTCCAGAATTTTTTAAGTTTACAACAGCTATTGCTAATGCTCGTTCTGCAGCTAATCAAGCAGCTGATGTTATCGCAGCTTATGAGGCAGCAGATTTACCAGAATGGCTAGATAAAGATTTAGGTTCAGTTGAAAATTCTGACCAAATATATTTTGATGGAAATGTAAGAGGTGCAGCTACTAAAAGTGGTGGAGTATGGGAAGAAGGGCCAGTTCCTTTTGATCTTATTATGGAAGAAAATACTGTAGGTGCTTCTGTATATACTATTACTAATGATTCTTTATCAGCAGATCCAGGCGTAGGCGATGGTAACTTACTTCGTAAATTAGAAGAAGATCTACAAGGTATTCAGTTTGGATACTACGATAGATTAAAACTGCCTAAGCAACCTGCATTAGCAGCGGTTGCAGATACTAATTATGATGTGTGGAATATTGTAGCTACTAAAGACGGTAGTACATCTTCTTCTATCAACGGTGTAGATAATCTTATTGAGATTATGATAGTTAACACAGCAGGTTCAGGAACTAATGCTTTAGCATTTGAAAATAGTATGAACGCATATTGTGGTAGTGTAGGCTTTGCACCTGTTACACTATAAATATTAATCTAAAAATAAAATAAAATAAAATGGCACATGTACAACAATTTATTGGTAAAGCGACATATGATTTTAGTGTTGACGGAGGAGCTGCAGATACAGCGATAACTCCAGCTTCTAATTTTACCATACCAAACAACGCAATCATTACTGAGTGCGTATCACATGTAAGCACAGTTATGGCAAGTGGCGGATCTGCTACTGTGGCTTTTACTATTGGAGGGGTAACTCTTCAAGCAGCACAAGCTTTTAACCATGCTGACTTTTCTAACGAAGATGTTATTTCTATTCTGGACGCTCCAGATAAAACAACGGCATCAGGACAATTAGTAGTAACTACGGCAGGCTCAGCAGCTTTAACTGCGGGAGTATTTTCGGTTTATGTTACTTATATTCTAGCTCTTGAAAGTTAAGATATATTAATTTAATACACTAAGCAACTAAGGGGCTGGTCCCCTTAGTAGCTTTTTTATAATTTTTAAAAAACTTTTTTCGCATGGCTATATTAAGCGTGTTAGAATCTTCTGATTCTGATGTTATACTAATAAAATACAGTCTTATAAACGAGACTTTTACTAGCATTAAAGTATTTGGAAATCCTGTTACAGCAGGACAGGGAGTACAAGTTGTAGGCCCTTTGAATACAAACCATAGTGGTGCTACTAACATAAATGGAACGTTTACTCTAACTGTTCCAATTTCAACATTTACAACTAATAGTTTATCGTGGAAAGGTGTTTACATGTTTGAACTAAATACACTTTCAAGTGGCGCGGCAGTTAGCTCATACGGATCTGTTTTACTAGGAAAAGTAATAGATTGTTGTATAGCTGATAAAATGTATACAGCTGTAGATTGCGACTGTACAGATGATAAATGCAATGAAAGCTTATTAGATGCACAAAAAATGTTTTTATTTAAACAATCTGCAGAGTTTGCTTTAAAAAGTTTAAACAATGCGGATGGCCCTGATTCATTAACTTCTCAAGCAGTTATTCAGGACGCTCAAAAAAAATATAATAAAGCTGTAGAACTTTGTTCAACCGGATGCGGATGTGGAGGTTCAAGTTCAGGTTCAAACTCTGTATCTTCAGGGTCAGGAGGATACTAATATAAAAACTATATAAAAAATGGCTACGTATCAATACGGCGGAATATTTATAACAACACAGAATGATACCCTTCGTGTAAGAATAGAAACTACAGACAACACTCAAACTAATGCGCACGAAGCAGTAGCTATTAGTATTTCAGGAACATCTCTAAAACCAGTAAAAGAAATTGCTTTTACAAGTAATAACAATAGAGTAACTGAAATAGATTTCTCAGTTGATAAGATATTAGACGGTCTTAAAATTCCTTATGAGCCTAACGATCCTGCAAAAGCAACTTTATTAAATAATCAAAATTTAAAAGTTGCAATATTTTTTAAAACTGGAGCAATTAACTTGGCTCTTGATGTTAAGTTAAATAATTTAATTCCTATATATCAAGACGGTCTTATTTTAGACGCTTTTAAATATTCTAATAATTTTATTTACGAGCCGTCTGATAAAACTCCTTACAATTATAATTTGTACGTAGAAGTTCCTGATACAGGTGTTAAAAACTTTTTATATTACGGTTCTAATAATAAAGATTATATTGTATACAACTCAAGTGACATTATATTATATAATAATAGTAAACTAGTTACTGAATCTTTATCACAAGAAGAAGTTAAAAATTTTATTTTATCTCCTGGTAAAACAGGATTGCAAAACTTAAATTTTGTAGGATCTATTGGAAATATTAATGAGGCACATCCTTTTGTAGATGATAAAATAAAAGATCCTGGGGTTGGAGGAACAGTAGTTAGTGTAGTATTTTTAAATGACTCAATTCAACCTGATCCTGTAAAGCCTACTGTAAAAGTATGTAATGATTCTAATGCAGAAAATTATTATTTATCGTCGCCTTATCCAAAAGGATGCGATGTTAGTGGTGCTAGTTTTGGAGATCTAGCATCTGCACAAAATGCAATAAATACTCATAATTTACAATTTATAGATTGTTGCACGTATGCAAGTGTAGAAGATGAAAATTTTAGTATTACATCAGGAGAAGTTATAGCTGTTCCTAGCGAAGCGGATTCTGATGGAGGACAAATACAATGGACATGGGCAGGAGGAACTCCGCCTTATGATTTAACATTTACATGTGCGACAGGTGATGCAACATGTAGTAGTGCTACAGTAGAAAACACTGCAGCTCTTACATACGCAGTGTCAGGTTTATCAGGTACTGCGGATCCTGCATTTAGTTACGGACTAACAGTTGAAGATTCTACAGGTTTAACTCAATTTTTACCAATTTCAGGTGTAGGAAATGTAGAAGCTCAGGCTACTTTAAACTGTAAAGAATCTAGTGCTATAAACTATGTAAATACTGGAACAACAGAAAATGGTTTGTGTAGATGGTGTGATTCTCATGGTAGATTAGTAGCAGCAGAAGACATGGATCTTCTAAATGCTCAAAACGCTTTAAAAGCCTATGACTCAGCACTTGGCAGTCAGACTGGTGTAACCGTTTCTACACAGCAGCTTTTTAATGTTCAACAATTAAGTTTTACTCAGAGTGTTGGCCTAGCTGCTACAGGAAGTTGGAGCTTAGGAGTTGAATTTGACGATATTACTAATAATAGTTATTCTTCACAATACATATTTGACATAGGAAATTCTACAGTTTCTCCTCAACTTGATGGTAGTGGAGCTCTAATAAAAGTAGAAAGAAAAACTTTATATAACACTCTTGCTACAGAAAGCAGTTTTAATGCTCTTTCTTTAGGCACTTATGATGGTGCTGGACACTGGGCAGCAGGATTTTCAGAACAAACTCCAACAACTACTGCTTATACAGATAACGACCAGACTGCTCTTTCAGGTGGGCTTTTTTCAAATTTAAATCCAGGACGCTATATTTATAGAGTGTCTTATTCAGATTCAAATACTGCTCACAATATTGAACTTTGTCATAAATACGTTACTATTAAATTTAGATATGAAGCGTGTACAGATCCTGTTGCATCAAACTATGTTGGA
>PDMW01022066.1_pt1 | contig 11980 bp, 19 predicted proteins | sample 1515511 | NCBI WGS metagenome assembly PDMW01 (sample SAMN07343023, study PRJNA328102) | Marine metagenome, whole genome shotgun sequencing project. | biome: marine; feature: bay; material: water; isolation source: viruses from water sample < 0.22 micron filtered, nuclease treated, low... ... | reverse complement strand
CTAGAACAGGTAATGATATCTCAATTGCTGCTGGTAAAACACTTAAAGATGCTTCTGGTAATGCTTTTATTACTTCTGGTGGTTTAACATTACTTCATAGTTCAACATTTAGTGGATTAAGTTCTAAATCAATAGATAGTGTATTTAGTTCTACTTACACAAACTATAGAGCACTTATAAGTATTAAGACAGTTGATAATAATGTACACTTATATTCCAGATTTAGAGATGGTTCTGGAGATATAACAAGTAGTAATTATGATTACAAAGCTCTATATGCTTTAAATAGTAATACTAATAATTATAATAATGGGCGTAATGGTACTAGTACTAATGCTATGACTATAATAGCTGGTGTTTCTCAAACTATTGCTTATCACGGATATTTGGATATTTTAGAACCTAATATTGCAGATAGGACAGGGGTTGTAGGAATGCAAACAGGTACTGGTCATCTATTAACTAACTCTGCTTCTTTTAACCTAACGACACAATTAACTGGTATAAGTTTTTACGCAGGTTCTGGCAACATTTCTGGTGAAATACAAATATATGGATATGGTAAATAAATGAGTACTATAAATGTAGATAACATAGCTGAATATACCTCTGGTGATGGAGTAACCGTTGATGGTGCTTTGATAAAAGATAGTAAAATTGCAGCTTCAGCAGGTGGTGGTTTAGTTTTACTTAGTTCTAATACTGTAAGTGGCTCTTCAAGCACTTCAGTTGATAATATATTTACCTCTGCATACACAAATTATAAAGTAATTATGAATATAAGAGGTTCACATACAGGCGTTCAGTATTTAACAATGAAGTTAAGAACAGGTGGTGCTGATAACAGTTCAAGTCTTTATACCTCTGGTGTAAGAACATATAGAATGAGTTCTGATATTGAGTTTGAACAAAGAATACACGAAGGTACTGATTGGAAATTAAATGGTTGGTTAGGTAGCCAAGCAAGTAATACAGTCAGTGATGACTTAACTATTTATGGACCAGCAGTTGCAAGAAGAACACAAATAAGTGGAAATTTTATAACTGATGAAGTTGGAGACCAGCAAACAGGGTATTTAGGTGGAAGTTATGAAGCAGATACAGCATTTGATGGTTTATCAATTATTGCTCTTGGTGGAACTTGGACAGGTCAAATAAATATTTATGGATTAGGTGAATAAATGAGTACAACATACGGAGATAGACCATTAAGAGTTACTTTTACAAGTAGCGATAGTAGCGGTGTCGCAGAGTTCTTTGACGGCTCAGAGACTGGTGCTATTGGTATTACAGTACCTAGATTTTCAACAACAGAAAGAAACGCAGTAACTGCTTCAACAGTTAAGCAGGGAATGATAATTTTTAATGAGACTGATGGCAAAATGCAAGTCTATACAGGAAGTGATGCGTCTAATACAAGTTCTAACTGGACTGATATTGGAGGCGGCACAATTCTTGCAGATGCAGACGGTAACACAAATATAGAAATCGGTGCTACTACTTCTGATGAGATAGATGTAGATATAGCAGGAACGAAGATAGCAACACTTGATTCAGTAGGAATAAACATAGAAGCTGGTGCAATTGGTGTTAGACACGCTGGAACAATAACTGGTACTGCAACTATTGCAGCTGGAGAGAATATAGGTTTATTTGGTGATGTAACCTTCACTGGAACAGTAACAGTAGCAGGAGAGATGGTTGTAGTATGAGTAAAATAAAAGTCAATGAGATTTCAAAACACGATGCTTCTGAAATAACTGTAAACGATACAGTAAAAATAGATAATATTACAGAAAAGACTTCTGGTGGTGGAGTTAACTTAGGAAGCAACTTAGGACTTAAAAGCTATACCACATCTCAAATCAACTCATTATCTGGTATGACCGAAGGTGATTTAGTCTATGATTCAGATTTAGGAACACTTAAAGTTTATAACGGAAGCAAGTGGGCAGGTATGAGTGATAATACCTACACAGTAGATATATCACATTTAGTTATAGCTGGCGGTGGAGGAGGCGGTAGTGCTTACTCTGGCGGTGGTGGTGGTGCAGGTGGCTATCGTAACTCTTATGCTTCAGAAAGCTCTGGTGCAAATTCTGGTAGTGAGAGTAATTTAAGTATTCAAAAAAGTACAAATTATACAGTTACTGTTGGAGCTGGTGGTGCTGGCTCTACTAATGCTACAGATACAATATCTTCAAATGGAGCAAATTCTGTATTTAGTACAATAACTTCTAGTGGTGGAGGTAGAGGTGGTAATGGTGGTACTAGTACAGGACAAACTCGTAGAAATGCAGCAGACGGAGGTTCTGGTGGTGGCGGTGGTGGTGACACTAATCCGGGTACTGCTGGTTCTGGAACAGGTGGGCAAGGTTACTCTGGTGCAGTAGGTGATGGTTCTGGCTCAAGCTACAGAGGTGGTGGAGGCGGAGGTGCAGGTGCAGTCGGTGCTACAGGTAGTGCAAGTGGTGATGGTGGAGCTGGTTTAGCTTCTGCTATTACAGGTTCAAGCGTTACAAGAGGTGGCGGAGGTGGCGGTGGCGACCAATCTAGTAGTGATGGTGACGGTGGTGCAGGTGGCGGTGGTAATGCAGGTTCAGCTGGTACAGCAAATACTGGAGGTGGCGGTGGTGGTACTGCTGCAAATAACAGTGCTGGTTTAGCAGGTGGTTCTGGCGTAGTAATTCTTAGATATCCAACAACAGATGGAACAATATCTGTCGGTGCAGGATTAACATCATCAAGTGCAACAGTTGGTTCAGATACAGTTATCACATTCACAGAAGGCACAGGAACAGTGAGTTGGAGCTAATGACAAAAAGCAATTTTTTGTATGGTAAACTAAGTTAGGAGAATAAAATCTTATGGGTAAAATCAAAACAGACGAATTAGAAGAACGAGTTGGTAGTGCTGGTATTACTGTAAATTCTACAGTAAAAATAGACACTATTACAGAGAAAACATCTGGTAGTGGAGTCACTATTGATGGTTTATTAATTAAAGATGGTGCAATACCTTCTAGTGCTGTGACAGGTGCTGTTGATATTGGACTAGTAATCGCATTAGGATAATAAATGGCAAATACATTTAAAAATGAAGTTAAGGACCTAACTACATCAAATCAAGACCTACTTGCAGCTGCTGAGGTTACAGGTACAGGTATAGTTTTAACTATTCGTTGTACTAATGTTGACGGAAGCAATGATGCAACAGTAGATGTTGAGGTTGTAAAAGCTAGTTCTGGTGGTAATGCTTATATAGCAAAAACACTATCAGTACCAGCAGATACAACAGTAGAACTTGCAGGTACATCAAAAATAGTACTTGAAACAGGAGACAAGATTCAAGGTCTTGCTTCTGCTGCAAACGATGTAGAAGTATTTCTTAGCTGGTTACATATAACTTAGGAGGTATAAATGCCTTTTGGTTATATAGGACAAAACCAAACTAAACAACAAGTTAAAAACTCTGGTGTTTTGTCATCTTTTGATATTTCATTATTAGAAAATAAAGGTCACGCTAGTGGTTCATTAGAACTTATTGCAGAACAAACTGCTGATGGAACAACTGCAACTATTGATTTCACAGACATTAAAGAAAATGTATATGATGTACACTTTTTAACTTATTCAAATGTTGGTGCAACAGGTGCAGATTATGACAGTATATATATGAGGCTTTTTGAAGGTGGCGTATTAGAAAGTGCTAATGTTTATCAATACGGAAATCAAAGAATAAGAGCTAATGGTGGAACTAATGAATACAGAAGTACCACTAGTACATCTATATTTATGCACTATGGTGGAATAAGCACTCACGCTGCTCGAAAAATTAATGCTTCTGCTTATTTCTACAATCTAGGAAATGTTAACAAATATAGTTTTGTAACTAATCAAGGTTCTTGTATTCCTAGTGCTAGTGAGGGTTATATTTTTTCAATAGTGTTTGGGGGAACAGTTTTACCACAAGCTAGTGTAGTTGATGGTATAAGAATATTTAACAATCAACCAACAGGAGCTTCAAATATATCTGATGGTTCTAACTTTAAACTTTATGGAATTAAAGAGTTATGAGTAATCTAAGATTATTAAATGAAACCACAACAGACGGTACAGTTTCAAGTATTCAAGTTAATGATGTTTTTTCAACCGATTTTGATATTTATAAAATAACTACTGACTTATCTAATGAAACTAATAGTCCTAAAGGAATTAATATGCGATTAATAAATTCTAGTGGCTCTGTTATTACCTCTAGTAAATACGATAGAGCTATTTCAGAAATGTATGCTGCTCAAGATTTTGTACAATCTCGTACATCAAATGCTGATTATTTTAACCAAGCGTTTGGCTTATTAAAAGTTCCACCAGAAGCAGGTGTAGGGGTATCCTATATCTTTAATCCATTTTCATCGTCAGCTTTTACTACGATGATTAATCATAATTTCTCAACTTGGAGCGGAAACAAAGCAAGTCTTAAATCTATATTTATTTTAAAAGAATTAACCCCGTGTACAGGTTTTCAAGCATATTTATCAAGCACAAATTTTCATAGTACATCTGTTATCAAAACATACGGATTGAGGATAGACTGATGGGATTTTCACAGATAAATAAAACAGTAAGTGATGGAACTGCAACAACATTAAAAGTTACAGGAATAGATACTGATAGTACATATTTAGTTGTTTTAAAATTAATACAAACTCAAAATAATAATGAAGTAATAAATATGAGAGTTACAAAAAGTGGAACTGCTGATACCACTTCTAATTATGATAGAGCTTACAGAATTTTTAGTAGTATTTCAGATTATAGTTTTGGTACTTATCAAAATGGTTCTGGTGGAAGAATAATGGAAAATGTCGATGACGCTAATGGTGGTGGAAATGGTTTTCTTCATCTTTATGATTTCAATAATTCATCAACATATAGTTACTGGAATATTGAAAATGTTTGTACTGTGTCAAATCAATCTGCTGGTGTAGCAGGGTCTGGAGTACACACAGTTGCTAGTGCTAGTGATGGTGTTGAGATTTATGGCTCTAGTGGTGGAACATTTATAAATGGTGCAAGTGCAATCTTGTACAAGGTGGTTTAAATGAGTAAAAGTAATAAATACGGATATAGCGGAGTAGATATTCCTACACAGGCAGTTAAAGCTAATGTAGGAAAGTTTGACCCATCTGAAATAAATGAATTAGTACAAGAAGATAAATGGACTACATTTGGACAGCTTGAATTGATTCAGACTGAAGTAAGTAGCGGTAATGCAACTGCTATAGAATTTACAGATTTAAAAGAAAATGAATACACTACTCATATGTTTGTATTTAACAATGTAAAAAGTAACAATGCGGGACAAATAAGTTTTAATGTATACACTGACCAATATGGTTATGACACTAATGGACACTACTCAACTCACACTCAAAGATGTATGAGTACTGGTAGTTTTTCTGAATGGCGACAACATAATAGTGCATATAACTATGTGTCAGGCCATCCTTTAAGCAACCAAACAGACCAAGCAATGAATGGTTATATGCTTATGTACCACGCAGGAGATATTACGAATTATACAGAATTTAATAATCATATTATTGGTGCACACAGCACTTCTATATATTCTTATAGTGAGTTTGGCGGTCTTACTTACAATAAATATGGCTATGCAATCACTAAATTAAAATTTAAAATTGGCGGTGGAACAACTCAGTTTACTGATGGTTCAACTATTAGCTTATATGGAATAAAAAGGTACTAATGGCTACTAATTTACAGTTTATAAAATCAATAAAAATTACAACAGAACAAAGTACGACATCTGTTACTAATGTATTTAGTGATGCTTATTCAGTCTATGAAATATATGCAGATGGTATATCAACAGTTGGTACAAACCAATCAGATTTAAATATGAGATTTATTGATAGCAGTGACAATGTTATATCAGATAATGAATATGATTATGCACATAAAATAATGAGAGCTGATACAACATTTAGCGAACAAAAAAATACAGGACAAGCACAATTTTTAAGAGCATTTTCAGAAAGTACAGATAAAAAACCAGAAGGTCAAGGTGCAAAAATTTGTGTTTTTAATCCTTACGATTCTGATACCTATACTTATATTACATATCAAAGCAATACTACAACATCTGCCCTAAAAATTGCTATGAAAGGTATTGGTGTACATAAGTCTGTTGAAAGAATAACAGGTTTTCAAATGCACGAAATAAATGGAAGTCGCCCTTACGATAGTGGGCACATTACAGTATATGGAGTCAAATAATGGCAGGTAGTTTAGTCTTAATAAAAGAAGTAACTGTATCATCAGCAGTAGCAACAGTAACTTTAGGTGGTGCTGAATGGGATAGTTCATATGATGCTTATATGGTCAAAGTTTCAGATGTTAATGGTAGTTCAGACCAAAAATCACTTCTTTTTAGATTTATAGATACTTCTAACAACGCTCTTAATGATGCAAACTATGATGCTTCTTTTGAGACTTTAATAACTAATACAGGTTATGAAGATGCTTATGGTAGTAATGCTACTTTTGGTTTTTGTACAGATTTATATGTTGGTAACGATACAGGAGAAACTGCTAACAGTACTATGTATATATTTAATGCTAACAACGCAAGTGGCTATACATACGCTTCAATGGAATCAAGTTACCTTAGTCAAGCTGCAGTACTTCGTGGTAATCAAGGCGGATGTGTTTATACACAATCAGCTGCTACAAAAGGAATACAATTTTATATGTATGAAGGAAATGTAGCACAAGGTAAATTTTCTTTATACGGTTTAAAGAAGTAATAGTACGAATATATATGTTAGAATTATAAGGAGGTGAAATAAATGGCAACAATAGAAGAATTAACAGCGGCAGCTCAGACTGCAATAGACGCAAAGAAAACTGCTAATGGCGGTGACGGTATGTTTGCTCAAGTCAATAACGAAAGACGAGAGTTTACAGATGCTGAATACGACCAAGCAGTAACTGATAAAGCTAATAGCGATTTTGACTTGCAAGAAAATGGTTATAAAACAGCACGTCAACAAGAATATCCAGCTATTGCTGAACAGCTAGACATGTTATATCATGACATGACAGCTGATAAAGGCGATAAGACTGGTGATTGGTACGAGGCTATCGAAAAAGTCAAAGACGATAACCCTAAACCATAATAAAAATTTCATAACCACCGTTATGATAAGAAAGGCAGGTACCACCACATAACCTGCCTTTCGCATTTCTGCAATTATTTTAAAATTGCAATAAAATATATACAAAAAGTATAAAAAAATAAATCAAAAGTGTCATACCTTGTATGTAAAATGCTATAATAATAGTATTAAATAAAGGAGTGTAATGGCAAAAGTAGAATCTAACGTAACCTTAGAAGAAATCGTAGAAGCTTACAATAATAATTTAGCAGAACTTCAAAAAGCTAAGGCTATGATTGATAAGCTGGCTATAAATGAAGCTAAGCATACTGTAGAAATTGCTGAACGAGATGTAGTTATTGACAACTTAAAACAAATGTTTGTTAATTCAACTAAAACTCAAGAAGAAGAATAATCATGAATCCTTTTGATGAAGCTTTAAATAGTTTACATTCAGAAAGAACTCAAAAACTTAAAGTAGATAAATTGTTAACTAAATTATCTAATGGCACGAATGAAGAAAAAGAAATATCAAGTGGTTTTTTAAACGCTTTAAAGAATAAAGAATACAATGACCAAACTATTTGTGACGCTTTAGAAAACGTTGAGATTACAGTATCTCTATCAGCTATAAGGAATTGGAGAATAAGAAATAATGTCGAAAGATAATCCTAGTAAATTTGAAAAAGCTTTAGAGTTTGCCAAAGTACAACAAGCAAAAATACCTAAACCTAAAATACCAGATGGATGGACACCTTCTTTTGAATGGGATGAAAGTACTGGGGAAGGAAAATTAATAACAGACCCACAACCTACAGATATTACTGCTGTAAAAGACTGGGCTAAATTTTTACTAGATAATGGATTAGACCCAGAAGTTTTCTATGTAGAAGGTGACACTATGAAGTACCGTACTTGGACTGGTGTTGGTGGAGACAAAATGGTTCATTACTCCTGTACTATTAAAAAGAAAATTCCCGGTGGTATAGACAAAGAGCTTAGTGAAAGCTTAATCAAAAAAATAAATAAATTTTCGGCTAAAGCACCAAAGAAAACAAAAGGAGATGGAGCTTTCGTAACACTTTTTTCAGATTGGCAAATCGGTAAAAACGAAGGTGGAGGAACTGAGCAATTAGTAGAACGCGTTGAAGTTGGCGTTGCAGAATCTATACAAAAATTTAAGCAATATCAATCATCTGGAATGAATTTAGATGAAATTGTTATAGGATGCCTCGGTGATATCGTCGAAGGGTGTGATGGCTTCTACTCGCAGCAAACCTATTCCGTCGAGTATGATGATAGGGCCCAACAAAAAATAGCTACTGAACTTATGTTTCAAGGTATAAAAGAATTTTCTAAACTAGGAATACCTGTAACAGTCATAACAGTGCCGGGTAATCATGGAGAAAATAGAAAAAATGGTAAAAGCTATACAACATTTATGGATAACAAAGATTTAGCAGTTGCTTACTATGTAGATTTCGCAATGAAACAAAATACAAATAGCTTTGACCACGTCAAGCACATATACCCCGAGCATTTAGATGATGACATTTGTTTAACTTATAACTTGCATGGAAATGTTTTAGGATTTGTACATGGACACCAATTTCGTGCTGGAGGAGGAGCTTTTGTTCCAGCTAAAGCACAAGCTTGGCATAAAAATCAGAAGTATGGCGATTACGATATAGGTTACTCAAACATTCTAAACTTTGGTCATTTTCATCATTATACATTTAATGAAGACCCACAACAAATTATTGGAGCACCAGCTCTTGATGGTGGCTCTAAGTGGATAGAGCAAACACACGGCAAATTAACTAAAGCAGGTATGTTAAGTTATACAGTTGATAAGTATGGTGTAAATAATTTATATAAAGCGCAAAAAAAGTCTATAAAAGATTTATAGTATAAAATAGACATCTTAAAAATGTATAGTATCATATACATATGGGATATTATTATTTACTAGATAATGAAAATCCATACGCGACAGTTAGAGAGAATAATAAGAAAGGCAACTACTACCCATATAGGGGGAGAGACATTCAAGGAATAGTAGTTCACACTGCTGAAAATGGCAGAAACGCAAAAGATATAGCAAAACACCTATCTGAAACAGATAAAGTAAGTTCTGCTCATGTAGTTATTGATGATAAAAATATTGTTAATTTACTACCAGATGATTACACAGCTTTCCACGCTAGAGGACATAACAGTAGGTCTTTAGGTATAGAGTTAGCTTACAATGCTTCAGATTGGGGTATTGATAAAGAATATGAAAATCAATTAATTACTACTGCATCAAAGTGGGCTACTGATAAATGCGAGGTATATGAGATACCAGCAAGAAGATTAAATGTAAACGAATGGCTTAAAGGTCAAAAAGGTTTTATATCTAGCTCAGAATTAGACCCGGTAAGAAGAGCAGACCCGGGTATAAATTTTCCTTGGGAACAATTTTTTACATTAATAAAAGGGAAAAGCTACAGAAAAGCACAGCGACAAGCACCAAAATGGAATGGTAGAATACTATTAGTGCAAGCACCTTTTATCAAAGGTGATGATGTTTCTCAGTGGCAAGATGCTGCTGGTGGATTAACAGTCGATGGTATTTATGGTCAAAGCTCTCGAAAAAGATGTAGAGAGATACAGAAGCTTGCTGGGTTAGTTCTAGATGGATTAGTCGGGCCACAAACTTGGTATGCAACATTTGGACTTCCCGAAATAAAAGGAGAATAATGCAATTAGAAGTTTTGAGAATAAGTTCTCAAGAAGATTCAACAAATGGTATTTTGTTTGACATCACTGGAGGTGAAAGAAAGTTCTTATGCTACACAATTGAGGACGAGTATAGAGCCGACAAAGTGAGAGGTGAAACAAGAATTCCTAATGGTAAATATAACCTAACTCTACGTACAGAAGGCGGTTTTCATAACCGTTATACTTCCAAATATGGGGACTGGCACCGTGGGATGATTTATGTCAACGATGTTCCAAATTTCGAGTGGATACTTTGGCATACGGGGAATACCGACGAATCGACTATGGGTTGTTTAATTTTGGGTTCTTCTCAAAATGAAAATATAACAAAAAAAGATGGGTTTGTCGGAGCGTCCGTTGTAGCGTATAAAAAAGTTTACCCGGCCATTGCAGACGCAATAGAATCGGGTGAAGAGGTTACTGTCAACTATGTTGACTATGACCACAGAGAAGGTGGGAGATTTCTACTACCATTGTCGCCAAAAGGTGGCTCTGGCGGTGGAGGAGTTAAAAAAATACTATAGGAGGCAAAATGCCAGATTATTGGAGAACAGCGTTAATAAGAGCAGGAAGAACTTTTGCTCAAACGTTTGTAGCAGTCTTAATGGCTAATCAAGCAGGAATGTTTGAAGCAGATGTCATTATGGCAGCAGCAATTGCAGGAGCATCAGCAGCAGTGTCTGCGGTCCAAAATGCTTTGGAAGATGCACCTTTTCCGTTTATGTCTAAAATTCCGAAAGGATAATCACGATATAATCGGTTATAATAGATAGAGATGGGTCGGTTTTAAACCGGCCTTTTCTATTATAAGGGGTATTTAATGGCTAAACGTAAAAAACTTGGCACTTGGTATAAAATAAAACAAATATTTTGGCGTATGGTTGCAACTTTTACCGCTAATGGTCTTGCAACTATAGGAGCTGGTTCATTAATAGGTATCGACATAATTGATGCAATAGTTCTAGCGGGTACTTTAGGAGTAGTAAAAGTCTCAGAAGACTTAGCGAGGGCTTTCCTTGATGACGGTAATTTAAGTATTGAAGAAATAAACGATGCTTTTAGCAAAATAGATAGAAGTAAAAAGTAACACTACAAGGAAGTAGGGTATGCTTACAAAATTAAACACATTTTTAAGATTATTGGTAGTAGGTCTTCTTATATATCCTATGCCTATTGCTTTAGCTGACCACGTCCCTACTCAAGCACCTTATGGTACAAATGCTAGTAATGATGTTAACGCAGGGACTTTTACTATTGGTATATTAGGTTCAGATGGATTTGAAGATAGTCCACCCGAAAGCTACACAATATTTTTTAGTCAATCTAATGGTGTAACTGAAACAAATAGTTTTTGTGTAACTACTTCTTTTGGACATTCTGCAAACACTTGGCAGTATCACACATTTAGTCTCGACAACTTAAAGTATTATTTTAATGACCCAGCAGGAACAAATATTTATTATAGGGTTAGGTCTAACAACATAACTGATTACAGTTTTTCTGATTTGACTAATCAAAATACTTGGAATTTATATGCAGGAGCACCATTTGATTATAACCAAACAGACTGGTCTGCACCAACAGGAGATAATGCTTGTGATGACCCAAAGATACTTAATGGTATAGGAGACCCAAGTAACTTAACCACTTCTGTTAATTTACATACAGGAGCAATAACTATTGACTGGGACGCAGCTACAGGGTACGAATATAGTGCAGAACGATACGCAATAGGTTTCGACAAAGCAGACCCTCCAATGTATGGTATAGCAACAGGGAATGTAGGGGGCGCTAATTCTCTAAACACAGAATATACATTTACTAAATCTTATTTAGAATCAGTTCTTAGTGCAACAGTAGGCGATACTATTTACTTTAAAGTAAGAGCAGACAATGATACAAACTCTCAATACTCTAACTGGACTTCTATAGCTAGTTACACAATACAAGATGTAGCTAGTGGTGTTACAAATGTAGCAATTACAAATAACGAATACCAAGGTCTAAAACTTGGTTGGACACAACCTAATACAGGTT
>PDMW01005738.1_pt1 | contig 11990 bp, 18 predicted proteins | sample 1515511 | NCBI WGS metagenome assembly PDMW01 (sample SAMN07343023, study PRJNA328102) | Marine metagenome, whole genome shotgun sequencing project. | biome: marine; feature: bay; material: water; isolation source: viruses from water sample < 0.22 micron filtered, nuclease treated, low... ... | reverse complement strand
TCTGAAGTCTTGAATACCATACCTATATATCATATGTTTTGATTGTTAAATCCTTTGATAGTGGGTCTGCACTCTCAATTCAACGCTGAGTGTCCTATATCTCCCATATTCAACTCTAAAGGGTCTGTTATGGCATTTTCAGTGTATTTTAGGGAGGACACTTTCGGAGTTAAACTTAAATACCCTGACGCTTTCAAGTCCACCCCAAATGCTTATTAACATAATAGTGTAATTGAATACTATGTCAAGGTGGCTCGGCAACAATGCAGTTCAGGGGGAGATGGCTTCAATTCTCCAAAATAGGGAATCCGCATGGATGCAAAGTAGCCCAAGCAAGGATAAGCCCTTTTGGTGTAGGAGAGTAAGAATAACTTCTCCAAAGTCAATAGACTATTGGCTCAAGTCATTACAATGGCCTTATTATGCCGTAGGAACTTTCATGGGAACTAATGTAATCAATTGGGATGCTATGGATATTCAACCTCCTCCTCTAAGGGCTAAAGGGAATCTGAGGTCTGAGCATAAACAGGCATGGACCGATTATTTACTCCCTGCTAAGTGCGCCGAGAGAGGTATAGATTGGAATGATATATGGGTCGGTAAATCTATGCTTTTTGATTTTGATGACCCCGAAAATCCTTTAGATGCATTTGATAAGGCTGATAAAACTGCTAAGTATCTTAAAGAACAGTTAGATGCTAAACCTTATGTAGTTTTTAGTGGTAGCAAGGGTTTTCATGTTCATATTGACCATCATGATGCTGAAAGGATAGCAGGTTGCAAACTTACAGATTTCTTAGATAATAAAGACCCACTTAGAGAAATTGGAAAGATATATGCTGATAAGGTTGAATCAATTGCAAGAAAGGCAACAGGGGTAAAGTATCCTATTGCAGATAGGTCGTCTAACTTTAGACAAGGTATCGTGAGGTGTCCATATTCTATTCACCCTAAGACGGGTCAAATTGTGTGGCCTCTTGATAAGAAAAACTTAGACAAACTAAGAAGTATGGAAGAGGCGACTATTATGGATATTGCAAAAGTATTACACTCATGGGATATTCCTTGCCAAAGTCATAGGCCAAAAGACGATAGATTAACTTATATTACTCCCGAATCAAATTGTTTTGATAGAGGATTGGTTGAGTGGGAAGTCTAACTCTTTCTTATTTTAACGAGTGCTAAAATTATGGCTAATGGAATTGCAATAATTCCTATCATGGAGATTAAATCTTTTGCATCTTGCTTGGTTTCATCCTTCCTATCTTCATGTTTTTCGTATTCGGTTCTATTATCCAAAGCAGAAGATGAACCCCTTGCAGTTAAATCATTTTGAGTCATCTCATATTCCATAGTTTCTGAATAAGTTGTCGGTTTCGCACATGAACCCCATGAATCTAATGCGATAGTAATGATATATTTTCCAACATTATTAACTCTATAATAATAATAATTCCAACCATCATTAGTATTACTCCCTGTATGGATTGTATCAATTATATTTTTACCATCTAATGATATAGTAATTTTAATTTTATGTGAGTTTTGATTTTGTTGTTCATAACCTCCAAACATAGCAGTATCTTCTAATGCATCCAAACCTACTATTATATCTGCTGGATAGCCATTAGCATCATAACCTATACCTGCTTTAATTTTATGTTTTGTATCGCAAGAAGTAGAAGAGGCTTTATAAGTTTTAGTATTCAATAACCACTCCCTTTGAAATGCATTCCTTTGCATTTTCATTCCTCCTTTTCTCTTTTTTTAGCAATTATTTTAGGAATTAGTAAAATACCAATTATTGCTAAGGCGATAGGTGTTGCCCTCTCTAATATCTCTTGATAATATATATTTTCTATTTCTTGATTTCTAAACTCAATCGTATTCGGGTTTAAATCTGTCGCTAAAGCCCCATAAGAATGAACATGACCGCCTCCAAAATCAGCACCATCGGCATTTACATCAATAGCACCCAGATTATTTGAAGTTAATAACATAATTCCAAATGTAGCACTTTCAGTAGCAATTAAAGCCCGATTAGACAATTTTCTTAAAGCAGTTTTAGCCCCCTGCTGTCCTAATGTTCTAACCGCCTTACTTCCAACTGCCGTTCCCGTTTGTTTTAATGCCGTTAATCCAGCCGCTAATGGTGCCCCTGCACCTAATGTGGCTACTAACATAATGACCGTTAATACATCTAAGGCTATCATAACTTGGTCAATTGAAGGTGAGTAAGCATCCCATAAACTATAATCTCTTCCTTTTTGAGAATATCCATAAGTAATAATTATTGAAAAATAGCCATCAATGTCATTAGGTATTGTAAAAAATCCCTTTTTGATACCATTAGATTCAGTATTCAAAGTTTTTGAGTATATTTCTTTATATTGTTTTGATTTATCAACAACAGATGCTACGGTAGTAGTAAATGATTCAGTTTCACCATTCATTAATTGAGTTTCCCATTGTTCTCTTTGAGTTTCACTCCCTGCCTTTATGGTTTCATTCATCATCTGAAACATATAATCTTTATCTTGAGTAATAATTTTAATTTGAACCTCATCACTTATTAATTTACCTTTAGAATATGTTTTAATTTCATAATTAACTTTTGATTGTGCAGGAACATAACTGTAATAATATGTTCCTTTATTGTGTAGGGGTTTAATATGTTCACCATTTGAATCAGTAATATCTATACTTGATTCTAATTTAGTGGTGCTTTGTGATGAGCCATATTCTGTTGTGTATTTTGCATCAAAAACCACACTATCAAGCCTCCGCAGTTTTTGTAGTTTTCTTCTCCTTATCAGGAATAATCTTATCTATGACAACAAATGCTAAAATTCCACCCACTAATAAGGCTCCTGCACCAAACATAGTAATTCTTTTGTCCTTATTGCTAATACATTCTTGAAGGCAATCTTTCATTTCATCACTACCTTCTTCAAATCCACTACAAGTGCTTTCACAAGATGGACCCATTATCATAGTTTTCAAATCTTCGGATAAGAAATCATAAAGTCCAACCCCTACAAATACTGTGCCTACAAGGGCTGATGCTCCGAATGAGGTTCTGACAATCGGGAAATTTTGAAGCCATCTCCAACCGATTGCTTCTTGTCCTGCTTCTCCTGCCACCGTATTGACCACTCCAGATGGTAAAATCTTACCCTCATCCGAAATATTTCTCCCCAATCTATCACCTGCGGTATCTGCAATTTCTCTATTCGTAACATTTGATGCAAGATTGTCAGTAGTTTTTAAGGCCGAAGTTGTGCCAATATCTGTTGCTAACTCGGCTAATTCTCTTTGAGCCTTTTCCCTCATGCCCCTTGTTCCAATCTTGCTGGTAACTCTTAACCATAACCTTCTGAATACACTTGCACCTGCATTAAATACAAGATTTTCACTATCAAACATATATGTTTCACTTGCCCAAGCATCAACAGGTGTAACCTTGAAAACATTCTTTACTCTAATGAAAACTTCATCATCAACCTTCCCATTTTCGTTATCATAATCTTCACCATCAACATGAATTCTAAATTGAGCAATATCATTGTATTCTTTATCAATATCTATGCTGATATAATCACCTTCAAACAATCTAAAGTGAATTACATCGTCTTTCCACATTCTTGCAAACCAATCCTTAGTTTGTTGAACCACACTACCCTCGGAAGAACCTACAATTTTAAAAGATGATTGTCGGCTTGCTAATGCTTCCTTCAATCCACTAAAATCTCCAAGATAATTAGTATTTTCAGTAGTTACTTTGAAATCAACTGCAAATCCCTTAGCAACCTTCATGTGAACGCCACCAGAATCATCAGCCCACCAACCGAATCCATCATCATCGTTTAAAAACAATTTCTTATTGCCATCTTTCCATTTGTATTGTTCACCACTTGAACCCTTAATTATGAAATTACCTCCACCTGCCTTATTGAAAGGATTAAGTGATGGCGGGGCTATATTTTCTTTATATTCTTTTAGAGTGTAGGATTCTATCTGTTCAATAGAAGTAGCGGCTACTATTTCATCTTCTGATGTATCACTTTCATCATCATTACTATCTTCTTCATCTTGATTAAGATAATAAAATCCTGCTACTGCTCCAACTGCCAATAGCAAACCTAATTTCTTAGCCATGTGCTAAAATTATCCTTTCCGATACTTAAACCTTTATATAGGATTGTTATTAAATTAAAATCATGTCTAATTTTAAAGATGATAGGTTGAAAATCTGCCAATCATGTGAACATCTGGATTGTAAATGGCTAAAGCCTTCAAGATGCTCAATTTGTGGTTGCTTAGTTTCATTAAAGGCGGCAATTAAATCAGAATCATGCCCTATGGGTCTTTGGAAAGCAATTGAATCTAAGGATTAGTTATAAAAAGGTAGTCGTTTAATCCTTAATTATGAAGCCTAATATCACGCACATTCCGAGTGAGATGGGGGCGAGTGGAGAATCCATTTACAAACCCGCTAAGGATAAGGGGTATTCCAATCAAACCATCAACGGTCAGATTAGTGCAATCCCTTGCGCCATATATTGCCCTTCATGTAGTGATGTTATGGAAGTTGATAGATACCAACAACTGAAAAGAAAGTTTATCATAAATGGTCAAGATTTAATGTTTGATATTAGTTATCAAGAGGATGAAGAGGGTAATTTATATGCTAAATGTAATAGTTGCGGATTTGATTTAAGGAACGATGCTTTTCATGATAGGAATAATAGAGAAATTAAAAAGGTATTAAAGCCTATATTAAGACAACATATTGTTGAAGAAGTAAAATATAGGAATGGAAGATTTTTTATCCCTAAGAAAGATTTTATAGATTTGGCTAAAATGTATATTCAAGGTGATAGAGTTGAAATTTGTATTAGGCAAAAAATAGGTTATAATACCTACACATATTTTGCTAAGGATGATGTATTTGAAAACCCTAAAGAATTAGTTTATGAAAATGATGAAGTAGGTATCAGCAGAAATTATTGGAAACAAAAGAAATAACAATACTCTTTAAATAGGTAAAAATACAAAGTTATTATCATGGATTATTTTAACATTGATGATGAGATGGAAGAGGTTTTGGATTCTTGTGGCGGTGAGCATTTGCTAAGATGGCTATTGAAGGATGATGGAATTACAAATTGGGAAACTATTAAACTTTATCCAATAGTGGCCTATACACCTCAATATTTGAAAGACCCTATTGTAGTTGGAATCACACATAAGATAGGTGATGAGTTTAGGATTATTCATGTTGAATATGATTATAGTGATTATTCTGCATTTGAAAAATATCTTAATTATTTACTTGAAATGGGAGATTACCAAGACCCTGTGGAAGCATTGTTAGACCACAAAAAAGCAATTTTAGTTGATGATGAAGATATTCAAGATGGTTTGTTGATTGGGTGGAAACGGATTTTGGAACAAGTAATTGCAGGAGTTAGAGATAACAAAGAAGATAATATTGTTAATTTAGATTATTATGATGAATTAATTGATAAACTAATTACTAATCAAAAATCAAAGACCTTTGATTTAATGAGTAATTTAGAAGATATTGTTACTAAAATTTTAAATCTTGATTTTGAAAAAGAAGTAGTTTTAATAGACTCTAAGGATATTGAAGATTTTGATGATGCATTTCAGAATCAATGGGCTTAAATTAGATAAGTTTAAGTAGCAAGAGGGAGTATTTATGTCTATGTCTTATAGTATGGAATCTGTTATGGAAACCCATTCTTTGAGAAAAGATATTCGGAATATGAAAAGAATCTTTTCATTTGGCAGACCTGCAAGAAGTGATTTAGAAAGATATTGGGTTGAAGAATATCTTTGTAAGCATCCTATGTTAGAAAAATATGAGTATTATGAAGATGGCTATACAGGATATGGAGGGAAACCCGGTGGCAACATTATCGTAATAGTTGGTGATAATCCGAAGGTTCTATGGTCGTGCCATACAGATACAGTCCACCGAGATGGCATTATGCAGAATGTTTTCTGCAATCCAGACCTAAAAAAACTATCAACAGATAGTGGACAATGTTTAGGTGGAGATGATGGAACAGGCGTTTGGATTATGCTTGAGTTTTTAAAAGAAGGGATGGATGGTGTTTATGTATTTCATAGGGCAGAAGAAGTAGGTGGTCAAGGTTCTTCATATATTGCTAACTCAACTCCCGAATTATTAGAAAATGTGGATTTCGCTATTGCTTTTGATAGAAAAGATAATTTCAGTATTATTACCTCTCAAGGTTGTTCTGTAACTGCTTCTGATAGGTGGGCACTTGAGATGGCAGAAGCATTAGAAATGGGGCATAGATTAGACCCCACAGGTTCTTTTACAGATACAAGAAATTATGATAGATTAGTGTCTGAATGCACTAATTTTTCAGTAGGTTATTTTAATGCACATAGAGGTAATGAAAATCAAGATTATAAATACATTAGAGAGTTAAGAGATAACTTAGTTAGAATTAAAGATACCCACCTTAAAACAATGAAGCCATATAGGGACCCTCAAGAAGTGTCATACTCAACTTATGGTGTTTCGGGCTATGGAGGTAGCATTACTAAAGCACCCCGAAAGATTAGGGAGGCAGTAGGTTGGAATGATAATGATGAGAAGATGTTCCAAAAGCGAAAGGAACAAGTCAATAAAAGGAAAGAGCAAGGACTTACTACTCAATTTGGAAGAGGTGGAGATGTTGATGCTTGGTATGATAATGATATTGATGAGGATGAAAAGAATTGGTCTGATGACGAAGATGATGACGATAGGTGGTCATTAACTTCTAATATAACTCAAAGAAAGAAATCAATTCATGAGATGACTGATGAAGAAGTAGCATTAGAGCATGGAGATATGATAGCGGATAAAGTTGATATTAAAAAGATAATTGCTGACGATAATCCATTTTTTGATGATGCAAACAATCCTGCTTGGCAAGGACTATTAGATTCTGTTTCCGATATTATAGGTGATGAAGATAAAACTGTTGATGACCTTATTAATCCTAAACTAAAGGATAATAAGAAACAAAATATAAATGATGAAGTAGTTTCTGGAGGATTTGAAGATGGAATTATTGACGATATACCACTTACAGATAAATCTGAATATGAAGAATATAATTTTGAAGAGTTTTTTACGGGTTATAATTTCTAAGGATACAATTATATAGGTAAAATTAATATTCTGATGTATGAGTCGGAAGAATATATGGGTAAGAGATGTTGAAAAAATGTTGCAAGAGAGGGCTATGAGTAGCACCGAAATCTCATTTGCATTAAAAGATAGATTCGGATATAGATATAACCCTCATGCCCGAAAAATTACCTTAGTCCTTAGAGGGTCTAAGGATAAGTTTATTGAAATGGATAAGGTATCTGTATCATCACCCCTTAGTGTTAGAAGAGAATCACATAATGTATCTCTTTGGGGTCTTAGAGAAGTAAGATACCAAAGCAATTACCCCTACACTTCACTATGAGAGGTGATTGATTGCCTAAGACCAAACGAATTAAAGATTTAATAGTTGGTGAGGTTGTATCCAAAAAGGATTTTATTAAAAGATTCTCCAATACCTCTTCAAAAAAGAGATGGAATAGTGAGCAGGGTAAATTTATTAATCTCCCTGTTTCTAAACTTTTATTGGATTATAAATATGAAATTATTGAAAAAAGAACGGAAGATATAGCCGTAGTTTATGTTGCATCATCTAAAAGACAAAAGATTAGGTGGCTTGAAATTGAGGGTAAAAATACTAAAAAATCATATTTTAAAAAGCATTATGTATCTTCTCCAAACATTATAAATGTTAAGTAATGTTTATATAGGTAGTTGGCAGAAGAAGGTTTAGGGGAGTTTATATGAATTCAGAATATATATGTAAGGAGTGCAGTAGCAGACAATTAGAAGTTGATATTAAAGGAGAATTGGCTTGTATTGATTGTGGTTTGGTTCAATCATCTATGTTTTTAGATGAGGGTCCAGATTGGAATAATTACAATGATGGTTCGGAGAGTGGAGAACACACAGGTATGCCTTCAACAGAATTATTGCACGATAAGGGTCTAACAACTGATATTGATTGGAGAAATAAAGATTATTCTGGCTCTTCAATGAATAAAGAAACTTCAAGATTGTTTAGAAGATTGCGAAGGCAACATCAAAGAACAAGAATTAGTAATTCAACTGAAAGAAATTTAGCAGTTGCTCTTGGTGAATTGCAAAGATTAGGTAGTCAAATGGACTTGCCAAAGTCAGTCAAAGAAGAGGCGGCATTCATATATCGGAAGGCCGTTGAAAAGAAGTTAGTTAGAGGTAGGAGTATTGAAGGAGTAGTTGCCGCTTCAATTTATGCCGCTTGTAGGGTTAGGAGGATTCCCAGAACCCTTGATGAAGTAGGTAAGCACTCCAGAACAGGCCGAAAGGAGATAGGTAGGACATTTAGGGCTATTTCAAGAGAATTACTTCTCAAAGTAGCACCAGCAACCCCTCAAGATTATATTCCAAGATTTTGCTCCATTTTAAATCTCCCTCAAACGGTTGAAACATCAGCATCACGAATTTTGGTTAGGGCGGAAGAAATTGATTTGACGGCAGGGCGAGGTCCAACAGGAATTGCGGCGGCGAGTGTTTATCTTGCAAGTATCATAGAGGGTGTGGAAAGAACCCAAAGAGAAGTTTCAGATGCGGCAGGAGTAACAGAAGTAACTATTAGGAATAGGTATAAAGAAATCTGTGAAGCACTTAGGATAGACATTAATAATCTGGGTGATAAAAATGCAGATTGAAGTCAGTAAGAAAGGTTATGCGGCTAAGGAATGGCCTGTTGGGGGGGCTAATGATGAAGAGTTAGATGATAATGGTAATGTCAAACATAGAGTTTATGTTTCTGGACCTCAAGGAGATTGTGGATATTATGATGTAACAAATAATATTTTCAAGTCATTCCCTAAATCTAAAATCAATTTCGGAATAGTTGATGATGAAGATAAAGTAGTATCAGTAGTCTGCGATTCTGGAGAAACCTTTTATTTGGGATTATTAAATAGTGAGAGTAGTGGAGATGATTCTAAGATTTCAGCAAGAGAAGATTTGATGCAAGCAATTGCAAATATAGAAGAAATGAGTGAAGATATATCCATTGAAATTAATTTAGGACCTTCAAAAGAAATAAAAATTAATGGAAGAAGTCATTGGATTAAAGCAAATATTTCTTTGAATGTGGATTCACCTACAAACATATTGGCAATTTATGACAATGTATCAGATATGGCTGAAAGTATGTTGAAATTAGAAGAACAAAGGCTTTGGAATAGTAAGTATTAAATAGATTCATTTTAATAGTTTATATATGAGTGTCTATTCTTTAAAAGATTTAGGAGATTCATTAGGTTTCAATATTGAAAATGGATTGATTCAGAATGACAAACCTATCTCATTGGAAGATGCTAAAAATATTAATGCACAATTAATGTTACGATGGAGATTTAGAGTTTGCAGAAAAACAGGCGAATGTTTTGATATTACTAAAAAAGGATTCGGATATGAGGTGGAATAAATGGAAAAAATTGATAATCTTAAATTAGCATTAGACCCTAATACTATGGAATTGATTGTTACTGCTGATGTAATTATGAAACATAAAGATGATTTTGATGATTTATATTTGATTATGTTCAACATCATGGATGACCCACTAAGGTTATCAATCATAGGAGTTTGTAATTTACTTGAAATGGCTATGGAAAATACTAATATGAATGAGGCTCAACTTCTAAGCCTTCTAAGGGCTAATCCCGAAAAATATATTACCTTGGCAACACAAAATGTTGAGGCTATGGCCTCAAGAGGTAATGAGTTTATTAGTATTAATTTAGATTCTGCCGATAATGCTAAAAGAGCAAGAATCGTATTGACAAGTATGATTGATAAACAATTCTATATTCAAAAATCAAGATACCATGTTGAAGGTGAATTACATGATAAGGAACAAAGAATTGAAACCGAAGCACTAATCCCTCAACTTAAAATGATGCTTGAAATTGTCAAGACATGGGACACCTTTAACATTGAAACATTCCAAAAGAATATTCAAAATGGAAATATCAAACTATAAATAGGTCAAAGGAGTATGTATTAGTATGATGAAGAAACTAACTATGGAATCCTTGTTAGATATTGAAGCCATATATTTTGAAACCCTATCCAAACCATCTGTTCTTTCTAAGGCAGGGAAAAAAGTTTCAGAACATTTTGCCGATTATCTTTCGGAATCCCAATAATATTGACCATTAGTAACCTTAATGTAATTAGGATTATTCCTTAGATATATACCAATCTCTCTCCGAGTAGGTGAATCTGAACCCCAATAATCCCAAAGATTATGTATCAGTTGATTAGCACCCATTGATTCTTTCTTTTCAATCATATATTCATCAATAATTTTCTTATGTCTTATTCGCATAGCCATTGTATCACTTCCTATTAGTATCCATTACCCCTTCACTTATAATTATTGCGGAGGATTATAAACATCAATCTCCTTAGCAAAGTCATGATTTTGAGTATGAAAATGGTCAGCAGGAGTCATAGAAATCATTTCCATCTCCATTCTCCTTCTTTGTGAATTATAAATCTTCCGATAATAAACATAACAACCACTTTTGAAATAACTACCACACCTAACATTCTTAGGAGCATTAGCATACATTACATCAAAATAATCAGCAATATCTGTTGGCTTTATATCTTCTCGTTCATAGCACATCTCCATAAAATGAGGTGTTGCTACTACGGTATATCCATTCTTATTAATATATATTGGTCTAAACATTGTCGCACCTATTCTAACGGATACACCCACTACTTATTAATGTTTCTTTTTTCGTCATGGTTATATAGGTGATTCACAAAAATATTAGAGTAGGAATAGTCATGCAAGAAATAATAACTAATAGTAAGCCTATACATTTGAGTGAGGCTATGAATGAGGCAAAAACGCTTAAAATGAAATATGATACGGGAGCATTAGATGTAGCAAATATGCCTTCTAAAAAAATCAAAGCAATTGCTGATGAAAAAATAGTTAATAGAATTGTAATACATGAAGATAATACTATGTGGTATTATGGTCCTTGGGGTAATGCTCAAAGATATGATACAGTCGTTAATAGGAATAGGAATAGAATGTATGTTAATGGGAAATATATTCCTGTTTCACACCCATTCCATACCGCAGGAAGATATGTGTGGGATAAAACTGCACTTGATAGTTTTAATACTTTAAGCAATATTGAATTAGTAAATATTGATACGAGTGGAGAGATTTACATTATTGAAAATCCATTGTTTGAAGGGTGGGTAAAAGTCGGCATGGCTATTGATTCAAACAAAAGGTTGAAAGATTATTACACATATACGCCTCAAATAAATGAAGAATCATATAAATTAATCCACACGATTGAAGTTAAGAACAGAATGGTGGCTGAATCAGAAATACACAATCAATTAGAAAATGAATGTAATAGAATCAAAGAGTGGTTTCAAATTTCTTCCAAAAGGGCTAAGGAAATTGTAAGTAGTTATGAGTCAGATTTTTGAATCAAGTTTATATAGGTAATGAACAAGAGGGTATTCTATGAAGCAATACATTGATAAGATTGGCTTTGGACTAAGTGTAGTATCTATACTTGGTTCAATTTACACATACACGATTGACGAAAACCTTGGAATATTCATAGGTCTTTGGGCATCTGCAATTATGTTAGGAAGTAAGAGAATTCACGATTGGTATAATTGAGTAGGTGATTTTTATGAATTCTGAAATATATGTTGAAGTTGAATGGGATATTGGTCCTGTGGATATTATTGAACAAGATAAAACGCATGGTGCTGGTAATTGGACACTACCTAAGAAAGTAGTTAAAGTCCCTGTTCAAGTAATTGATGA
>PDMW01011012.1_pt1 | contig 12000 bp, 13 predicted proteins | sample 1515511 | NCBI WGS metagenome assembly PDMW01 (sample SAMN07343023, study PRJNA328102) | Marine metagenome, whole genome shotgun sequencing project. | biome: marine; feature: bay; material: water; isolation source: viruses from water sample < 0.22 micron filtered, nuclease treated, low... ... | reverse complement strand
TTTTAAGAACGTTTTCTTTTCCGGTTTTAATACTTTCACTATTTCTTTTAACTGTTTTTTTGGTTTCATTGCCTTATACTCATAGGGCATTATTGCACCTGCTGCTCTAGCCGCAGAAAACCTATCCAAGAAAGGATTTGGTCCTGCAACAGTAGCATTTGTTGCTCCTATAAGACTCGGTGGTTGAAATTGCTGCATAGCCATTTTTTTCACTCCTCGCCAACATCCGCATGTAGCGTCTGCTGAACCTGTACTATCTGATGTACTAATAGTCTTTTATCATTGTTAATATTCCACGATAAACCATTTCAGAGTCTGACTTAGCACTTACTATGTATTTATGACAGGGAATTCCTGTGTCATTTAACTTCTGAAGACCGGGTTTGAATGACTCAAATATAGGGTGGTTTTCTATTTTACCGTGATGATTATATTTGTCTTTCCATAAGTCATATTTGTTAGCCCAAAGCCCAACTGCCAACGGAAAGTCTTCATCCTTTTTTTTCTTTTTTCTACCGCCAATAGTCCAGTGTGTTTCACATAAAGTATCAACCAAGAAAGTCCAAGATAGTTGTTGTTCAATGTCATAATGTTTATCTAAATGTCTATCGTCGAATAAAAATATAACATATTTTACATGTCTACTTCGTAAGTCTCTAACCCATTCTTCCCAATATACAGTTTGTCCTCCGATATCAGCAGTTTTTATTGTGTGTGCATCTCCATCCAGTTTAACGAATTTTCTAGTCGGTCTATGTCTGCCAACTGTTCTTTTTTTAATTTCGGGAACTTCTCCTCTTGTCATTAACTGTTTGTGAAGAGTAGTCTTACCTGCTTGACTAGCACCATAAACACCAAAATTAATAGCATGAAGTCTATTATACAATTTATTCATGGCTTCAACCATTAATATTGCAAACCCCGCCATAACCGACATGTGACTACCTCAGTACATAGGGAATAGTATAAGACATTAAAACTATCACTATGATAGTTAGTGTGTACCTGACCAAAGTGTAGTTAGTAAATGCCAAAATCCAGCATATAAATTAACACCAAAAAAAGATAAAGCATGTCCTACGAGAAAACTACTAACGCAAGCAATGCCTCCCCAAATGTAGAACCTTGCTCTCATGAACCAAATATCAGCAGAGTGCGCTCGTTGTAAGTCGTAAGCAATATTTTGTTCATCGAATCCCATTAGGAGTTCTGTTACCATTTATATCACTCATTAAACCCAGTTAAGAAAGTCGGGCTAACAGTGGCTTCTTGCTTAGGCATCATAGGCATTTGTGGTAGTATATTATCCCCATATACTTGTGGCCCAAAGTTAGTTTGTTGGAATGCTCTAAATGAATCTCTAACTCTTTTTCTATTCTCTTCATCTCTTGCCTTTCTATTCCAGTATGCATTGATTTGTCTTTGTAGTAAGAAGTTTTCAATGTATTCATTTAGAACTAAGTCAAACATGGCCTTTAGTACCATTATACCACCAACAGTAAGAATACCAAATAATACTGCATGTATATATTGTCCGAATAGTAGCATATCATTTACTTGAGAGTAAAAGAAAACATTTACTCCACTGACTGCTCCTACGAATAAAATTGTCATTACTAATCTTGTATCTGTATCTATGCTTGGCATACATAACACCTCAAGACCAATTAACTGAAACTGTTCCGCTTCCAGTTGTAATCTGTATAAATATTCCATTTGCTACTATCACACCATGTAAATCTTGTTCAATGGTTTTCGCTGTTCCTCCAGCGTGTAGTTGTATTCGAGCAACTTCTTTTTTGCCCGATGTAGTTGAATTGTTACTGTCCCATATTTTGACAGTCATTAGAGAGTTCGCTGTTGAGGTAGCATGAACACTCATTATTTTACATCTATGTTTTACTGCAACAGTAGAACTAGATACTATTCCAGTTGAATTACAAACTGGCATTATTTACCACCTGCTTTCTTCTTAGTAGCAGGAGTTTTCTTAGCAGGAGTTTTCTTAGCAGGGGGTTTCTCCTCTACTTTTTCTGCTTCTACCTTAGGTTCTTCCTTAGGTTCTACTACTTTAGGCGTAGTCTTTTTCTTAGGTATTATCTTTTTCTTTGGAAACATTACTGCATGTAAATCCTTTGCTGTGCCTTCGACATTAAATTCTGTTAACATCATTTCTAATCTTCTTCCACCAAGTTCCAAAATACTACTTTCGTCTTCTTTAGTGAACTCAATAATCAACCCAGTATCTCCTAGTAAATTAGTTGCTACTGAGAGAGGTATCTCGGTTTTTTCTTGCGCCGTTAATGCATATGTTTGCCCGCCTCTTCTGAGTAGTAGCGGTCCTGCTGGTCTGTTTCTTGATAAACTTACTTTTGCCATAATATCACCTTTTTTTTGTTGGTAGTAATCCCTGCCCTGTTAAGGACAGAGACTACTACTTTACGTCATCACTTAATTGTTGTGTTTTACTTAAGCACTCTTTAGGTTGGTGATTTTACCTTGTCCCTTAAAGAAAGAACAGCCAGTTTCAGCCATAGTGCGGTACATACCTTGGTTTCCAAGTTTACCTACACCGAATGGGTTTCCACTAGTAATACCATCTTCAAAGTATTCTGTTGGCTTCATAACTGATAGCCACAGATGGTCTGTGTCAAGTATTAGTATATCACTTAGGTTTACATTTGTACCACCAGTTGATGGCATGTCTTTACATGGTATGATTGGTATATCATAATATGTTGCAACTCTGAAACCTGCTTCCTGACCCTTTACACCACGAACACCATTATGGGAAGGAACGATTTCTTTCCTGTCCATAAATCTCTCTTGGCTTTGTAGTAAGTCAGCAATTGCCTGTACAGTATCATATCCTGTTAGGATAACTTTCGGGTTTCCACCATTCTGACGGATTCTGCGAATCATGCTGTTCAATAGACTTAGAGATAGAACTCTAGCGTCACTAGTAGCATAACCTGCACCGAAATCAACTTCAGAATCTAAGAAAGATGCTGTTCCAGTAGCGACTTCGTTGCTTCCGTGTGTACCACTGATTGTTACAGTTCTACTTGTTCCGAATAGTTTTACAACATCAGCAACAACTGCTGGTGTTGATGCATCACTCTTTCCAGTAGCAAGTAAATCTGCTTCGTACATTGCAGCGATTTCAGCAGCAGATGAAACAATCTTCATTAGAGAAGTATAATTTCTCTCAATTGTTGTTGCTGTACCGTCATCGTATCTTTCAAGAGGCATTAGTAGCATCTTGTTTTGTGTTTCTGCGTGGTGCTTACCCATGTCTTCACGGATAATAGAACGTATATCGCCAACACCGTCATCAATTGCAGCAAGTTCCATACCAAGTTCTGAGAACTCGAATAGATGTGCAACTGTTTTAGGGCTAACATATAGTTTAGCATACTGTGGTGCAATTGGAGGAATATCATTTCCTGTTCCAAGTGTTGCGTTTTCTGCAACTCCACCAAGTCTGTCTGCTCTAGGTGCGGCTGCGCCTTGCGCTCCTGTTCCTATTGCAATACTGCTTCCTGAACCACCCTCTGCTCTATCTTTCAAAACTCTCCATCCACTAGATGTGTATGGTCTTTTTGCAAGCATAGCAAGTGCGTTAACTTCTTGGTTTAGCATTGACCATACTTTTTGTCCATAAAGAACATTGTATAGGTCGCCTAATCCACTAGCAGCACTGAATCCTTGTGTACTGTCGTGTGGTGTTCCGAAACCTCCAACAACACCAGCACTCTTCAATAGGGCATTGCCCGATGCGCCAGCGTAACCGTAAGTTGCTGCTTCTAAATCTTTCATTGTGTTAATATATCCACTCATTTTACTTCACTCTCCTTGCGAGGTTGTGTATGTCTCCCCATGACATCTCAGCGACTGCACTAGCAGTTGTTGGGAATCCGTCAGGAAGTGACATTGCAACTTCCTGTGCTTTCATTATCTCGTTGTCTTTCTTTGTTAGAGATTTACGTAGTTCAGCAAACTCTTCTTTGAGTGCTGAAACTTCAGCATGAGCATTGTACTCTGCTCTATCAGCAGCAGATTTCTTCATATCCATCTCTGCGACAAAGCGAGCCTCGAACTGCTTTGATAAATTATCATAAGCAAGTTTCTCCATCTGCTCTGCTCTGAACTGCTCATATGCCTTTTCAACATTTTCTGTTGATAGGTCTAATGTTGAGAAATCGGTAGGGGCTAATCCCTTACCAATTGGGCCTAATTCTTTAGGTGCAGCAGTGGGTTTTCCACCGACAACTACCTCAGTACCAGCCTCGTAGTCTCTTGTTGCATCTTCATCAAGAGCCTTCTCTTCCATTTCAGCGTCCATAGTTTCTACCATTTCTTCTTCTTCTTTCATCGTTTCTTCGTCTTCTTTCATTTCTTCTTCGTCCTTATACATTTCTTTAGACACATCTTCTGTTGTGACTGATTGTACTTCTTTAAGTAAACCATTCAATTCTTCCAATGCCTTTTCCAATTTTTCCGTCATGTTGTTACCTCCTTTTTCGCGTTTCAATATGTCGAATTTTGCTTCGGGATTAATCCCTTTTTCACAGATAGTTACTTCATGTAGTTCTAAACTATCAATTTCATTGTACTCTCCGTACTCATTAGATTTTTTTTCTTTTTTAGATATGGCTTGTCCACCAATACTAAACGAACGTAAAGTTCCTTTTCGAATTCCTCTAGAGATTTCTTTGGCTTTTTCTATATCGTCTCTCATTTTAATAACAACGTAAAACCCAACGTTGTCTACTCCAGTCTTATGTAAAACACCACTATTATCTCGGTACTGTTCTACTACTTCACCAACTTGTACATTAGAATGATTAGACATTACATTTCTAAATGATGAATCTTTCATAAATCCAGTTACTGCTTTCTCTAACGCTTCTAATGTAATCAAGTCATTTTGTTTGTCAACTATTTCAATAGAAGCATATCCACCAATAACTAGGTTTTCTGACTTAAGAATACTAAACTCATGGGAATCATTCGCCTTCATCAAAGGGGATTCCATTGCTAGCATAATCAGTTGTCCTGTTTTTCTTTCTATATTAAGTAGGCGATTTACTTAGGTAATTCTAAATCGCTGTACTTATCTTCAGAAAGTTGCCAAAGATTGTCTTCAGAGTCTTTATCTAGCATTTTTTGTTTTGTCCCTGTCCACGCTACCCAAGTTTGTTTTTCATCTAAAGGAACAACTCGGAAATGTATTCTAGTTTGGAATTTCTTCCCATCTAATCTATATTCGTGATAGCCGTCTTTCTGTACTCCAAATTCTAATTCTCCGGAATCTAATACCTTTGTACTGTTTCTAACATTAGCATTTATTATTGCTGGAAACTTTTTAGATTTACCAAATAAATCATAAATATCAGTAGGTTCATCTATATCAATTAACCAAGATTGCCTAACATCACCATGCTCAATTATGAAATCTAAATTACCATCTTCTCTTTGTCGTATTTCAAAAGACCCCATATTAGAATCTTCAGATACTTTTTCAATATATTCAGGTTTAACGGAAAATTCATTTACTCCATCAAATGCATCTTGACTTCTTAAATACTCTAATAGTTTTCTAGATTTTCCTTCGTATACTTGATTATATTCTTGCTGTAAATGTAATTTTACTTTATCTTCAATGTCACTAAATTTCATAGAATTATTATTATCTCTAATTATTTCTATGATTCCTGCACGTAATTTAGTTTTATCAGATTTCATGAATTTTTCTAACTGCCCCATTAATTCATCCATAGAAGCAACTGCATTTTTTTGCATTAGTTCATCTCCTTTAAATCCGTATAAAGTAAATCCTTCAACATCATGTTTACAAATAATTTCTGCTTCTCCATGAACATAATCAGTAACAATATATTTTCTTAATTTCTTTCTATCTTTACGTTGCATTTCAGCAATTATAGATAGTGGATTAATAATATCTTTAGGATTAAACGTTGGGAAAGTTCCACTGGTTATAGATTTCTTTGTTTTAGTAGATAATTGTTCTAATGTTTCTAATTTATCAGGAGCATCTACTTCAGGTAATTCTATTAATTTGGCTGAATACAAACTAAATCCATCTTTCTTCTTAGTTACTTCATCAACTTTAACTCGAATAATTGTACCAACATCAACATGTATTTTAGTGTTAAGGGCCTTGCCAACTGGCAAGTAATCTTTACCATCTAATTCTATTGTTTTATTATTTCTAGTATCTTCTGCTGTTAATGGTCCGACTCCCATAGTGTAAGAATGTAGGCCACTTTTGGTTTTTTTGTCATCTAAAACCATAACATCTAAATCAACATAATTTTTCCATTTAATCCATTTAGGATTTTTCTTCTTACCAATGTAATAAGTTGATTCGATATCCTTTATGACTACTCCTTCTGCCGTAGGCATTTCCATAATTTTTTTAGCATATTCTCCTACTTCCTCCATAGAGTCAGCAATTCTAGTATCTTTCTTAGAAGGGAATGCTAGAGCATCTGATGAATGTTGAGCATATTGGTAAAGCATAATATTTATTCTTTCTTTCAGAGTTTCGTCTGTCAAGTCTTTACCTTCGTGTTTCATCACATCAAAAGCGTGCGCCCTAAGAGTTGCACCTTCTAATTTCTTCTTGAATATATGAGTGATAACATCTGCTCTGTGTAGAGATTCTTCACCCTTAAACAATAGTAGTTCAGCATCAAGAATACAATCCCCGAATGCTTTCCTTTCCATTTTTTCAACTTGTTCAGGACATTTATCAGTTATGTCTTTTTTATTGTAAGAATAAATAGTTACTTTATTTTCAAATTTATGAATTTGTATTCGCATACCGTCATACTTTTCTTGTACAACATATTCTCCACTAAGTCCTTTTATTGCTTTCATATCATCTAAATCAAAAATTCTATACATTGGTTTATTAGGAATAATGAAATCTGTCTTTCCTTTTTCAGTTTCAGACTTTGCTATCATTTTCTTAGGAGTGTCAGTTTCCATATCAATGTCTTTCAATTCATCCCAATCTTCTTCATCGTGTTTAGAAAAGAATAATAATTCCAACATGGACATAGCAGCCTTAACTTTCTTTTCAACCTTCTTAGAGTCTTTTCCATCCCCATAATGCTCTATAATATAGAGGGGTATATCATCAACCTCTAGGTCAAGTCCCATAAGACCCTCTGTAATTGTGTCAGGTTCCATGTCTTTAACGCTGTAAATGGATGGTTTAAGGGCTTTATTGTCTGAACGCATAGCATAATGCACGAATTTAACCATTGATTCAGGTTTATTAAGTAATTCTTCAAGGACATTACCTTTGAAGTTTTTAGAGAAGGGGTCACTAACTTGGTCAGAAGAGTACCTTAGATTCTTTACAGATTCGTATATCTTTTCAGCAGTAGTCGTCGTTGCATCCTTAGCATCTTCATGCTCTAAGTCTTTATCATTGATGAAATTCTTTAATTCTTCTCCAAACTCTTCTGAATCATCGTATTCATCTCTAATGTATTCCACTGCACTGTGCCACTTTGACCCATATTCTTTAGGGTCTGTTCGTGCAGAAAGATACGCCACTCTAACTCTTTCAAATAATCTTAATATTTTATTAGAGGCTTTACCCTTCTCAAATAGAAGGCCGGATGCTGGCATATAATCACCGTTCTTCCAACAATTCTTTTGCCTTCTTAATCTTATGTTCAATAGTTTCACCAGCAAGACCATATCCTTCTCTTTGGTCTGTTTGATTCATCATCTTTACATTTTCAGCCTTTGGTCGTGTGATTTTTTCAACTACCAATTCATCTTCAAGAGGCAATCTTTCATGAGTACTTTCTTGTTGAAGTAGTTCCTTTGCTTTCCTAGCCTTTTCAATAGCAAGGCTAACTGTTCTTTCTTCTTTAGTTACTCTTTCTGGCATTATTGACCACCTATCTTTTCGACCATCTTATGAATATCAGACCATTCCATGCTTGCAACATCTCCGATACCCGAAGTTGCGGCTGCTGAATTATTCATTTTTGGACTTGGGCTTGTTGCTACTACAAAACCTGACTTCATCAAAAGGTTATCTTGATGATAAACTGTCTTTTCCAACTGTTCAATTTTTTCGGTTAAAGCCTTTAGAATAGCCAATACATCTTCACTTTCACTCATCTTTTTCACCTTTTTTCTTTGGATAAACCATTTCCCGTAATTGCCGGTACAAGGTTTCGTAGTCCTTACGGAGTTTGGTAGCGGTTGCCACTATGTCAAGGTTGCGCTCATCCATACTCACCATACGCTTATTTAGTTTCTTATCTGACTTTGTGAGGTCTAAATCTTTAAGCACATCAATTAAGTCACCCATCTTAGTAAAGTCTTGACCAAAAAATTCAGTAGGTTCTGCTGCTTGTAGTGTCTTCTTCAACTTCTTAGTTTGCTTCTTATCTAAACTATTAAGAATAGTTTTGTCGGGTGTTTTCTTTTCTTTAAGAATAAATTCTTCTTTGTTTTCGTAGTAATCCCATGTCATGTTATTCACCTATTTTATTCCTTAATTCAAGAGCATAAAGCCTTATTCCGTTATATTTTTCTGTAACTTTTTTCAAATAATCCGCCTGTTTCTTCATTAGCCGCTTTGTGTGTTCAACTTCTTTTTCGCCAAATCCTAACTCTTCAACTGCTTTTTGAACTTCAATTAATTCATTAGCAAGAGGTTCAAGTTTTTCGTCAATATCATATATTGCATCTTCATATGCTTCTAATAACTCATTAAGAGAGCGTAGTTCTTCTTTATCCATGACCACTCTTTGTCTTTCTCTTGCCTCTTTTTGCTCAGGAGTGGCTTTTAAAGAATCAGAAACCTTTTCCCAAATAACTAACAGTTTTTCTTCTGTTGGGGTTAATTGATTTAATAATTCTTCAGTACCTTCAACTATTCTCATAGCCTCAACCTTTGTCGTTTTATCAGGAGTCGGTGTAACAGTAAATATATTATAAAACTCTTTTTTAAGTTTAAGATTGTTTTGCTTTAATTTTAATTTAAGCAATCTAGGTATCTTGAAATCTTTACTATCTTTAGCCATAACTGCTCTAACTGCTTCTTCACCTATGGTTTTTAATTTAGCAGAAACATCTTTTTTCTTGGCTGAAACAATAGAACCTGCTTTCTTTTTATACACCTTTCTTCCGAGAATATTAAGAACATCTAATACTTTCATTTCAGAACCTTCGTATTCCATATCTTTATCTAATAATTTCATTATATCGAGAACATCTTTTCTAATGGTGGAGTAATCTTTATCTCCTTCTCCATAAGGAATAATCCTCATGCTTATTCCTTTGTTAGTTTTATCAATCCAATGGAATAAATCAGCATCCATAACACTTTTAGTTTTATTGAAGTACTTATCTAACTCATCGGGCTTAACTTTATCTATATCTTCTTTTAACTTAGTAAAGTTAGCCATAGTCGCTTTCTTATACATTTCTGCAAATTTCTTTTCTCTTGCTTTCATAGCCGCTTTATTGCTACCAACCTCGGCTTTACGGAAGTACTTTTTATCCCACGCTCTTTCACTTGCTGTTCTTGGGTCTTTAGGTACTGTTTCGGAAGTATCAAAATATTCTGGATTAGGGTCATCTTCTATTGCCTTTTTAGGTTTAGGTGGGCGATTTCCTACACTTAACCGACTAGTCTTTCTTCCTCCAAGGGAAACATCTTTTTTCTTTTTAGGAGGTTTCTGAAATACAAACTTTTTACTCGTTAATTTCATGTATTTAGGATATACATTATTTCTTTTAGTCTGTACTAAGTTAATTACATCAATAAGATATAATTCATTAGACAAGATTAACTTGTTAAATTGACCTTCGGGGTTTTTAGATTTACTAAACGCTTCTAGTTTAGTTAATAGATTACCCCACATTTCCCTAGTGGGTTTCGTAACATCAACTTCTTTACTAGGTAATAGTGCTTTTATTTTTTTATTCTTACCTAATTTATCTAAAGGTTCTTTGTCACCAAATACCACTTCATATATATTCTGCATTTCAGATTCTTCTGCTGCTTTTCTTCTAGGATTTTTACTTGTGTTTTTTGAATACCATTCTTGTTGTTCTTTAAATGACATTGATTTCCATTTTTTAGGTTTTGGTCTTTTTAATTTATTAGGGCCAAAGTCAGACTCTTTAGAATCTCTTCTCAAAGATGTGCCGCTTTCTCTTTTCATTTCTTCTGCTTCTTTTTTGGCCGGTTTCCATGACTTCATACTAAATCTATCATTAAGAGTTTTAATGACCGCTTCGACTTTTGCAATCTTATTTGAAGTAGGAGCATCAGCAGAATATTTATTTTTAAGAGCATATAAGGTTTTTAATAGTCTTTGGTAATTAGTTTGAAACTTTCTTTTATTATCTAACTCCCAAGTATTTTGTTCCTTATCGGACATATCATCCCATTTCTTAGGAAGGGTGTATTTATCTGATAGAAGGTTTAAATACTGTTTCATTTCTTTATTATCAAGAAGGTCTTTTAGTGCAGTTAATTCACTTTGACCTTCTATATTACTATATACTACTTCAAAGGTAATAGTATCTTTCATATCGGGAGATGGCTTTGTGTTTTTAATTGCATTAGATATATCCTTATCTATTTTAGTTTGCATTTTCTTATAGTTCTCATCAAACAATCTTAAATCTTCTTGTTCTAATAGTTTAATAGCAGAAACATAACTATCATTTATTTTCTTTTGGAACTTAGCCTTTCCTCCATACATAGAAAATAATTGTTTATTACTTAATTGATTTCTTTTACCTTCTGCGATTCTTCCTTCTGTTAATTCTATTTCTTCTTTTAGATACTCAATAGACTTTTTATTCTGTTTAATGGCATCCTCTTTAGTTTGCCAATTAAAGTTTATATTATCGAAATCCTTTTCAGTTTTTTTCTCTTCTTTTTCTAATCGCTCTTTAAGTTTTTTTAGTTCGGGTTCTAGACCTTCCTTACTTCCAAAAAATTTATCTTCAAAGCCTTCTATTGGTCTGTCATATCCTGTGAAAGTTCCTTCGGTTGATATTCCTAAATCATGAAATATTTTCTTTTTAGACTCATCTATTGATTTATCTTTAGGATTCCAATATCTATTATCTTTTATCCATTCTTTATTTAATTCAGATAAAGAATACTTTTGCTTCTTTTGATTACTAATAAGTTTTTTATAATAATCTTGTATTTTTTTTCTTTGTGCTTCATAAAATACCTTAAATGTATTGCTTCTATTAAATAGATTTTTCTCACTAATAGCATACATTCCTGCTGATATGAAAGCATCCCTTAAAGAGTTATTACCAATCGTAGGTATTTTATCTAAAATCTCTATCGAATTTAGACTTTGAACAGTTGGTGTTTTCTCCCATTCCTTAGCCTTTACTTCATCAATGGCCTTACCTTCATTATCTAGATACGGATTATTTCCTTTGTATCTCTTTTCTATGTCATTAACCAATGCCTTCAATAAAAAAGAAGGGTCGTTTTCACGCCCTACTAGCACTGCTTCCCATAACATATAATCACATCAAAAAGGAACATTTTCTTTCTTTCCTCTTCTCTTAGAGGGTAGTAATACTACATCGGGAACATCATTAGACGCATTAATTGATTTATGCGATGTGTCGGGCGGTAATCCTCCAACGGAGAAATCCCTACTAGGAGTTGCTTTACGACCATCAGCCGCATTTTGGCTCCTAACCTTTGCTAATTCTTTCTTTAATCTAACTTCCTTTTGCTTACTATCTTCTGTCATATTAACCAACTCTTCTTTCTGTTCTTGAATCAACATTCTGATTTCCGGCATCTTTGGGTAATCCGGTTAGACGCTTATCTGGGCCTGTCTCAACACTAGGCTTATTTCTAGTTGTCGCTGGATTTTCTTGTGGCTTACTTCCGCCTTCTGCCATTGCTCGCATACTTTCATCTAAGTCTCTTTGGTCTAAATTAGAACC
>PDMW01033358.1_pt1 | contig 12022 bp, 9 predicted proteins | sample 1515511 | NCBI WGS metagenome assembly PDMW01 (sample SAMN07343023, study PRJNA328102) | Marine metagenome, whole genome shotgun sequencing project. | biome: marine; feature: bay; material: water; isolation source: viruses from water sample < 0.22 micron filtered, nuclease treated, low... ... | reverse complement strand
TCACAGACATTCCAGGTGTTATACCATCGACTAACGAATCAAGAGCGTCTTTTTTCTTTTCTGATGCTGAGCCCTTTTTGTCTTCTTTCTTAAACGGGCTCCAGTTCTTTGGTACAGAAGCTTCTGCGTAAGCTGCTGCCGCCCTTTCTGTAGCGTTGGGGGAGTCCATAACCTCCTTCTCGGTAAGCGGTGTATCTGCGTTTTGGTTCTCGTCACTATTGACGAACCACCTGACAGCGTCGCGGCTCTTCAGGCCACCAGGATCTGTCATGACCGTGCTTTCCGCCCAATCTACAACCTCTGCCCTGTTCTTAAATCTACTTTCGTTGTTAAGTCTGTTTACGTTGTAGAAGTCCTCAGGCCGAACTGGAGGGGTTTGAACGAGATACTTGTCCTCATCAAACCAAGACAAATCCATTAGGGACGGGTCGTTTGAGACGTGGTCTCCGTCTTGGTCGGCCAGTACAAAACTCCCGTTGTCAAACCTAACGTTGAATCTATTAGTGTCTAACTCTGCAGTTTTTGCTATGTACTGCTCTAAAGTCCTGCCATCCATAAGACCATTGGTGGCCCACTCATTAGGGTTTTTACCTGCTTTTTTTAGGCTGGTGTTCTGAACCAATATGGGATGTGTGGTATTGTAATACGTCTTTCTGTCTGAAAGAAAACCGCTAAGCTCATCAAGACCTCTTTGATACTGTCTCCTACCTTCTTCGGTACCAAGCATATCTGTCTTCTTGTCCTTCAGGATGTTAGCCATCTGTTGGGCCGCGTCGAAGTCCCTCTGGTACAGCCCAACGGAAGATAGAGGCGGCACATCACCAGCGTCCTGCATAGCCTTTTCTTCAGCTGCTTTTTCTGCATCCTGAAGGTTTATGTATTGCTGCAGTTGCTTTCTAGTCTCCCCAAAAAACTCTTGTCTTTCAGGGTTGCCAAGATCTACCTTTCCGTAAAGTGTGCTCATCGTGATTGCTTATCAAACTTCCTGAAGAGCTGAGAAGCGTATTTGCTTTGCTTTGCAATAGCCGCTGCCTGCTCTGGGTTAAGTACATACTCACCTCCTGTCAACTCACCAATCTTAGCTCCGTCTTGCATTACATCGATTGGATTAGAGGCGTGAGAAAACTCACCAGGAGTCTTCTTTACCTTGCCTCCATTCTTGTTATTAAAGTAGGCGCTAAACATAGCTTGATTTGCGGGATCTGACATAAAGTCTCTCTGCTCTTGAGTTGCACTTTTCCACCCTTCTAGTGCTGTTTGAGCGCCTACTTTAGGCGTTCCAAACTCAGTCCCTGCGATTTGCCCAGCCGTACTAGCCAAACCAGAAGCAAAGTCGTAACCAACCTGCCTGCGCTGCTGACCAGCCTGGAAAGCCCCTTCCATGCCAGACCTAGCCTGAGCTCTAGCCATAGCGAGATCCCTGCCTATATCCCCTCTCTGCTCTCTTCTGAGCTGCTCTTCTATACCGCCTACTCTAGACATAGCTCCAGTCTTCCTGCCGTACTCCGCCGCCCCAATACTAGCCATAGTGCTGGCAGCTTGTTGTTGCTGAGCGCCAAGCCCACCGAGGAGCGCTCTAGCCCCTCCAGCCTTCAGCGCCCCCACAGCTGTACCAGACTGCCTCTGAGCCTCTTGCCTCTGAAGGTCAGCAGTAGGGTCTTGCATAGCGTACTGCATGTACTTACGCATAGTAGGTCCTACCCCATACATGCCTTCTCTTTGAGACTTGAGCCTTCTGGCTTCAGCCTCCCCAGCAGCACCTAGTTCGCTGTAACGATCTTCTTGCTCCTTGGCCGCCTTACGCTGACCAAGAGCTGATATACCCTGACCTACAGCGGATCCTATGAGCGATAAAGTAATTGGGTCCATGTTACAAATATAGTTATTGCTGGCCTAACGAGTGATCTTGATGTGATTGCACGATGTGCGTGTTTACACAATACAACTCAAAAGGTGTAGCTTGGTTAGTAGTTAGTGTTATTTCTGCCCAGTGTCCGCGGATTGGATTTCCATTTTGGTCTTGGTCCGTTACAAGAACAAGGTCTTTTCCAGTAAGGTTTACTGATGTACCGAAGTCTAATTGTATTTGTCTAGTAGCAACAACAGAACCAAGGGTTCTAGAGGTGAGAACCGAGTTAATAGGTGTACCTATGTTAGTGAGGTTGCCTAGTCCATCAACCTCCATGACGGTAGACCCTGACATGAGTGGTAGCGTATTCACTCTATTTACGAACGTGACTACTCCAGTACCAATATCTGATGACGCAACCTCACCTATAGGTATTATGTGCTTAGTGCTATTAGAAGAAGAGTCTCTACGTATAGATGCATACTTACTCCCTTCTTTGTTTTGGAAGTCTGTAATGTCTATGCTTCCGTTTGAACCAAGGTCAGTAATTACTGAAGCTACCCACCGTTGAGCTTCACTTCCTTCAGTGGATATAGCGTTAAACACCTTAGTCATGCTTGGGTTTAGATTGCTAACAACCTTCACTATTGAGCTTCCGTACCCCCCATAAAACGTGTTATAGTCTGTTTCGTTTGTGTGGTGGTGAAACACCTCTGCGTCATCGCTAACTGCTTCGTTTTGAGTATAGTACGCAGAATACATAGTTCCGTTTTGATCAGAATACATGTCTGGATAGAACGTATACCTGCTCTGCCATGCCCCTGCAGAAATGTTGTACCCCAACGTAAGGCCGTTATACAGGAACTCTTCACTTCCCTCAACCTCAGGGTCATAAGCGGGATTGTCTATCTGTCTTAGGGTTACATAGTATTGATTGTCTTCGGGGTCATATCCGCTGACAATACGAGTCCCCCCTTCTTCTGTAAATGAATCGAGGTTGGTCTTGAACATAGAGTCTACTCCGTTCTCAGAGATTGGAGACAAGCCCTCTGTAGTAAGCCTGACAAGTTTTTTCCTTGATGTGTCTACAAAGAACGCATTGCCATCGCGGATAAGAACAGACTCAGGGTTATTACCACAACCAAAGTCACCAGAATAGTACTGAGGTGTGTTAAGTACGTTTGTGCTAAGAGACACAATGCCGCTCGTTGTAGGAGAAGTAATGATGTCTTTCTCTATTGGCACCCTAGCAACCCTATTCTCTTGAAAAGCAAGAAGATAGTCATCCCTAAACGTATCGATATAGTTGCAAGCCCCGTTAGCTGAGTCAAGGCTGAAGAAGTTAGCGAGACTGGGATTGAATGATGATAGTGAAAGGTTTGCTACGTCCTCGGCATAAGCATCGCTGTATGTGATCCCGTTGTATCTGCGGACGGTGGCTGAATCCTCAAACACTACGTGAGGCCGCCCTCTGTCCCACGACTCATCTCCAAAGTAATCGCTTGCTCTTTGAGACTCCACGATTATGTTTTCACTTCTGTACTCGTTTTTTTCTAAAGACCACTCAGTCCCATCTCTAAACGGAGATGGCATAGAGGCAGCTCTAAAAAAGACCTCTCCGCCATCTATAGTTTTCGTGGACCCGTGGTTTGAACCACTATAGCCAGGGGTTTTAGGTATAGCCACTGGGTAATCCTCTCCTATTTCGTACCAGACCTTTTCGTCTTCATTTAACCTAGGGGTAAGTATTTCAACAACACACCTTCTTTTCCATAGGTTTAAGTTTTGCTGAGTAACCCCATCTGGATACGTTGTATTTGTTATTGAAAACCAGTCAAATCCAGGATACCTAATGTCGTTTCCGTTCTCGTCCGCCACGCCACCGTTTACCTGAGGGGCATCTAAAACTAAAAAGGTTCCCACGTGTGGGTCAACACTTAAATCTTGAGAGTGGGATGCACCGTGCAAGGGGTTTTCAGCCTCTTGACCAAACACCTTTACTCCAAGTACGTTAAACTCAATGATAGAACCATCCGAAGCTGTCGGATACACTACATTAGGATCCGCACTAGAACTACCTACGGTGTCGTCGTAACTAATAACCCTTAATTTGTCGCCTTTTGTAAAGCTGTAATCTACCAAAGAGCCTTTTTGGTCTTTGGCTGACTCTAGAGTGTTTAAAGATACATAGACCTGCTTTTTATTTTCGTTTGCAGACCACGGTCCATTGGCAGTTGTTGTTGGCTCTTCTATCTCAAAAAACCCCCCTCCTACGCTGTGTGTAACCCAAGAAGAGTACGTTGAATTTCCTGGGTAAACAAACTGATACCTTTCTGCCCAGTCTGGTGCGTCGTTATCAAAAGAAACTTGAACAGAGCTACTCCCAAAATCTTGAGTTCTCTCCGCAAAGTGATTAACATAAAAGCTGCCTATTCGATTTACATTTCCAGACCTGTTATACTTGTCGTAGTACACCACCCCAAGTTCATGTGTGGCTCCAGCCTTAAATGACCTGTCTATAACAAAAACAGTACTTGTAATAGATCCTAACGTTACTAATCCTGAGTTAAAGCTATAACTAAGATCACCCTGATCAAACGACGATATAAGCATAGACTGGCCTCCCATAGAATAATCAATCCCATCTGACCCCTGTATAAAAACAGACCCTTGAGGATAACCGCTGCTAAGGCCAACAAATTCTACATTTGTTATGTATGGAAAGACCTCAATCTTTGCATTTGCACCACTGCCCGATATCGTGTAATCATCAAACGAAAAGTCCACCCTCAAATTATAATCAGCTGTATCTACTGGTATGGTAACAGTGTCACCAACCTTAGTCAAGCTAAAAAGGCCACCATTGTTTGTCGTCGCATACTCCTTAGAAAAGGTAAGCCCTTCAAACTCATCTGCTATTGACTGCAAAAGCCCTTGTGGAGTGGTGTCTTCTGAGTTTACTATCGTAAGATCAAAGACAACGTTGGGGGTGTCTATAAGTTCTATTTGCTGAGTATTCGACACAGACAACCTAAAGTCTTCTGGGGAACCACTTGGAAACCCATTAACGTAAGGCGTCGCGCTTACATTCAATATGTCTGTATCTGACGTTGTGGGCCCGTAAAAAGAACCGATAGCATCGAATTCAAACTGTATTACCGTTCTGCTTCCAGACGGTACTTCCTGAGTCGCGCTAGAAAAAGACTGCGTTAAATCTACCTCAATGGTTCCCCCATCAGAAGGGTTTGCATTATCCCATGATATAGGGCTTCCAGCCGAAGAGTTAGAACCCCCATCTCTTTCTGAGTTGTACGCAACAGTAATACTTGCACCTGGATTGTGATTGGCTCTCCCTTCTGTGTAGTTAGACATCATTAGTCTATTCCCTGAAAGAGACAGGCCCTGAGCTTGAAACGGAACGTTGTCATAAAGCTTGTTTTGATCAACAGATGATATAGAAGATCCATTCCCGTCGTTATACCACCTGTATATTCCGTTATCTCTGTTATAAACCTCAACGTCGCTGCCATACACCTCCCTTGTTAAGCTTTCAGAGACACTAACCTCGTCAATAACAAAAAAAGATCCGTTATTCCCCTGCCTAGCGAGTATTCTTATTTTCTCCACATCAGGAGGAGAAATACTTGAGTTTAAAGGGTTTACATTACTCCCAAAAGAGACCTTTGTGTCTATGTTACAGACATTGTCTTCGTAGTACAACTTAGCACTAGAGGCTTGCTCAAGACCCACCACAGAAGACGCATCTGGAAAAGTAAGTTTAGAGTATCCACTAATTGCGGATTCTTCCCCGTCGATATATATAAACTGAGTTGCTATTTGAAACTGGGAGGTAACAAAATTGTTTATAAGGATAGATTCGTCTGTAGAAAAAGACGTGGTAGGAACCCTTGTAGGGGCTGGTTTAATTACGTTTAAACAATAATCTAGTTGGCTTGAAGAAAGCCGATTAAAAACCTGTCCAATACTTCTATCTACATTAATTTTTCTAGGTGGGTTGTTGTTGTCTGTAAAGTAAAGAATTGACTGTATTACACCGTCTTGCTGAAATGCAGCGTTAACTACATCACCCTTCACAAACCCGTTAGGATCAAAGTCCAAGTACTGACCTTTAAATACAATCCTGTAAGTATCGTCTGACGTATTGTACTGATATATAGCGTCTTGACTACTTCCGCTTACATCAGCAACAAACCAGTATATGAACCCACGCTGAGGATCAGATACACTACCGATAACCGTTACCTCATCATCGTCTGCAATCCTGTCCGAAGCAGTAAGAGGCGTACCAGCAAGTGTACCCCTGACGTTCTTGATGACACCAGAAGAACTGCCTCCACCCTCTGCCATAGTAACGTTCTGAGCATCAAGCATCTCCCCGACTTCAGGGCGCACAAGCCTCTGGTCAGCGTCTGCTTGGAGTCTGTTCGGTATAGTCTTATCGATAGCCATTAGCGCTTAGGTGCTTGCTTAAAGTTCTTACGAATAGTCTTGAGCAACTCTTCTTTCGTGAAGGACTTCATGCGAGCGTTAGCCTTGCGCCTTTCGTTGTAGTACTCTTGTCGAGCCCTAGCCTTCTCGTTAGCTGGGACAGAAGACTTGCGCTCAATCATCTTGTAGTAGATGAAAGACCTCAAAGCTTCTTCTGCATAGATGTGAACCCTAGGATTTACAGACCTGGCTTCATCAGCTATATATTCGATGACTACCTCACTGATACTAGAGTTGCTCTTCAATTCGAGTCTGTTCTGGTCCAGGTTTACCCTGAACTCCCCGTAATAGTTGCCGCCTCCGATACCGTACAGCCGACCCTGATTGTTCTCGTGAACGAAGTTGCGGAAGATATATGACTCCATACCGTCTGCGATACCAGCGTCTGATGCAGGGGATCCGCTAGAAGTGGCTGACTTAGAGTCCACCCTGTCAAAAAACCCATCACTGTCTGCGTCTTGAGGGTCTCCATTGCTGTCCAGATCGTATGTCTGAGACACATTTAAGTTCTTGTTCTCTCCCAGTACATACACCAGCCCGTCATTGCCTACAACCCCAACCTTGCTCCAGTCCACGTAATCGTCTGGAAGGTCGATTGTGTTGTTACTCGATACAGGCATCTTTAGGGACCTGACGACCTTCAACAGGTCAAACCCCATCTCGCGAATACCCCGCAAAGCAAAACTCCTGAGGGTTGTGTCAGGGGCGTTACTTACGTAGTCGTCTGTATCCAGAGTAACTACAAAGTCGTTAATTACTTGATTTAGTGGTATATAATTCCTCGACATCAGAAGGTGCTTTCTTGTTTACGTTCGTTCTGCTCCAACTGAGTAGTCTGAGTAACTAACTGATCCCTAAGGTTAATCCCAATAAGCTGCCCTATCTCAATCACTAAGTCATTGAGGTAGTGATCGGGTAGTTCAAAGTCTATACAGGTTGAAGTAGGGGTGTCGTTAGCATCCACGACTACCGTAGGCGGAGAAACAGAAGCTGCCCCAGTATTATCAAGACCCTGAGGGTACTTGTAGTACTTAACCCTGATGTTTGCTATACTACTAGGAAACACCTCTATGTCCTGATTGACCAAGGCCACAGGAAAGTCCGTTGTTGGGGCGCTAATGTTGCTGATTAAGATTCTGTCAATCTTGTCTTCGTCGTAGCACATCTCTACGTTCACCCTAGGGTTAGTGGTAGTTGTAACTCCGATGAGTCTAGCAAGGTCGTCTGGTTTAGGGAATACATCCCCGACCTTTGTTGGGGTAGCCACTCTAGAGAAATAAGCCAAATCCTCTTCGATTCTTTTGAACCTAGACTTGTCCCGACCAGGGTTAAAGCCTGCCTTGCTCATTCTCTTTGCGTCTTTTATCTCATCGAATAATCTATTGAATATTCTTAGCTGAGCTATCTGAGCAAAGTTGTTGAACACAGTAGGCGTAACAAACCCGTTTTGGTCTTTGTTAACCAAGTCTTTAAGAGTGTTGTATACGGCGGATACGCTTGCCATGAAGCAAATATACGAAAAGAAAAAGCCGCCCGAAGGCGGCCTTTCTTGTTGGTAATTCCAATACGTTAAGCGTTCAGCTGCTTGTCAATCTCTTCAACGATTGGGACAGCCACCTCGGTCAGGCAGTACCTTACGAATACGTCCAGAGGGTCTTTACCTGCTGGTACAGACACGATGAGCTTGTTGGTGTCATACCACTTCACCCCATCGCTGCTGAGCTTGATGATCTGGTACTTGTCAGCCATCTTTAGCTTAGTCTTCATCTCTACGACAGGGTTGTCGAATGACTCAATAAACTTCTGTGGACTCTTCTTAGCAAACACCAAGAGGTCATGCTTGATTTCGTTTACTGGCCTATCTACGTCTACAGCAAGGGCTACAGCGACTCCAAGAAGCTCCTCAAGATCTTTGTTTCTGATCATCATAACAGCATCAGCAACCAAGAACTCCTTCTCGACTTCTACTTCAGCCTTCTTTTCTTTGTTGACGAGCTCAAACAGAGTCCCTCCGTTAACCTTGTTGTCTGGGTGAGTCTCCATAAACTCAATCAGGTTGGGCTGGTCAGGACGAACAAACTTCCTCCCTTCAATAAACACAATGCTTTCCCGCCTTGCGTTATCGGATTGCTCCTCTCTGTAAATACTAGGCTCGTTTGGACAGTACCGAATCTCTCTGATTCTGTTCTCTTCAGCGTCAAAGACCGTTGTCCCTTTCTGCTGCATCATATAGGTCGCCCCCATAGACTTAATGGTTTTGTACTCCTTTACGGAATTCGTATCTAAATTTCTTTTTATCCTAGGCTTTTGCTTTGTAGCCTGAGGGGTGACGGTCTTTTTTGTGGCGGGGCGACCTGGCCCCCTCTTAGTTGTAGTAGTCATTGAATTTGTAGTTGAATTAAAAAGAGTAAGAGAGAGAGCCCCGAAGGGCCCTCTCAATTACCAGTGTTTGTTAGCTTGCAGCAACAGTACCCATGAAGAGCCAACCGTTGTCCTCATGGTAAATGACGGAAACCGCAGCACCCGCTCCAAGGACCAGGCCGTCCGCAGTGTCATCTCCAAACGGATCTGGACTAATCAAAACGTTAACGTTACTTGCAGTGGTGTTGACCACAATAACCATGTCGCCAGGATTTCCTGGGAAGTTAGTGCTATCAAAGTCAGTGGTGTGAGCACCAGCAATCTTGATAACCCCTACCTCCTTGGTAGTGTCGTCGCCCCAAGTGGTAGCACCAATTGTGGTATGTGTCTCTTTTCTAATAAGAGGAAAAACTCCATTTGTAGCCATATCTCTATGTATTGTGAAGATTGAGAGAAGGCCCCTAAGGACCCTCTCTCTCACTTCAGGTTAATTACTTGAGAACGATGTGCTGGTTAGCAGCGCGAGTGATCAGGTTCGCCTCAGAACGGTAGTGGAACTTAGCCACGTCTTGATCGTTCGTTGCGAATCCGAGGACACCACCGCCTTCAACCCAGTGCTCCATCTCACGGTTGTAGCCGTTCACCTCCTTATAGTTCATCTCCAACGCAGGAGCCTTAACACCAGTCTTGGCGTCAGCAACTTGCGTCATTGGAACCATAGCACCCTTGTAAGGCTTAGTGCCAAATGCACCGAGCAAAGTAGGATCGCTCAACAACTTCCAGCCATGCTTGTGGAAGGTGTAGCTACCCCTAGTAAAGCTCTTGAAGCCGAGGTTGACAGCCATGTCAGCGCTGTTTTGGAAAGCACCAAACTGACCAGGAAGTCCAGCCGTAGTCTGAGTAGCGATACCAGCAGCAAGCATGTCGTCGATAGCCAATGAAGTGGCAGTATCAACATACATAGCGTACTCAGCAGGAGCACCTTGCTTGTCGAGCTCGAAGATGATCTCGTCAATGTCAGCGAATCCAGCTCCGTCACCGAAAGTACCAGTGGTAGTGATACCTCTGTCCTCTACAGCAGCGAAGTAACCCTCAGAACCTGCGATTCCAGTGGTACCAGTTCCGTCAGGCACGTCGATATCACCCTTCTGTCCGAGGAGCATCATCATCTCGCGCTGGTTCATGAAACGCTTCCGCGTATCCATTTCACCCTTAACGTACCACCTGTAGTCACCATTACCGATGTTGATCCAACCAATGTTCGTGGCTTGAGAGCCAGTAACATGGTAGGTCTCCTTAGTAATGAAGAATGGGTTTTCACGCTTCACGACTTCAGTCTGGTAGAACTCAGAAGGCTGGCCAGAACCCTGAGCGTAGATGTTACCTACGATAGCAGCGACACCAGCAGCGGAAATAGCCGTAACTGTTCCTGCGTTCATCCTAACGATATCAAGCTCGTTATTAGCAGCATCAATACCAGTAACTACAACGCGCTCTCCATTCTCAAGGAGAAGAACGTCATTAAGTCTACATGGAGCTGTCGCAGCGTCAAAGGCAGGACAGTTGATACTGTCGGCGTCTACCGTGTTAAAAGCAACAGTCTTATGGAGCCTGCCCTCTTCCCAGTACTGAACTTCGTCGTTCGTACCAGCAGAGCGCGTAGCGCCAGTCAACTGCAAGAATCCAGTGATACCTTGATCACCAAAGGTCTTGATGAGCAGGTCCCTGTTGTCAGGCTTCTGGTAGTCCAGAAGGTCCCCCAGAGAAGTGTACTTTTCTGGAGAGGTTTTCAAAGAAGAAGGGTACCCAGTAGGAGTTACCCCTCCGTTTTTTGTTGCGTCTATAGCACTCATAATTTCTTATATAAAAAGTTTTGTTGTTTAGGTTAAAAAGACCAAGTTGAGTCCCCTCCCAACGCTTGCCTAAGCTGCGAAGAAAGGTTGTCTTCCTGGGGTTGTCCACCTTGATTCGGGGTTTGAGCGCTTACGTTAGCTGCCTGATTCACAATGCCTCGTTGACCGTCTGCCATACCTTGTTTGTATACCGACTGAACAATTTGTTCCATGTTGTCAACTACAGCCCTGTGAATATTCAGCTTGTCGTAGTCCCAGCTCCCATCCTGTTGGACGTAAGGATCAAAGAACTCGTCAAGGCGAGTGTTCTTCTCCACCAACTCGTTTCGATACCTGTCATTCAATCCGAACGTAAAGTTCTTCCCGTTACCGAGGTCAAATTCGACCCCGTCGAGAGCTTCAGTTTCGGCTTGCATAGACTGATACCAGTTGTCGTCGAATGGAGACTGATTATCTCCGCTTTCATTTACTTCAGGGGTTGAATACTGACCACGCAGCTCTTCAATTCCCTGACGCGCATTCTGAGCGTCAATCTTCAGTTGCAACTGTGAGAGTTTCACCTCATCTTCTGTATGCAGATCAGGGTCGAGCTTGTACTTGCTGCTCATCAAAGTGGATACTTCCTCTTGAGACAGGTTTGGATAGTCAGATGCCATCTGAACTTGAATTGCAGTCATGTCATCCATTTCGGATGGGTTAAGCTGCTGATAAATAAACCAGTCTTGAGGAGTCCTTCCAGTGTCTTCGACAAACTGAGCAATAGCGGCAATCCGCTCATCAAGCTCGCTCTCTTGTTGCTGACCCCCAATAAGGTCGTCTAAAGATTCGACCTGAGTCCCAAGCCTTTCGCTAAGGTAATTCAGTACCGCCCCTTCGACATCCTCTTGAGAGTAGTCTTGTTCTATATATTCACTCTGAGCTTCTTCCGTTGAAGGCTCGTAGTTTTGAGTCTGTTCTACAACATCCTCTTGCATCTCTACCTGAGGTTCTGACACACCAGCCTCGGCTTGTTGTGCTTCGATGACCTCAGATTCATCCACAAAAGTGAAAGACGGAGTTTCTTGCTCCTGTCCTTCGGTTGGATTAACTTGTTGATCTTCCATAAATTAAATTTTAGCAAATATAAATATCAATCACTTACGGTACTTGGCTACCTTCTTCTTGATATTCTTGGGTTGAGAAACGAACTGCTTCCCCTCTTTATTACCCTTTGCTTTAGCCCTGTTTGTAGCTGCTTTCTCTGCTGGAGACAGGGATTTCCACGCAGCGTCAGGCAAGTATCTGCGCTTGCCTTCGGATTTCTTTCCGCTTGAGGTTCGCCACTTCTGAGAGGTCCACTCCTTTAGGCTTCGCTGTGACTTAGACAACCCCATTAGTTCGTGTAGCCGCCACCAGCCTTCTTGTATCTCTGGGCTAGAAGCTGTGCTTTACGGGCAGACCACTGACCAGG
>PDMW01003850.1_pt1 | contig 12029 bp, 17 predicted proteins | sample 1515511 | NCBI WGS metagenome assembly PDMW01 (sample SAMN07343023, study PRJNA328102) | Marine metagenome, whole genome shotgun sequencing project. | biome: marine; feature: bay; material: water; isolation source: viruses from water sample < 0.22 micron filtered, nuclease treated, low... ... | reverse complement strand
GAGTCAGAAACGGCTCGGGGTTTTGGTGGTAGAAACAAACAAAAACATATTAAAATGAGAAATTCAGTAAAAGAAGAACTATTAAAATACGCTAAAGAAGCTATACAAGACAGAGACTTGTCTATCAATGATGATGATTTACATCACTTACTATTCAATGAAGATTATTATATAATAGGCTATTATCAATCAGAGCAATGGTTGAAAAAACATAATATTAATATTTTTGAAGCTATTCAAATATGCCAAGAGTACGAAAAAAATAATTTTGGGGAGTGTACAATATATGACAACGCAGAAAAAACGGTTAATATGTTATCATATATCTGGGGCGAAGAAATTATTCTTTCCCTTAACTTTAACTCAATTGAAGAGTTAAAAAATGAATTAAACTAATAATAAAAGCGAGTAAAATTTAAACTTTACTCGCTTATTTTTAAAACTTAAAAAAAAATAAAAAAAATGAAAATTTTAAAAATTGATAAAAAAGGAAGTGTGTTGATTCAAACAAAAGAAAGTTTAAAAATATGGGTTGATGTATGGGAAGAAGGAAATGATATTTTTGCAGACTGGAATAAATATATTTTTTATTTAAATGATAGTGAAGACCTAAAAATAAAAAAATTTCAAGAAGAACCAAATAACTATATGGAATGTACCTCTTTTGTAATAGAATTTTTTGAAAACAATAAAAACAAATTTTATGTATAATTTAAAGATCAAAAGAAAGACCGAATTATTTTTTTGTCTTGTTTTCCTCATTCTACTTTTAATTAATCAAATTTAAAAAAACTAAAAAAATGAAAAAAACTATAATAGTAAAAAACTTAATTACAGAAGAAAAAGAAACTTATTTTAATGATAAAGGAGCAAGATATAATTTAATTACTTCAATTTTAAGTGTAAAAAAAATTAATATTTTTTACACAAAGGAAAGGCAAAAAATTGAAGAGGAAGAAGAAATTGATTTAGTAATTCACAAAGGTAAAAAAGCATATCATTGTTATAAATATGATCTATTTTCTTATATTCAAAACTAAAAAACTAAAAAAACATGAAATTTTATCAAATTAAAAATCCAACTACGCAACAAATTTTTGATGCCATTTTAAAACATGATTATTTTACGATGGAACAAATAAAACCAAAATTTAGACAAATAGTAATTTTACTAAAAAATCATTTTTGTTGCGATGATATTTATATCAGTTTTCAAGGTGTAACAAATTCTGGAGGGTACCCAATTATTTTTTCAATTGAAAAAGATATATATAAGTTACTTTGTGAAATTGACCAAGAATTTGAAAGGAGCACACCAGAAGAACAAGATGAAACAAAAGAATTGTTTTTGTACTATGCTCAAAATTTAGAAACTTTTTTCAATAATTGAAAAAAAAATACATAGGTAGAATCTTTTTAATTCTATCTAATAAAAATAAACCTTTTTTTAAACCTTTTTAAGGCTGTTTTAAGCTGTTTTAAGGATGTTTTTTATATAAACTATATACTATGGTCAACGAATTAGATAATAGCAAAGAACTAAGTTTATTGTTAAGAGAGTTAATATATAACTATCCAATCTCTAGAAAAGAACTAGTACTAAAAAGCGGAGTAAAGCGAAGAACTCTCGATAGTGCACTAACTACGGGTAAAGTATCTGCCAAAACATGGCAAATGTTGTTCGATGCTGTGAAATATGATTTTCACTTAATCGGATTAACAGACAAGAGATAAAGCGAGTAATAAAAGCGATAATTTAAAGCGATCTAATTAATTTTAGATTGCTTTTTTTTTGTCGTTTTATGTTTCTTTTGTTCGCTCCTGATAAATAAAGTATATTTTTTATTTATTACTTCGCTTTTCTTTGTCGCTTTTCTTTGTCGCTTTAGTTCGCTTTTCTTCGCTTTTATTGGTTCCTTTTCTTCACTTTTCTTTCCTTTTATTCACTTTTTGTGCAGAATGAAAAGAACATAAACCGTTTTTATTCGCTTTTTGTCGTTATTACTTCGCTTACTTTCTTTGGTGCTGGTACCCCTCTTTTTTTTGAAAAAGCGTTAATATCCACGACACAAATTTTACCAATTCTAAACAGCGTATAAGCAAGCAGTCAGAATATTAACATATAGGTTTTATGATAATTGGTTCTAAATTAGTATCTTTACAGAGTAGATAGTTTTACATAAACTAGTTAGAAGTGACTAGTGTTTTTTTGAAAGTAAGTTTAAACTCTGTTCCTCTTTTTTTGAGAATCTAAGTTTTTGTATTCAAGAATATGATTTTGGTTAGGAAGAACTAAACAGATGCGACTTGTTGAAATTTTATGAGAGAAATTTTGCTCTAGCCTTAGCGTGCGATTAATAAGAGCCATTAGAATTGACTAATGCCGATAGTTTGGTTAAGAAATTAGAACCAAATGAACAATCATCTTTTTCTATAAAATTACTTTTAAAAGAATTAAATTTAGAAAATAAACCAAAATGCTTTTTGGTTGTTATAACCTTTCTATGTTTAATATAGAATACTAGTTAAAGCTACTAAGATAAAAATTATTGGAATCTGGGGAATCTCTGCCTGCTCCAATCTAAGATAGATAGTTAAGTGTTTTCTTTTTGTTTAATTACGTTTTGTTTTAACCCATTACAATAGTATTGGGTTTTTTTTATATATTAGATGATGAACCCTAGAACCTTTAGCCAATCATCGTATGATAAAAATGATAATTATGCAAAAACCAAGATTATTCCTTTTTTAGAAAAACGAGGTCATCAAGTAGTTTGTGATGAGGAAACTTACAAGCATGATTTAATAACAATCAAAGATGGCAAAGAATATTATTTTGAATTTGAGGTAAAGAGAAATTATCCTTTTACATCAGTACAAGATTATAAATTTCCAACTGTTTCATTTACAGGTCGAAAACAAAGGCTGCATAATATTGAACCTTTCTTCTATATGATTTTATGTTTTGAAACTAATACAATAGTTTTTTGTCATTCATCAGAGATATACAAGGATAACAATATTGTAGTATTAAATTTAAAAAAGCGAGATCGGAAAGGTATTGATACTTTTTATAGAGTAGATAAGTACAAGTGTACTTTTGTTAATCTTGATTAAATTTGATAAATCTGTAACAAAAAGTTTATTTTTTTAAACGAAAGGCAAAAAAAGAGTATATTTATTGTAAAATAGATTATATTTGTGTATATATTCAATCTAATTGATAATTTACGGGCAAATTATCTTAATTTATATAATTAATCATAAAATAAAAATAAGATGGCTAAATTTGGTATTAATACATTTAATTTGCTTTGTCAAAACGCAGCATTATCAGTTTTAGAAGTTCTCCCAATTGATGTTTGTCAAAATATCGGTCAAATTCAAAAGATTATTGTTCAATTTACCTATGCGTCAACAGGAGTTTTAAATAAATTTGTTATTGCTTCTGCTGATCCAACTTTGAAAGCAACTTGGGATGCAGCAAAAGCAGCGACAGATACAACAAAAGTTGTAATTACTCCATTTATTGCGGAGCCAGAGAATGAAGCAGGTGAATTAAGAAGATATGGAGGTGGAAATGCAACTCCTGGCGGTGTAGAAATTATCCTTGGTACTGATGCAGCACCTTTTACTGCTAAGTTTTTACACAAGGATCAAGCTGCTATCAAAAAAATGAAAGAATGGAATAGTTTAGATATTTCAGTATTCTTAGTAAATGAAGCAGGTCAAATTATTGGTTTATCACAAGATTCATCAGTAGCAGCAACAGAATTTAGAGGTATTCCATTATATCCAAATACATTTTTTGTAGGAGATAAAGTGTTAGGAGGATATGAGGGAGTAGATTACAACCCAATTGAATTTCAATTCCCACCGAATTGGAGTGATAATTTAACAGTAGTTACTCCTGCTGATTTTTCAGCATTATCAGAAATTTAAAATCTAATTATGTATTTAAAGCATAAAGGAAAGGATTACTCAACTATTAAATTTTTTAGCGAAGATCATGGGAAAAATTTGCTACAAAACTTTAATAGTTGGGAAAGACCTTCTAAATCAGAAGTCAAAAAATTTGAAAAGTTAGGCAATGTCGTTAACCTTAAATCAAATAAAGGAGATTTTACTCAATCCAACGGAGAACAAGCAAGCGATTAGCAATGCAGTTATTCACGAGGAAAGAGTTAAGTTTCATACAGAGCAAACGATAAACGGGAAATATCGTAAGCGAGGTGCATTAAATGATTATTTGAATTGGGTTCGAGGTTTGTTGCCATCGGATAAATTTACTTTGTTTTTACATTTATTTAGATACCCTGTAAAAACTACTATTTTAACTGATAAAATCTTCAACTCTTTTAGCAGAGTTTTTGATTCAAATAACAAAATTGAACAGGTAGATTTTGTTAATCCTGATTTAAAAGTAGATTATGAAGAATTTAATGCTAATTTTTTAAGAAAGTGGGAAACGGAAGGAATTGAAGTATTAAAATCTAGGGTTAATTCAATAATGGTAATTGATTTACCTAAATTACAGACTACGGATAAGCCAGAACCTTATTTAAGTTTTGTTAATATTGATTCAGTCATAGATATTTCTATGATAGATGATTCATCTATTGAATGGATTATTTATAGAGGTGTGGATGATGAGGTAATAGTTCTTTGTGATACATATTATAGAGTATTAGAAATGAAAAATGGTTCTATTACTGAAATTAAAAGTGTTAAACTAGAAGAATATCACGATTTAGGAAGTACACCTGCAAAGTTTTTCTGGTCAACTCCTTTAAGTTATGATAACCCAATACTTAAAAAAAGTCCAATTAGTTCACATTTAGGTAGTCTTGATTGGACATTATTCTTTTCAATGTCAAAAAGGCATTTAGATACTTATGCTCCATTTCCTATATTAAGTGGTTTTCAAGAAGATTGTGATTTTAGTGCTGAAAATGGTGATACTTGTGATAATGGATTTGTAAAAGATCAAAATGGATTTTATTATCCTAATAGAGCAGATGGCGATAGTTCATTAAAAAAATGTCCTATCTGTTCAGAACGTAATTCATTGGCAGGTGCAGGATCATATATTGAAGTACCCGTTCCTGATGAATCTAATGGTAATGTAGATTTACGTAATCCTGTTTCTATAACGACTGTACCTAGAGAAAACTTAAATTTTGTTACTGATGAAGCTATGCGATTAGATTTAGAAATATACCAAGATGTAACAGGTGATTTAGGTACAACGATAAATACACAAGCTATAAATAGCGATCAAGTATTTAGTTTTTTTGAAAGTCAACGTCAGAAGTTGATGCCTATAAAAATCAATTTTGAAATAGCAATAAAATGGGTAAATGAATCTATTTGTAAGTTAAGATATGGGGATGATTTTATTGGATATAGTATTGATTTAGGTAATGAATTATATTTAATTGACCAGAAAGTTTTACTAAATGTTTATACTAATTCTAAGAAAGATGGTTTATCAAGTATAATTTTAGATGAATTAGAGGATCAATTTAATCAAACTAAGTACAAAAACAATTTAAGTAAATTATCTAGGATTAAAGTTTTAAATCATTTAGATCCTCTTAGACATAAAACATCAGAAGAAGCATCAAAAATGTATTCAGAAGGGATAATTAATTATGAAACGTATTATTTAAAAAGTAATTTTTCATCATTAGTTATGCAGTTTGAAAGAGAGAATATGGATATATTGATGTTTGGTAGTTTATTAAATTTCAATCAAAAAGTAAACCGAATAAAAGATATTTTATTAAGTTATATACCTAGTAGAATACTAAATTAATTCAATAAATAAAAATCATACAATGGAGAAAAAAGATTTAAAGGATCAAGTAAAAAAAGCAAGAGCGACTAAATTTTTACCAAAAAAAGGAGAATCTGAAACTGTTATTTTAAAGGTAAAGCGTTCTGGATTCTCACAATCAACAGGTAAAGCATTAGAAACACCTGTATCAATTAAAATTAGTTCAAGATTATTTAAAGGATGGTTAAAATCTCATAAAAATCTTGGTTTTAACATAGTGGAGGTAGTATTTATGCCAGAATCAGCACAAAGTATAGTAAAGGAAATTATTGCAAAAGGTAAAAAAGAATTTGACCGAATTAAAGCAATGAAACCTAGTAATGCTGATGAAGTTGCAATGAAAGATGAAAGATTAGATGGCATTAAAGGTGGAATGGATTATTTAAAAGAAACTTTTTTAAAGTAATTATATTAAACATACTATTTTTTAACATAAAAACGGGTTATTTATGCGTTTTGAAGAAGAACTATTAAAACATTTAGACAAGATTGAAGGTCTAACAGGAGATCAAAAAGAATCTATTAAAGATGGAGCCACAAATGTTTTCCAAAAGAAAACGGGCGATTTAAAAGGTTTATTTGATAAAGATGTATTAGATATGTCAGGTATCAAAAAAAATCAAGGAGAAAAGACTTTTGAATACATTAAAAGAGCCTTTCAAGATTCAAGAATTGATACAAGTGGATTAGAGAAACAAATTACAGATTTAAAATCTGAAAGAGATAAATTAATTTCAGATGGATCAGGAGATCAACAATTAAAAACCAAAGTAAGCGAATTAGAGCAAAAATTACTAGATAGCACTAATTTGGTTACAGATTGGAAGTCAAAATACGAAACTAGTGAAAAAACCTTATTTGATAAGGGTATTGAGTTAAGGAAGTCAAAAGTTCGTTCGATGATGTATGGGGATGATAGTATTTCTTTCAATGAAACAATACCAGAATCATTAAGGAAAATGACTGTAAAAACAATTGATGAAGAAATATTATCAATTGAAACTGATGAAATTGATGATGGAAAGGGTAATAAATTGACTGTTTTTAGAAGGGATGGTCAAATATTGCGTAATCCAGAAGATAATTTGAATCCTTATTCAGCAAAATCTTTAAGAAAGCAAAAATTAAAGGAAGCAGGTTTATTAGCTGAAAAAAGAACTGCACAAGGAACAGGAACTACTAGAACTACTACTACTACTACTATTGCAAATGATTTAGATTTATCAAATGTAAAAACTAGAGTAGAAGCGACAAAAGAAATTAACAATTTCTTGATGGCAAAAGGTTTTGAAAGAAATTCAACAGAATTTATGACAGAACAAACGAAGATTTATAGTGAAAATAAGGTAAGTGAATTACCTTTAAGATAGTTGAGATTATAGAAACGGGATTATCTATAATTAATCAATCAAAAAACTTTTTTTAACCAATTTTTCTTAATCTCCATTGCTACGGGTAGCGAAGGACACAAAATTTAATAAATATGTCAGTTATCGCAACTCGGATGCTAGATATTAGAAGTCAGTCCGACATAGACAAAAATGAAATGAGAATGTCACAGTATGGGGCATTTGATAGATTCGTTCAAGATACTAATAACCCAAATGGTATCATTTCAGAAGAATTAATCCAAGCTGCAATGGGTGCAAATGGTAGGGATATTCAAATTCCTGTTATTGATTATGATTCTGGTGTATCAATCCTCAATACTCGTAATGTAGTTATTGGTGATTCTGAAAACACATCAAAATTATACAATGTTACATTTGCTACCTATGCTTTTGAATTTACGGTGGTTCCTACTGCTTTTGATAATAATGATATTTCTGTTCAAAGGGATTTTAGAAGAAAAATGAACAAGCATATCAAGGAGTTATTAGCAACACTTGATACTACTGCAATTGCAGCTTTAGATTCAGCAAAAACACAAGTAGCACCTGATTTATTAGGTTTATATACTTTTGTTGCTGATACAGTTGTTTCTCCTTTATCATTATATGACCAAGTAGTTGGTGACATTGATCCAATGATGGAATCAAATGATTTTTATGAAAATAAACATTTGATTGCTAATGTTGGAGTAAATGCAAGGATTAAAAAAATGGGAGAAGATTCTGTTTACAATGCTAAAAACAAAGATGGTCAGTTTGTTGGCAAATTCCTATCTCAATCAAACAGAATTACAAATGCTGCTAACCAAGTAGGAACAGCATATAGTGTTGAAGATGGTTCGTTAGGATTATTGAAACGATTTGAAAGAGAAGCATTAGCAAGAACTAAATCAAGAACAGGTCACGAATGGGATATTGTAAATATTCCAGAACTAGGTTTTGAAATGGGTTCTTACTACTATGAATCAGTAGGGAATTTTTCTACTGTTTATGGTGCGGCTACTGCTGATATGACTAGAGCATTAAAAGAACATTACGGTTTTGCAGTTGATTTAGCTTTTGTTACTCCATACAATTCAGATCAAGCAACTATTGCTAGTCCGATTTTAAAGATTGCAATTGCAGATTCGTAAATTGAACGAATTAAAATAGTAAGTTCTCATAGTATGTTTGATTAAAGGGGGGAAACTACCTTCGTTTCCTCCCTTTTTATCATAACTATTTTGCTAATTTTCTTAATCAAAAAATATATGTTTGATCCTAATTTAATTAAGACAATTTTCGATGGTGTAATAGGTTGGGATCAAAATTCTGATATAAATGGAGTTCAACTTGAATCAAGTTTAGTTTCTTCAAGTAGTGGAATTAAATATAATTCTTTTCACCCATTACTTACCTTTAATAATTTATATTCTATTGCTCCTGATTATGAATCAATACATGGTTCATTATCTCCTTCTACTAAAGCATTAATAGAAGCAGATTTTAGTAATTGGTTGAGAGGTCAAACACAAGCAGCAACAATAAGAGCATTTGATATTTGGACAGGAATTAAATTAAAAAATCAAACTACTAGAAACTTATTAGAAAGGAACCAATTATTTGATTTAGGTTCAGTAACGGGAGATGTAGAAAATCAATCAAATAAGACAAAAGGTATAGAGATTACGACATTAACTGCAAGAGGTCTAATTTATCCTTTAAAAAAGATAGGAGTTCAATTAGAACAAGCAGAAACATTTAATATTTATTTGTTCCATACAAGTTCAGTTAATCCAATAAGAACACTATCTGTTACTTATACAGAAGTTGGTTCAGTCCAATGGTTTGATGTAGATTGGAAATTATCAAAAGGTTCTGGTTCATATTATATTTGTTATAATTCAGATGATTTAACAGGTGGTTCTATAAATGGAAACACAACATATAATTATAATGGAACCAATCAAAGTTATTCAATGGGTAGATACTTTTCTGCTTCGCCATTTACGATTGGTGGTAACAATACCGTTATGTGGGACACATCTAAAAATATTTATGATGTAAATACTAATCATGGTTTAAATGTACAGTTATCTGCTGTATGTGATTTTTCAGAATTTATTATAGAACAAAAAGATTTATTTAGGCAATTAGTTGGTGTGCAGTTGGCATCAGATTTACTACGTATGTTAGCATACAATGTAGAAGCGAGAGTAAATAGATTTGAAACTAATATTGCACGTAGAGAAGTATTGTATGAAGTTGATGGTGATACACAAGGAAGGGCAGGAGGATTAAAACAAAGATTAGATGAAATTATTGAAGGATTGCAATTAGATACACAAGGAATAGATAAACATTGTTTACCTTGTAGACGTAGAGGGATGAAATATAAATCTATTTAAAATGCAAACAATAGCTGCTAAAATTGCTAAACTTGAAAAAGTACAAAGAGAAATTGAAACTTATCCTATTGAGTTATCAAAACAGCATGAAGCACAAATAATAGATTGGAATAAAGTTAATTTGTACGCAGGAATAGGATCAACAGGAGATGAGATTTATCCTGATTACACTAATCATACAAAGGATATAAAAGACCAATTGCGACAACCAAGTAACAGAGTTACTCTAAAAGATACAAGTAGATTTTATAATTCAATTGAGTTAAAATTTAATCTTAAAGACATTTTTTTTAATGCTACTGATTGGAAATATCCTACATTAAGAACTAAGTATGAAGAAGATGGAAATGTAATATTAGGTATAACGGATGAAAATATGATTGATTTAAGAGAATTGATAAAACCTGATTTGATTGAATTAATTAGAAAAAAAACTAATTAAAATGATTGAGAAAGAAAAGCCTTTTTTACTTTTTAGAAAATTGAGTAATTCAGTTTATTGTTTTTTTTATCCAAATGAAGAAGGTGGAAAGCCAATTGAATTATTAACTATTGATTTTGATTTTGTAATTTTTATAAATTTTGAAACTAATTCAATAGGTACTTTAGGTCAAGAAATTTATTTAGGAAAATCAAAAATTGAACTGATACATAAGATTTACAAAGCCTATAAAATAAATGATAGCAACTAGAACACCACAAACATTAATTGAACCAATAGGAGTTGAAGCTGCAATTGAAGAAATAAATTCTATTTTGCTTGCAAGATTACCTTGGTTGGATAATGCTTATGGTAAATGCGAAAAATTATTAGAAAGCAAAGATAAGGGTAGTTTTCCTGCAATTTATTCTGGAAATAATGAATATATAGATTTATTTCCAGATCAAAATAAAGGTAATTTTTCTTTTTTTGATATAGCTGAAATGTCAACTATAAATTGGGTTCCAAATCAACTTAAAGGAGGTTCAGCAGAATTTGGATTAATCGTTTGGTTTAATTATGATCTTATATATCCTACTGATTCTGATAATAGGTCAATTGAAAACGTAAAACATGAAGTAATTACAGTTTTAAATACTATGGGTTTGCTAAACTCTAATATAGTATGTGATAGAGTGCTAGAAAGAGTTGAAAATGTTTACAATGGTTACAATCTTGCACTTTATAGAGGGTTTTCGTATGGCAATATTAAAAGTCCCTATATGATGCGACCTTATGGAGTTTTTAGGATAGAGGGTAAAATTAATTATATGAAAAATTGCTAAAAATCAACTAAAATGGGAACACCAATAAAAGTATTAACAGTTACACATTTAGGTACAAATTTAGATATTAATAATGTTCCACAGCAATACACAATAACAATGGAACTAAGTGTTTATAATATCTTTTCACTAATTGCATCAAATTTAGGTTATACTATCTTATTAGTATCTGATTCAACATATAACAATCCTATTAGTCCCGCTGATGGTAGTTCAACTTACAATGGAGGATCATTAGAAAATCAAACTTTAACAGCTAATACACCAAAAACTTTTAATTCTAATGGAATTACTACTGTTTTAGGATGGTCATTTAAAGATTCTGATGGTAACTTTATAGATATGATTGCAGATTCACAAAATGCAAATAACACATCAATTCAAGTTACTGCAATAGATGATTATACAGGTGTAACTATTTATTATCATGGTCTAATTTAATTAGTTCTATATGTTATAAACATATATTAATTATATTTCTTGAACATTAATAGGATTAGAAATAATGAATGAGTTATTAAATGCAATACCACCAAATGATTTTCAAAAATTCTTATTGTGGGGGATTGGTCTTTTAATTTCTGTTATTGGTTTCATGTATAGGCTTTATGCTACTGCAATGAATAAAATTGAACTAATTTCTCAAAGTCAAATTAAAGATTTGAATGAAATGATGGAAATTAGAGTTAATGATAAGCAAGTTATTATTGATGGTTTACTAGAAGAAGTAAAAAGACTTCAACTTGATAAAGATAGAATTATAGGTGAAATTAAACCTTCACTTGATGCTTCAAATTCAATTGCAAAATCAGTATTAAATATGTTGCAACATGGTAGTAAATAATTTTGATGAATTAATGAAAGATTTTTTTGATTATAAATTTTATTCTGAATTGATTAAAATGCAAACAGAAAAAAATGGAAGATCATTAAAGAAAATTGGTAAAAGGAAAAATCACAATAATTTAGCATCTAAAAATAGAACTAAAAGCACTTGAATTTTTAAAAAATTGTACTAGTTATTATATAAAAATAAATAAAATGAAAAGATTATTAATATTAAGTTTATTGCTTTCAGTTACTTTTATTGCATTTTCTCAAACTTCACCAATTAAGAAAAAATCTTATGTTGATGAACAGCGAATA
>PDMW01015000.1_pt1 | contig 12032 bp, 6 predicted proteins | sample 1515511 | NCBI WGS metagenome assembly PDMW01 (sample SAMN07343023, study PRJNA328102) | Marine metagenome, whole genome shotgun sequencing project. | biome: marine; feature: bay; material: water; isolation source: viruses from water sample < 0.22 micron filtered, nuclease treated, low... ... | reverse complement strand
CATAGCATAAGGCATATGAAAAGAAGCCTTTGCAGTTCCAGCCGCTAAATTAGTAGTTTCATCAGATAATGCAACTATAATTACTTCTTCTACTCCTGCTATAATTACTTCCCCTGAATGCGTATCAGCAGTAAACTTGGCTCGCTTAGAAACACCATCTCCATTTTTAACGGCTATATCTATATCTTTATCATTAATAGTGTTGGCTAAAGTAATATCATCACTACTTTCAGTTATTGTAAATTCATTAGCACCTGCGCCTATTGTTAATCCTCCAGTTATAATAGTATTACCTACAACGTGTAAAATTTCACTGGGAGTAATGGTTCCAATACCTATTTTGTCATTACCTCCATCAATAAAAAGAATTCTATCATTACCGTTGGTTTCTACTCTAATGTTTAAATCTGCACTAGTTTCATTAAAAACTATGTCGCCTCCACCCATTCTCATGTATTCTACTGAATCAGTTCCCCCTCTTGCCGCAGAAAACACTATTCGCCCATCTTCGGTTCCTCCTGTTTCATCAAACATATCAGCAAAAATATTAGCGTAATTGTGGATATTTCCTCCATCATCTCTTCCTTTCCACTTAATATGTCCTATGTCCATAGAAGCCGCAGGTGAAGCCGTACTTCTAAAGAATACAAGTTCAGGCTCACTTGCATTTGTTCCAGTATTTTCAATTAATATAGTCGGTTCTGTTCCATCAGCATCACTAAGATGTAGTTTTTCTGTTGGTGCATTTGTTCCTATTCCTACATTAGCAGTAGCACCATCAATTCTCATGGCTTCTGTTGATACTCCACCATCATTTACTTTAAAAATAATATCTTTATCAGATACTTTATTTTCTATTGTAGTATCTCCTGCACTTGAACTTATTGACAAAGATTCAGTATAGCCGCTATCATCATGACCAATACTTAAATCATTAGATACTTTATCAGTAGTAAAGAATTGAACTCTTCTAGCACCATTAGAAGTAGTAGATGAGTATTCTAATAGCGCAATAATAGTATCTCCTAAAGTAAATTGGGCTACTCTATTTGTTGCAGTAGGAACTCTTAATCTAACTACATTAGATGAATCTACTACAATTAAATAATAACTATTATCCGCAGTTGCAGAAAAAGCGGCGGCATTAAATGTATATGCTTGAGATGTAGTAAATTGTTTTCCATCTCTAAGGTATGTTCCTGTGGCTACTGAAATAATAGGGTCTGAAGAACTTTGTGTAATATTAAAATTATTAGCACCTTTAACTGCAAAATTACCTCTAGACATTTGATTTAATGCTTTAATAATTCCTGAATGTGGGAAATCCACTAAGTCATCAATTTGTCCAAATGTAATTCCAGTTCCTTCTGTACTAATAAAAAATGGGTTATTATCTGCCATATCATTCCACCTCTAATAAGAAAAAGACTTCTAAATTTTCACTTGAGGAAAATGGCCCAATTCCATCGAAATTAACTCTTGCTAATAGATTATTAGATGAATCCAGAATACCAAATTCTCTAATTACTTTACCTGTCATACTAGCAGATGAACCTTGAAAAACCGCTTGAACTTCTATTACATTAGTGTCTGATTTTATCGCATTGAATACAGATGTAGTTGTAGTTAATGGAACATCTAAGGTTGTTGTGGAAGGACTAGTAGAATTACCACCTTGACCGATTTTTCCACTATTAATAGCAGTACCTTGTATATATGTAGCGACTAATTCTTTTAATTTATCTGTAATCATTCTAATTCCTCATCAAGTAATGTAGTGTATGTAATAGAGCCGCTTGATAAACCAAGAGGTGAAGTGCCTGTATTTAATGGTGTCGAGAACCCTAATGGGAATCCAGCAGTAGGGAAAGATTTCTTTCTAATTAACACCCTTAAGCCTTTAACTTTCATATCTTCTAAAAAGTCTAGACTACTGGAATCTTTAAAATTTTGGTTTCTTACTTTAGAATTAATATTATTTGTTTCTATTAACAAATCTGCGAATCTATCTTCTAGTGATTTGCTATATTTACCTAATTGTAATTCCATTAGCCCAGTTAATAAATACTCTATCTGTAATACCATATATTTATTTACTGGAATGTTTTCTCTAGGTATTTCTACATTAATATTATCACCGACTTTTATTTGAGAAATACCTTCATGTCCAACTGTTATTTTTAATTTTTTATTATCAGACGAATGGAGCCTTAATAATTCAGAAGTTTTTTTATTTACATCATCTTGGGTTGATAATTTATTATCAAATACTTCCAATGCCTTCCTTCCATTTTTATTGATGCTTTTAATATTTTTCCTAGTATGTTTATGAGTCCTGCCATAAACTGTAATCTCATTATAAAAATTAAATAAGTTTTTGGACTCCTCGAAATCATATATTTGATATTTACCATCCTCATTTAAAACAATACCCTTGTAGAAGTTGGAATCATCTTTATCTTTAATTTTAAAAGTGTCTGCTTCTGTAAATAATACTTTATCTTTCTGTTCCAATAAGTAATTAATCGCTGAAAATAAATCAACGCCTTGATAATTAGGTGCTAGGAATAAAGGATAATCGCCATCATTAATATCAAATGTTATGTCATTTTCTTCAAGCAATTCATTTGCTAATTTTTCAGTTTCAGAACATATTGTTACTGTTGAACCAATCATGGCTCTTTTACTATCTTTATCTACATTCCCATTCACTAATATGCTAAATATTTCAGAAGCAGAAACTACTCCTATTAGTTCTTTCATATCTCCTAATTGTAAGTAGTGTCCTATGGCATCACCGTTAGTTAAATATTCTAATGATGTTCTTAAAATTGTTTCTCCATCACTTATACAACTATTCACTTTAAGAGTACCAAATAAATCATCAAATTTAGCATAGTTAGTTGTAACTATATGAGTATCATCACTTATTGAATCAGAATCTAATGCTAGATACATTGAAAGTATTCCTTCATTATTACCTTTATCTGTTCTTCCGCCTAATCCTGCTCTATATTGATATGGTTTGATTTCATCAAACATTTTATCCTCGTAGGGCTTTTTAGTATATTTAGATGATAGAGTATTTAACCTAATCTTTTTAGGTGAATATTCATGAAAGCAAGTATGATTAGGTTGCATTATTCTATAACTAGTACCATTGGGTAATTGTGCGCTTACTGTTATGATGTGTTCTCTAGAATTTACGGTATCATTGAATAAACTATTAGCATCAGCCGCTTGAGCAGTTACGTTTGAACTTTCATCTACTTCGTGAGATAATACATAACATATAGTTGTGGGAGTAACTTCATCTAAACTCTGTCCATCAGTTAAATCTGCAACAGCCCCATCATCGTCGTAGTATTTACCAGTAGTAGAGACTAAATAACAACCTGTTAAATCCACAAAATCTAACCATTTATAATACTGCTGAGAACTAATTTTATAATGGTACACAGTAGAATTACCTATTCCTTTATTATTGCTTTCAGATACATGAGAAGTAGTATCTATGCGTAATACTGGTTTAAATCCCATATGAACCCCGTCAGATGTTTTGGAATAACTAGTGGCAGAACTATCACTTATTGATTGCTTATCTTTAAAAGGACTGGCTAAATGTAGGCCGATTCTAAAATATTCTTCATTACTAGAACCAGTAGTATCAAAAAGACCGTGAATAGATTGTATTTCATCAGCAGACATACCTGAATCCGCCAATTCACTCCCATCAGCAATTGACCATCTATCTAAAATTATGGGTATAAAATATTTCATATATAATTCAAGATTATTAGGAAGAGCACTTCCAGTATCGGCTTCGGGAAGATTAGCCATCATTTCAAAAAATTTAGATTCATGTAATGCAATATCTCCAGAAATTGAACCTGAAACCCATTCTGTTGTTCTTAAATGAATTGGTAGAGTCGAATGAGTTGAATAATTAGTTCCAACACTAGCACCTCTTACTTTCAATTCAGCACCATATTTATTATGAAACGTAGTACCGCTTGCAGTTAATTCAGTAGCATCTTGAGTCATAAAAGAGGCTAACATTCTTATTTGACTAACCTCTACAATAGAGTTTTTAAAACCTAATATAGTTTCAGATTCTTCGTGTCCTGTTTCTATTCTTGTAAAAGCACCAGTAGCAAAATTTTCCCCATTAGTTTTAAACGGTTCTTCGTCAAATACTACTACAATTGATGAACCGTCGAGGGATGTGGCCGCATTTGCCACTACTCCAATAAATCTACCTTTACTATCGTATAATTTATCATTTAAAGTTAATGTAAAGTTCGGTTCAAAGGTTAAAGTCTTTGTATTAGTTCTAGTAGCACTTGTAATATTAACAGTAGTGGCTCCCTCGATAGTAGTTGATGCGATTGGCAATACTTTACTTTTATCTGGTGGGTTCTCAGGGTCAAATTGATTAAAATGCCAATCAAAAACTAGTTCAGTTAAACGCATCATACCAAATCTCTTTAGTTGCCCTACTGTTTTATCAGAGGAAATAATACCCGATGAAACATAATCATCATCATTATGAGTAATAGTAGAAGTAGAACCAGTTAATAGGTGTTTGCTATCGGAATTGGAAGAAGTAGTTGGTTCAACTAAAGAGAATAAATTATAATTAGTAATATCTTTATAGTTACCAGAGCCATCCTTTGTCATTAGACTATCTTTTCTAGTGCTAGTATATGGTAATAAATCAGCATTAGAAAACAAAAACATTCTTGCTACTTTGGAATCTATTTGGTTAATAGTATCCTTTGTAGAATAATGGGGTAATGATTCACCATTATATGCTTGTAGGCCAAAATAAGTGGGAGTCTCATTAGCAGCATGAACAGTAGTGTCCCAAAATTTAGAACCTTGAACAGAATCAAACCCTCTTGATTCGTGAAGAATATGATTTTGACCATCTGCTTTTTGATTAGTTCCAATTAAATTATCAATTATACCGCTTGAATAATAATACCCTCTTCCAAATCTATATGCTCCTGCATAATATGAAATTTTACTAGGCTTATCATAGTACCTAAGTTCTTCTTTTTCTGAAAAGTAATTACCTATCTGTTTATCTACATTAATATTACCCTTTTCTAAATTGTATATTCTAAAGTAGGAACTTCCAAACTTTTCTCCATAAGTTACTGGATAAGAACCGCTTCCATAATACAAAGGATAATCAAAAGTATAGATAGTTCCATTTGCTTTAAGAGGGTGTAGTTTAGTAATTATCTTTCCACCATGTAAATGTGCGCCATTCAAAAGAAGCAATTCATGGCTCAATTTTGTACTTTCATTATATGTTCCATCATAGGTTAAAACATATACCTTTTTACTACTAGACCATGTTGCTTGTCTATCTAAGAATATTTGTAATTTATTATAGTTAGCATCATTCTTAATTTCAACTTGTAGAATAATACCTACAAATACTTCATTTATATATAGTGGACATTGATGAAATCTTCTTTGTATTGAATCAGTTGAGTATAGATTCTTACCATCAAAGGTAAGAATATCTGTTTCTACTATTCTTGTAGACCCAGTTCCTGAATTACTAGTAGTTCCAGCATACGAAGCAAAAGTAGTATCTTGAGTATTAGCATAATTATATTGGACTCTTCCTAAAGTTAAAGGAAGATAAGGTGCTAATTCTACTCTCTTAGAACCATTTTCTTCTTTAACTGAAAGTATAGTAAAGTCAAGTAAAGTATTTACAGTATCAAAGGTTTCATAATCCGTACTATTATCATGAAGTCTAGTTTGAAAAGGGTTATCCGATTTCATTGCCTTTACTTCTGAGTTATAAAAACCTACTGCTTTAGCATTATATTTCTCACCATCTGCATTTTCGCTTGAACTGCCAATTAAAGTATTACCTTCAAAAGCAGTAGCACTAGCACTTATTTTAGTACCACTTTGGAAAAATAAACCTTTATCTGATGCACCACTTAAAGATGTAGCAGAATCAACTAATAAACTTGAAGCAAGAGCCTTATTTAATACATAATGTTTAGATGCCGCCTTATACATAGTTTTAGCAGCAAATTCGGACATCGGATAATCAACTAGTTCAAATGTAGAATCAGTAGCACCTGTCTCTATTTCACCAACATAAACTATATTGTTATTAGCAAACTTAACATATACTTTATCACCAGTAGCCATTGTTATATTACTAGCAAAAGTTAAAGTTTTATCATCAAAGGCACAACCCGCAGTTTGAGATAAAACAGATAAAGAATTGTAAGGACTATCACTACTATAAACTATATCTTCTGAGAATGCAGCATTTTTATTAATAATTGGCCCCATTAATTTACTAATATCGCTACGACCATTTAAATCTACAAAGTTTTGTGAATCTTCTTTATAAGAACTTATATTTTCTATTGTCCCTGTAAATCTTTCTACTTCAATAGAATACGAACCTAAAGAATATCTTAGCGACGAATCACCTGAATAAGACTGAGAATTAGAATTTAATGTAATTAATCCATGATTAGCATCAACCGCAGTAACAGTTGATTCCAAAGATTCCATATCTTTAGAATGAGTTTTAACATACAATTCGTCAGTTCTTCCATCTAATAGATTAAACGTAGTTAGAATAGTATTGTCCTGATAATTGTATGCTCTTCTTTGTAATGTTCCTGTTAAAGACATTAAATTAGGAGTTGAGAAAAGGGCTTCTGTTTCTGTTCTTGCATAACCCGTTCCGTTGTTTGTAGGGTGTTCAAATATAATTGTCCATTTAGCGGCAGATGAAGAATAAGCAATAGTATTACAAATTAATATTTGTGTTCCAATTTTAACTTCATCTCCTGCGTTAATAAATAAACTTGGGTCAGAATAATCAGTATTAAGTAAATATCTTGGGTCGCTTGCTCCACTAATCAATGAATCTATTTCTATCTTCATATCAACAAAATCATTTAATTGTCCAGTAAATACTCTATGTCTAACTCTGTATTTATCAAAATCAGTAATTTTTGTAGTTAGCATCCTACTAGGATTAAGTATTTTAGTTTCACAATATCCGCCACGATTCCCAACAGATTGTTCTAATTTATTATCTAATACATTGTCTAATGCATTTACTTTTGTTGGGGAGTAATCATAATGTAAATATCTAATTGGGCCTTCTGTAACAAAAGCAGTATTAAAATCATCATCACTATCTCTTCTAGCATTAGGAAATACTTCATCATAATCATCGACATCAACTGAACTAACACTATGGCCTTCATTAGAAGTATTCGTACTTGGATTATCTTGAGTTCTTAAATTATCTATTAAACTTAACTGCATAGTGTATTTACTATAGTCTAATATTTTATTAGAAAACTCTTGTTCAGTTAGAAAAACATATCCTTGAGATGATGTATCTATCGTAGTAGTAACACTAGAATCATTTGCTTGTAGTCTCAAAAAATATTTAGTATTGTGGTCTAGTTCATCTTTTTTATTTAATGAAGATTCTAATAGATGAAATAAAGGACTAGATACTACTAAGTCGGATTGTAGAGAAGCCTTAATTCCTGCTGAAAATGCAATAGCCTTTGTAGTTTTAATTGGCCCTTTAAATACCATAAACTTAGTATTTTCAGGTATTTCTTTACCCAAAACAGGAGTAAATTCAAAAGCATCCCCTGCAACATCATCAGTAATTGGTTCAGTAATTCTAGCAAAATGATGTTTTTTACTATTGTCTGAATGTATTAAAACAAAGTAATGATAGTCGCTATCATAATTACCGCCAGTCAATTGAACCCCTTCTTGAAAAATAGAATCATAACACTTTATTCTATATCCAGCAGTATTAGTCAAATTATTTCTCTCAGTATTAACCGTTGATGTTCCTACTTCTACGAAGGTTTCACTTGATGTAGAATCATCTGGATAAATCAAAGTAAATAACCTATCAGTAGATGAATGGGTATTATCGTTTCTAACACGGGGATTAGTAGGAGTATTATATCCTGTTGCTCCAGAATAAGTTACTCCGCCCTTTTGAAGAACTCTAGTTCCCATTATGCATCAATCTCCTCGAATCTTAAATATAATAAAGTATTGTCTAAACTAGGTAGTAAAGTTTCTCTATTTGTAAAACTATTTTTAGGTATTCCTTGAATAGATAACTCATGCATTTCTCCCATAAATTGTTTATTAGTTATTGCTGAATTAGCACCAGTAGCACCTCCACCAGTAGCACCAATAAAAGAATCTGCTTTATCAAATGCGAATGTTCCAGCATTGGCATGAGTTGAATTTAATACTCTTTTACCATTTAAATAAATACATATTCTATTGGGATTCTCAAACAAGGTGCAAGCAATGTGATATGTATTATTAATGTAAGAAGCATCCTTCCTTGAACGAATAAATACTCTTGTTCCATTACTCAACGTAGGAGAATATGAGGCGTTAAGAGTTATGCTGGTTGTACCTGAAACCGATGCAATAGTACCAAGTGAAGTAAATGTAAAACCATCCCGTATGAACACCTCCTGACCCGCATGACACTTGTTTTCAGAGGTACTCGTCAAACCGATTACAGCACCACTATGGGAGGCGGTTGATGCAAGGAGGTCATGGGTCTTTCTACCATTAATATCAAATCCATCAATATCACTAGATGAACCCCATTTAAACATAGAATCCTCATTAGCAGTAATTACAGCACTAGTTGTAGTAAAAGTATTTGAAACTCCACCTATAATCATATCCACTTTAATTTTATATTCAGCAGGTTGATTCTCATTGTATGTTGTTGCATTTAAAAGCGATACTGAAAAGTTAGGACTTGAAAATATCCTCATTTCATGTGTCAATCTTCCACCTGCAACTGGTAAATATAATTCACTTTGATAATTAGTAGGAGTCGATTGATGGCTACTTGATGGCATTATCTTTTTACTAGCAGTAAAAGAAGGAATAGTGCCACTTGCGCTTTGTCTGCCAAATCCATTTATATCATAAGGAGTAACAATGGATTCAAAAGTAAAAGAACCTTCGTGTGCAAATAGCCCAAAAGCAATATCAGTAGAAGTATCTCCATCTGATTCAGTATCGGGAACATTATCTGAATAATCCAGTTTAACAAATCCATTACACATAACAGGGAATACAAGACTCCTTTTCTTACCTGCTAGAATAGTGTACATTTATTTCACCTTATGGGGCAACTTGAGCAGATTGGAATTCTAAATTAAAACTAATTTCATATGATTCTGAATTGATGTCGAAACTAAATTGACGAATGAATCCAGTTAATCCAGTATCGGTTTGAGCATCAGGGTAAGATGATATTTTAGCAGGAACACCTTGATTGTCTCCTTTACCATTATCTCCCCTTGAAGAGAAATTAAATGGTATATTAGTACCATCTTCTCTAGTAGAATTTTCATCTACTGTCGGTGTCCAAGTTCCACCAGCCGATTCACAATCAGTTTTATTTTTATTGTCTGAAATACTACAAGTTCCTCTGTAATTATGGTCATCTGCTACTAAAGAAGGATATAGAATAACTAATTCAGAGAATGCTTGGCTTTTAGCCAAACTAGTAGAATCAACTCCTGATGCAATCATTTGTGCTACTTCATGAGCAGAATATTTTCTAGTAATATCAGTCTTATTAATTGTTTTAGTAATTAATGTATCTAATATGATACCTTGTATGGTAACTGATTTATCTGCCATACCTAAATCTAATGCAGCAGTAATTGATTCACCAGTAGCAATTCCAGATAAAGGAACTGGAAATGAAGGAATAGTCTTACTTACTGAAACAGAAACGCTAGTTACATTTAATGGAATAACATTCTTAGTTAAATCATTTCCATTATTATTTTGTGTCTTTAAATATACATATGTTGTCATTTAATCACCCTAATGTTCTAGAAGAAGTCCTTCTGTTAATTTTATTATTTACCATGTTTCCAATCTTATCAGCAATACGTCTTAGTTCTGCATCGGAGGTATCTCTAGCATTAATTGTAATGTTTATAGTATTTCCTCCAGAGGAAGCGGCAACCATTTTCTTTGAATCACTATTTGAATGAACCCTAGAACCTTTAGGTAGATTAACTAATTCTGGGCCTCTTTCTCCAACAACTGTCATTCCACCTTTAGCAACTCCACCTTCTGCCATAAATGGTAAACTACCTGTCATCTTTTTAACTGCAAATGCTACTATTGCATAAAGTAAAGCGGCAAGACTTACAACGAATAAAACTGGCATTGCATATAAAGCAATCAATTGAGCAATTTGAATAGCAAGAGTTTTTACCGCCCAAGCAATAAAATATATTTTAGCAAACTTTTTTAATATTTTTAATGCATTTTCTTGAAATTCAGCACTAAAAAGAAGTTTGTCGAAGAAATCTAAAACAGTATAGAATACACCAACTAATAAAGCACCTAAACCTGCAAGTGCTACTAAAGCCAAGTTCCCTACTATTAATAATGCACCGTCTATTAGAGTCATTAAGTGTTCCAATACCGCTTCATAATCCCCTGTAATAAATGCTCCTATTAATCCAAAGAAAGCACCAACCATAGTTAGTGCAGTATAGAACATATCAGTTATTAACTCAATCCCTCCAAAACTCTTGAATATTTCAAATACATCATATGCTGCTTTCATGAATACTAGTAATCCCATAAAGACAAACATAGACATAATCAACATTTTGAATAAGAATTTGAAAACTACTCTTACTGTTTTTGCTAACTTTAACATGAATAGTTGGTATTTAATTGTCATTTTTCCATAGAAAAGTACGGTTGCTTCCCAACCTCTCCTAATTAAATTAGTTTTCTTATCAAATTTTAACTGTTCTTTAATAGCCCTACCAAAATTCTTAACTTTACCTGTAATACTACTAAATCCACGTTCTCTAAAACCTACATTTTGAGCCGTTTTAAATACATTTTTTGCTCTCTCTTTAAAACCCCCGCCGCCAGTAACTTTACCTTTTTTCTTTGTAAAGGCATCAATTGTTTTTTGAGCCTTCTTTTGACCAGAAAAAGTTGATAATGCTTCTTTACCAAAACTTGCTTCCATTCTTTTAGCCTTCATAAAGTCATTTTGACGTTCTTTGAATAAATCTTTTTGTCTATTTCCTTTCTCAATTAATTCATCTAAACCTGCGGCCATAGCATCATGAGGTTTAGCCCCTTCAAGAACTGCTCTAGAATAAGCAAGAGTTCCTTGTATTGCGCTCTTTTGCTCCGAATTTAACGCTTGTTCAATACCAAGTTTAACTTTAAGAGTTTTATTTAGTTCAGTAATTGCATCCGATTGTATTTTTAATGCGTCTAGTTTTTCTATTTCGGGTATTAAACTTTGATATGCCGATACTTGCTTTACTACTGTCTGATTTGCGGCTAATTGTGCCTTCATGTTATCTTTTGACCGTTTCTCCATCATTCCCAGAACACCTAGATATGCTCTGAATTTGTTTTGAATAGCCCATAATGGACTTCCTGAAACTAATCGACTAAAAATATTCCAATTTCTACCTGCGCCTTCAAAACTGTTAGCGGATTGAAGAATTGCTTTTGTAAATCCTTGAAATTCAAGTGGGGCTCTCTCTGCAACTGTGTTTAAATCACCAATAGCACTTGCTAAGTTCTTTATTTCAGTTTCTGCACCTATGATTAAACCCCCTTAGCCGACCTTTTTGCTTTATCTATTTCTTCTGCTTTAAGTTGTTCAATAGTAGAATGAACATTTAATAAGTCTTTAACTAGACTTACTGGCATCTTATACACTTCTAACGGACTAATAGATAGTGCGCTAGAAAGAGTATAAACCATAATTAACGAAATTGTTTTAGGGTTTGCTTTTTTTCCTTTTAAAGCATCCCTAATCATTCGTTTTTTCCTTCATCCTCCTGCATCATCATCATTGGATTTGGAAGGATTTCTTTAATCTGATTTCCTACATAATGGCTTAATCTAAGCATATCAATTGTTGATAATGAGGGTTCTGTCTTTGAGATGAAATT
>PDMW01069671.1_pt1 | contig 12065 bp, 11 predicted proteins | sample 1515511 | NCBI WGS metagenome assembly PDMW01 (sample SAMN07343023, study PRJNA328102) | Marine metagenome, whole genome shotgun sequencing project. | biome: marine; feature: bay; material: water; isolation source: viruses from water sample < 0.22 micron filtered, nuclease treated, low... ... | reverse complement strand
TGCATGTAAGTCCTTTTTATTTACACCACCACAGTGGTTGCAGTGAGGGCGAGGAGCGCAGCGACGAGCCCTCACCAACACACTGCTAAACAAGCATTGACTGTCTGTCGACGCACATCGACGCACACATGTCGCACATCGACGCACATCAAATGCTCCACTTTACCCTTTTTATTTCCCTACATTTATGTAGGATATAAATTGTCACATAAGGATTAATCTGCTTTCTAAGTAGGTCGGCCTACTTTAAGAAATTATTCTCCCTTCTTTTTATGCCACACTCATATGGGGGGATAAAGAGTATCCATTAGCTAGGGGGGCATGGGATGCATGATGACTGCGCTCGTTAGAAGCGCAAGTCGAATGAGTCCCAGTGAACCAAACCTGATGTAGTACATGGTTACTCCGCATTGGGTTTGCATATTGGTCCTACTAGATTCCTCAGACGACGCAACTGAACTCAGTGATGCTTGAGTCGTAGAGTCCATGATGCTCAATGCTTCCCCTGGGTGATCCAGGTCACAGACTAATGGGAGACGGCCCTCCCTTGCGGGGGCCGTCTCCATATGCTGGCCTATGTGACATTTGTGCGCCAACCATAGTGGCTGCACAAAGCTCAACCCACAGTTAAGCCAGCGTCCCTCCAGTCGACCTTGTGGACTCCGCATCCCTAAGTGATGGAAGGCCAACCCCCATTAGTCAACCTTGTGCACTCCACCAGGGAGGGGCGAGGGTTAAACCCCGAGCCCCTCCCGTCAAGGCCGGGCTGTGCCCCGGCCTTGACTGTGTATATATGCCTCTTCCCTATCTTCCCTACAGGGTGGTTACCCATTCTACTAATAAGTAGTCATAGGTAGCCATAAGAGAACATTCTTGTCTGTGGTAGAGGCTATTGCTTTCTAATGTAGGATGTAACAGGGTATTAGGTAAATGGATTTGTTTGTAGGCGTAGTACCTACAACCCACACTCAGACCCCTTCCCTGACCCTACATTCCCTCTCTTCTAATCTCTTTCCCCTTCAACCCCTACCTCATGCAGTCCACACTGCCTTCCCTTCTCTTCCCCTACCTGTGGCTATCTTCCCCCATCTCATCGACACTGCCCCCAGGTTATCAATCGTGTGTTGGGACCTCCATGCTTAGCCGAAAGGCCGTCGTCATCGGAGATGCGACGACCGTCACGCCAAAGGCTACGCCTTGGGCTGTCGGCTTTACCAGCTTGGTCCCCAACATCACTATCCACAGTTGCCTGTGTACAACCTGTTCCTTTTTATTGACAACAATTACGTCGTCAAAGCACATGCCAGCACTAATGCTGGTGTGTTCATCCTTCCCATGGTTGGCCGATAGGCTGTCGCACAGACGACAGCCGTTACGCTTCCAGGCTGCGCCTGGAAAGCTATCGGCTTACCTTGTGGGGTGAACATCACTACAACTAAAGAGGATCCAATGGATACGAAAACAATCCCAGGTTACCCCAAATATACAATCAACACAGATGGCACCATCACCAGCCACTGCAAGAAGAATCCAAGAGTTCTAAAGCAGTTCTTGGTCAAAGATGGCTACTTCATAGTGAGTCTCTACTCAGAAGTCGATGGAAAGAAGAAGAAAAAGACTCACAGAATCCACAGACTCCTAGCTCAGTGCTTCCTCCCAACGTGGAACCCCAGCTTGCAGGTGGACCACATTGACAGAGACAAGCTAAACAACAGTCTGTCTAATCTGCGCATGGTGAATGCCAAAACTAATCAAGAAAACAAAGATAGCAAGGGCTATCGCTTTCTTAAGAACAGGAATCGCAAGAAGCCTTGGCAAGCCCGAATCAGAATAGATGGCAAGCAGAAGTCTCTTGGTTACTTCGCAACTGAGCAGGAAGCCCATGCAGCATATGTCGCTGCCAAGCGCAAGCACCATGGCGTAGTGCTCGACAGCTAATCCAAACAGATCGCCCTCGCCGCTCCCGTAAGGGTGCGGCAGGGCTCCTTTTTTTGAGTGCAATCATGCATCTCATTCTGAACCACTAAAGCGCACGCATCGCGTGCGCTTTTCTCGTGCAATGCACAACAACCTGGAGACAACAACCATGTTCGAAACCATCATCAACGACACCGCCCCCACCACCGTCAGCATCGAGGGCATCCTGCCCACTGCAGTGCCCGTCGCTCAGCAGCTGGCCTCCTTCCGTGCCCTCAGCGACAAGGCCATCGAGGAGAAGGCGCAGGCCAAGGCCGACGCCCTGACCTTTGAGGCACTCCTCGATGCCCTGGGTCTCGCCAAGGCTGAGTACCTGCCTGCCCTTCCTGGTGCAGAGGCTGACCGCCTCGGTGCCAAGGTGCGCAAGGCAGAGAATGCCGCCTCGTATTTGCCAAACTCCACCCTGGAGATCAGCACCAAGGTGGTGGGGCAGACCGAGGACGGCGAGCCCATCCTCACCTACAACCTCCAGCAGGGGACCTCGTTCGCCCCCAACTCCTTGCTGGACGAGGTGGCGAACCATCGCAACCTGTGGGCAGAGGACCACAACGCCTCCATCCAGATCATCCCCATGGATGGTCGTGCTGCAGAGTTCCCACGCTACATCGTGGAGCCTCTGCTCCAGGAGGGGCACCTGTGCATCAAGCGGCGCAAGCTGCTCTCTCCCCAGGCTGTGGCCTCTGTCTTCGCCCCCATCTTTCAGGGGGACGATGACAAGCTCATCCCTGGTGGGCACAACAGCCTCAAGGAGGGCGACTCCACTCTGCCTGCCTACGACAGCAAGCAGGGCGTGGTGGATATGCGGGCCTACTCCGCATCGCTCACCGCTGCCCTGGTGCCTGGTTCGTTCCGACCCGACACCGTTGCCTGCGTCACGCAGGTCGGTCGATGGGTCGGCAACGAGTACCTCCCCTATGGTGCTGATGGTGCAGGTCGCATGCACCCCAGCATCTGCGATCAGTCGTCGCAGTTCCGGGGAATCAACCTCCTCATCGCCCTCCTGGCTAAGGGCATGCTCATCCCTGATGAGAAGTCCTACGTCCTGGTGGTCACCACTACCACTGTGGAAGAGCGCTACTGGCGTGACTCCGCAGGTCAGTGGCACACCGAGGAGGAGGTGCTCTCCACCAGCACTGTCGCTACCCACGGCATGACTGGTGAGCCTGTCCCCGAGGTGCACCCCACCTGGAAGTCTTTCTACTCCAATGAAGAGGAGAAGATTGAGAAGGTGGATGCCCATGAGGCCAGCCCTGAGGCTGACGTCTGGGAGCAGGAGGTGAGAGGTATCTCAACCAGGTCCAAGGTGCGGGTCAGCAAGCTGACCCGCACCAAGGTCCAGAAGCTGGCGGTGATCACCTTCGATCACCTCAACTTCAAAGGCCGCTGGAAGGGCTACCTCAAGGCCGAGCGCAAGGCCAACCCTCTGGCGGTGGATATGTGCTCCATGGACATTGGCTTCCTGCGTCAGTGGCACAAGGCTGGGTCCTCCAAGTCCTGCTTCGAGTTCACCGAGAAGATCCGCGTCTCGAAGAAGTCTATCGCCTTGATGGAGCGTCTGCTCCGCAAGGCGATGTCCAAGCAGGCAAAGATGGGCATTGACAAGCTCATCGACTCTGCAATCCGGGGCAACCTGGACAAGGAGTTCTTGGTCAAGGACCTCAGGGCTGCGGGTGTCAACCCGATGCTGGTGGACTCCATCAGCAACCCTGTGCAGGACCGGCTCGCCAAGCTGCGCCACCTGTTGGCTCAGGGTCTTGGCCTCAAGCTGCCCTCCAAGGTGGTGGCCATTGACAACACAATGGAGCCTGATGTCATCTCCTATGACGTCAAGTACCACATGGCTTGTGGCTTTGTGGTCACCAGTGGCAAGGCTGTTGGCCTCAAGGGCAAGATCAACCTCATGCCACAGGCTGGCTGCGTTAGCCGATACCCTGCGATCAGCGACAGTGCCTTCGTCAACCGGCGCATTGTGGGTGGCTACAACCACCAGATGATTCGCAAGTATCAGGAGGAAACTATTCTTCTGCGCAAGGTCATCGTCGATGGTTGTGAGACCTTCGAGTACGCTCGCGCTCTGAACTCCTCAGTCGAGGAGAAGGGTGAGTGGAACGAGATGGGCGAGACCTGGAAAATCGTCAAGGTCTTCCAGCGGAGCCTGATGGCCATGCCCAAGGAGACTGCGTATGCTCACGAGTACATCGTCACCGACTGCTTGCAGGGGGACGACGACGGCGACACCGTCCTCATCAGCAGTGACCCCGATGTGATGGAGCTGACTCAGCACCACCTCAAGCGCGTCAAGGCTCCTGCCAATCGCCTCGCTTGGCACAAGGCAAATCGCCAGGTGTCTGCCACTAAGTAACCAATAAGGTTACTCATACCAATATGGCCCTCGCTCCCGAAAGGGGGCGAGGGCCATCCTTTTTTTGAGAGGCAATCATGCCTTTCATTCTAAACCACCAAGCGCTCATTCCAATCGCGCTTACCCTGTGCGATCCGCACACCTGGAGACAACATGCCCGTCAACAACAACACCCTCATCGCCGACATCAGCAGCGACAGCGCTGACCTCTACGCCCGCGCCAGCAACCACATCGCAACCATCGAGGGCCACAGCGCCCTCTGCATCGACGCCTTCGATGCCTTCGACTCCAAGGCCAACGAGGCCGTGGTCTCCCTCAACATCGAGCCAGAGGCCGAGATCATCGACCTCCCCTACGGGGCGTACTCCGCAGCCGAGTACTTCCTCTCGAACGGGATGGGTGACGTGGGAGGTGCAACTGTAGCACTGCACAAGTGCTACGCCCTGTACGACCAGGGAGGCTGGGCCATGATTGGCTCTGGTGCCCTGAGCGTCCAAGTCAACGTGGATGCCGCCAAGAAAGTGTCCACTCCCCAGGATACCCTGGCCCTCTGCAAGCCCAGCAACTGGCACGTTGGAGAGAACCAGATGCTCTCCCCCAATGAGGATGTCAAGCTCCTCAAGAAGGGGCAGGACCCCACGATTCCTCTCAAGAAGGGGATCGGTGGCCTGCTGGGTGGGCGTTCCCAGAAGCACATCACACGCTGGCGCGCTGCCGCCCCAGGGAAGCGAATCCTCCAGGGGCAGTGGGACGCCATGACACTGAACCTCCCCTCGTATCGGGGCAAGCACGGAATCGTGCCTTCCCTCGACATGCACGGCTCTGCCGTGCATGTCTCGTGGAACATGGCTCGTGCCATGTACAACCACGAGTATGAGCAGGACATTGTGCCTGCGGTGGAGGTCGTGCCTGAGGATGGCGAGTCTGAGGCCGATGCTAAGGCCAAGGCCATCGGCATCGGAGTGGTCAATGCCATCGCCAAGGCGAGAGGGGAGACTGTCTCCATCTCCTCCCTCCACACTCTTGAGGGTTGGCTCCACACTCCTGAGCGCAAGGCGCTCGACGCCTACAACCGGAAGGTTAGCAGCCTTCTGGGTCGCAGCTCTACCGAGGGCATGGGGGCCGACGCCTCTGAGACCCTCATGGGCAGCATCTCTGCCCAGCTTCAGGAGGCTGCTGAAGCCATCCGATTGGCATGGGTTGATGTCAGCCCCAATGTGGCATACAGTGCCATCCACTGGGAGCTCATCAGCTCTTGGCCCAATGGGGTCAAGCAGGGCAAGGCTCGCTCTGCCTTGCTCAAGGCGCTCTCGCATCGCGAGGGCTTTCTGTCCAAGTCCCTGGGCAACCAGGGGCCTGAGGTTTGCGACTTCCTGACCGCAGAGATGCGGCAGGAGATAGTGGACATGGGCAAGGGTCCGGGAAAGGCCCCAGAGGGGCTCACCCACGAGCAGAAGTGGGAGTGGAAGCGGGACCAGCTTGCGCTGGACAACCCGTGGAAGCGCCTCCAGCGCTTCGTCGACACCCACAAGGAGGCCCACAAGGAGGCCCACGGCTGCAGCCTGACCAGCTGCCCCGACTGCCAGGGGGCTGTCAAGGCTCTGCTCGTCGGGGCTGTTCGCAGCCGCAAGGGCAAGATGTCCGCTGGTGACCAGGAAGTCACCAAAGTGGCCTCCATCATGCGCAAGCGCATGAAGGACCTCAATGGTCTGGCAAAGCTCCAAGCCAATGGAGATGAGCCCGCGCTCAGCGAGGCCTCCAAGGTCATCGAGACCAAGAAGGCTGCAGACGAAGCGTCCTGGGACCTCTTCAACTAAGAAGAGATTCTAGAAAACTAAAAACGGAGGCCCCCTAACGGGGGCCTCCTCCTTTTTTGACGGACACTCATCTGTGATGAGTGCAGATTTTTATTCGTGTGTTCATTCTCAACATTGTCTTGTGGAATGAGCATCACTACTGAGTGTCCTAACTAATGAAAAGAAGGAGAAGAAAAATGAACAACACCATCATCAAGACCATCATGGCCTTCGTTGAGGCCAACAGCATCAACCTGGAGGAGTCCAACAACGACATGGGTGAAGCAATCATCCATGAAGCTGGAGGCTACACCATCAAGCTGCCGCCCAAGGAGAAGCTCCACGGCAACGCCAGAGTGGAGGTTATGCTCCACGAATGCTTCCACATATGGAGGCACATGGCAGGCTTTAGGGAGTCAAGGGAGGTCGAGGAGGCAGCAGCCTACTTCTTCACTTGGTACTTCTATGGAAGACACTGGAGACCAGAAGCAGACTGGGAGCTCTACCTTAAGTGGTACGAAGACTCGTGCCAAGAGAGGCACCTCATGCCTGCAGAGCGCAGGTGGGAGGCTCCGTCATGGTAGTTGCAATCTGCTCAATGGGGAACTTGAGAAGATTCCCAAGCAGGCCTACCAAGGCAGAGCTCAAGAGAGTCTTCCCACTCAGCAAGTGGGTCGACCTCTATCTCGACCATGAGTTGATTGGAACCATTAGGTTCTAATCCTACAAGGGCTCCCTTCGGGGAGCCCTTTTTTGTAGCAATCACAAGGAGTATGCTATGGAAATCATCATCAACGCCATCGATGCCACCCTTGCCTCCAAGGGCGAGGACTACTTCGCTCGCCCCGCAGGGTCGGGCATTGAGAACTTGGAGGGTAGCATCCCCTCCTTCCTCTCCTCACTTCAGTGGGAAGAGAACACCGAAGAGGTGAAGGCCAAGGGAGGGGCGGCAAGAAACTGCCGCTACTTCCAGGCCACCATTCCGGAGGCCGTGGTTGCCTTCGAAAACGTGGCGCTCCTAAAGGAGCTCCCGGAAGAGCTCCTGTCCCAGGTGCGGGTGCGTCGTGGCCACCATGGGAATGTAGAGCACTACCTGCCGGGGATGGAACCCCGGCGCACCACCACGGTGCAGATTATCGTCTGCGCTGCCACCACCACCTCTTGGCCCCCCACCGAAGAGGCCACTGAGGCCGACTGCCAGGTGGTAACCTGGTACCCTGGGCGTGTGACGCCCTTCGTCGAGACGGGGGATATCACAATCAAGGGCTAATAAGCCAAGGGCTCCCTTCGGGGAGCCCTTTTTTGTAGCACCAACACAGGAGATAGAGTGCAGACTCAGGATGAAATCATGACAGCAGCTGAAGCTGCTGTCCGCTCCCTCCAGCAGGAGATCGAGCAAGAAACCCCTATCCCCAGGGGATCCTCCTTCGACGGGCAAGTGCTCGTCGGGGCGAACTTCCTGGGGCGCGACCTGAGGGGCTGCGCCTTCGATGGAGCAGACCTCACCGCAGCAGACTTTGAAGACTGCGACCTCCGTGGTGCAAGCTTCTGTGGAGCAGACCTTCACAATGCTGACCTCAGCGGCGCTGACCTCAGGGGCGCAGACCTTCGCAACGCCGACCTCACTGGAGCAGACCTCAGGTGGGCAAAGCTTGATGGTATTGAGCGTAATGCCAATACCATCATCCCTTCTTAAACCCACTGGGCTCCCTTCGGGGAGCCCTTTTTTGTCAAAGGAGACAATATTATTAAGCCAAATAAAAAACATCTGAAGATTATTAGTAGCCTCCCAGTCGGAGAATGTGGAACATTCACCGAGCTATGGAACAAGCTGCCTTATCCTCGGCCAACTTGGAAACAGTTTCGGCACGCACTGATACGCGGGAAGGATCACGGACTTATTGAGCATTTCCCTCCCTCCAAAGAGCTAAAACAGAAACGCCCCAAGCACCGAGGGTATTGGCGTGTATTCCAACATCCAAACGAGAACACCATCATCCCGTAACCCACTGGGCTCCCTTTGGGAGCCCTTTTTTGTAGGACCTTTCCTTTCCGTCTGCTGGAAAGATATCCTTTGCTCACTTGAGCAAGTCTACTGCAGCGGTGATGAGAACGAAGACATGGTGCATGTCGTTCTCAAACAATAAATGATCATCATGGGCACAAGAAGTTGCGGGCATCCGCTCCTTGCTGTTATGTGAAGAGGCCCCAGGTCTCAATGCCTACACTAAGTGAATATGTTGTGTTGTAAGCTTAGTGTTTTACACCAGTCGCTAAACAAAGCTCCTGGCACGACGAGTCAATGTCTGCCAAGCGACGAACCTGGATGGAGATTCAGGATTGATTCTCAAATAAGTCCTCTTGATGAGAAAGTAGTTGAACTTTCTCCTCTAAGAAGGCAGAGAACCTTTCAAGCATAAGGCCATCAACAGCGTAATGCAAACTTGCCCTCCCCTTCGGGGAGGGCTTTTTTATGAAGCCATGGCTTTCGCCAGAAAGATGGGGATTGAGCGAGTGCGCACAGCACAATAAAGGCTCAATGGCTCCCATCCTACACATAGCCCTCCCTTCGGGGAGGGCTTTTTTATAGCAATACATAGGAGTATGCTATGAACGTTCGTGTTGAGCCCCGCCCCGCATCACTGCAGCAGACCCTCCAGGGCATCAAGAAGGGCACTTGGACCCTTCGCCTCGTCAACACCCCCGCTGGGGGCACCAAGGAGGTGTACTCCAATGGTGCTGTCTCTGTGGTTGTCTCCGGAAACCGCATGCGTGTCGTGCGGTAACCCCCATCCTACACATAGCCCTCCCTTCGGGGAGGGCTATTTACTTGCAGCTTCGGGGCTCTGCTCCCAGGCTGCGCCTGCTCGCAGAGCCCCCCCCTAAAAACTGCAACACGACGCACAACGGCATCGGAGAATCTTAATGTTTTCGTTTAAAACCAAAATCAATACAAATGGAACAAAAACTCTATCAATAGACGGAGTTGTCTTTACGGAGACCCAGGTTGAACTTTTAATCAAAAAGTTCTGCAAAAATAATAACAATCTTGTACTCGAAAACAAGCCTACAATGACAATCACACATGGTGGCACCAAGGAGTGGCGACTCAATGGCAAGCTTCATCGCACTGATGGTCCTGCTATCGAGGGTGCTAGTGGCACCAAGTCTTGGTATCTCAATGGCAAGCGCCATCGCACTGATGGTCCTGCTGTTGAGTTTGATAGTGGCACCAAGTCTTGGTACCTCAATGGTAAACTCCATCGCACTGATGGTCCTGCTATTGAGTGGGCTGATGGCGCCAAGTCTTGGTATCTCAATGGCAAGCGCCATCGCACTGATGGTCCAGCTGCTGAGCTTGCTGATGGCACCAAGTATTGGTTCCTCAATGGCGAAAAGCTCACTGAGTCTGAGTTTAATGAGCGCATGAACAAGCCTACAATGACAATCAAATATGATGGCACCAAGGAGTGGCGACTCAATGGCAATCGCCATCGAACTGATGGTCCAGCCATGGAGTTTGCCGATGGCACCAAGTCTTGGTATCTCAATGGCAAGCGCCATCGAACTGATGGTCCTGCTATTGACTTTGCCGATGGCACCAAGGAGTGGTGGCTCAATGGTGAGCTCCATCGAACTGATGGTCCTGCTATTGAGTATACTAGTGGCACCAAGATCTGGTACCTCAATGGCAAACTCCATCGCACTGATGGTCCAGCTGTTGAGTTTGCTAGTGGCGCCAAGTCTTGGTATCTCAATGGCGAAGAGCTCACTGAGTCTGAGTTCAATGAGCGCATGTCATAGGCAAACAAGATAGCCCTCCCTCTGGGAGGGCTTTTTGTGAGGGTTGGTGGTTCTCCCTCATACATGTTGTACTCCTTCGGCAAAGCTTAGTTTTCTAAGTGTGTTTTACTGCGCTCTGCTTTAAGTTGAGACTCTTGTCTTGACATTCAAAACTCACTGGGAGGAAACTCCCATAGCCCTCCCTTCGGGGAGGGCTTTTTTATAGCAACATACAGGAGTGTAAAATGAATCTTGCCAACACGAAGGGTTGGGTGATTGAGTCTGTTTCAGGACTGGAGCGTCAAAGCGAAACAGTCACTATTGTTTGCGACGAGGGGGTAATCGTCCTCAAGCACTGGCATGACTGTTGCGAACAAGTCTTCGTTGAAGACTTTGATGGCGACCCAGAGGCACTTGTCGGGGCAACTATTGCAGATTTCCGAGAGGACACTTCGGAACTTGATGATAGCCACTATGGTATTTCTATGCATACCTTCTACAACCTCATCACTGATAAGCAGGATGCAATGATTCGTTGGTACGGCGAATCAAATGGATACTACTCGATTAGCGTCAGTGTTTCTGTCACTCCACATTAAACCCAGAACAATATAGCTCGGCTTTGCCGAGCTATTTTTATAGGGCACCCAGCCCCCACCTCACTGTTTCAAAAAGGAAACAACATGAAATATCGACAGATTCTAGCACGTCGCCGACGCGCTGTACCTCACTACAGCATGTTTCGCATGCGCATGTGGAACTGAAAATGAAAAACATTGAACTTCTATTCATTCCTTTTCTGGCTGCTGTTGTGTTTGGTGCTTTCATCGTGGCAGTCAACACGGTTAGCAATGCCAGTAGCTCCATCATCCCATGCGGTTACAGTAGAGTTGGAGGGAAGTTTAATGGCGTCGTTCTTTTGAGCGACAAAGCCATCTTCTTGAACGACTATCATGGCAGCTCTACTGGTGTCCTGTACACCCTTGAGGGTGACGTCATTGAAGGCAATGTTGGGAACCAGCACCCCGAGCACCGAGCGTGGCTTGTTGACTGCATCCAGAAGGCAAACTAACACCCCACTCCTAGCCCTCCCCTTCGGGGAGGGCTTTTATATAGGCCTTTAGCTCAGTTGGTTAGAGCACTGCGCTCATAACGCAATGGTCCTCGGTTCAAGCCCGAGAAGGCCTACTTATCCAATACAGGGAAAACACGAAATGGGAATGCCAGCCTACATCATCTCAATCCCCTTTTCATCTGGTGAAACCTCTTATGTTTCGTCCCTCGCGGGCAAGATGACATCCTTTCCATTTTCTGCGATCTCCTTTGAAACTTGTTTCGAAGCTCACGCTTTCATGAAGGGTTTGATTGCTTCTGCGATTGCAGATGGACAGCCCATTGCCTCTTGCATGAAAAACTACAAACTCAAAATGGGAAACCCTGACAAGTACAAAAAGATTATTTGCCATGATGGATTCAGCATGTCTGTCCAGGCAAGCAGCATTCACTACTGCTACCCAAAGAAAGACTACGCACAGATTTATTCTGAAGTAGAGGTGGGCTTCCCCTCAGAGGAAGAGCCGCTTCTGACTCCGTACCAGGACGGGGAAGGATCTCCCACAGCGAGTGTTTACGCTTACGTTCCTTCTAAGCTGGTCTTTCAGATCATCGACAATCATGGGGGAATCAAAATCGGTCAGGTTCCCAACCTGGCATAAAGTTTCACAACCACAGCCCTCCCTTCGGGGAGGGCTTTTTTATAGCAACTCCAACCTAAAAAGAGTCACAGATGATTGTCATGCACGCATGTCACGAATGCCTTTCCTGCATCCCCACTCCCATTGAAACTTGTTGCATTTGTGGCAAGCCTCTAACCATTTCCACCTCTACTCCCATAAGAGACATCTACCCAGACAGTGGAATTGAGTCGTATGAAATTGTCACGCCAACTTCAAGAGTTGGAGACTTGGTTAGCTACCATGTCGGCAGCACCGAAATCACTGGAACTCTTTCAAAGATAACTCTCCGAAAGAATCCACACGTTGGAGCAGAGTACCTGTACCACATCAAGATAACAGAGAGCAATGATTCTTCTTGGTCGGTTGGTTCCTTTTTGGTCGATGATGAGATCTACTTCTTCTGATGAGGA
>PDMW01004720.1_pt1 | contig 12139 bp, 2 predicted proteins | sample 1515511 | NCBI WGS metagenome assembly PDMW01 (sample SAMN07343023, study PRJNA328102) | Marine metagenome, whole genome shotgun sequencing project. | biome: marine; feature: bay; material: water; isolation source: viruses from water sample < 0.22 micron filtered, nuclease treated, low... ... | reverse complement strand
CATTTAATCCAATGGCTGCTTTTTCTTGAGCTCCATCATATAATCGAATTGTACCGTTTGATACATGTATGTCGCGCCATGCATTTGTACTACTACCTAGATCAAATGACGATGTAATAGTACCAGGCCCTACATTTGGAACTATTGATCCGGAAATTAATAATGATCCGGTTAAACTCATACCTGACCTAGCAGTTATTGCACCATCGACAATTAATGAAGAACCTGATATATGTGTTTTTTTAGTTTCTAATACAATTGATCCTAATGATGGATGTAATGTGCGCATATGGATTTTCGCATCTGCAATATTATAGATACGATATGCATCTAAATACATATCCGATACACCGGCTAAAGTATAATTACCAAATATACGAGCCGAAAATTCATCAGTACCAGGAGTTCCATCTTGTTTATTATTTGTTAAAAATATACTTTTATTAGATGGCACTATTACATCCGCGTTAACTTGAAAATCATTTTGTACTACTAAATCGTGTATTATGGTAGTACCAGTACTGGTAATTGTATTAAATATTATATTATCGCCGTTTCCACTCATGCTTACTGCGTTAATGTTACCTGCGGTAATGTTACCAGCTATTAATTCAGTACTAGCCGATATAATACTAGCAGTTAATTGCCCTACATTTTCTATATTTGAATTGTTAGGAAAACTAATATCGCTTAAAATTTCTCCGTCACTAAAGGTTACAATATCGGCTGGTTTAAAATAAGAAAATCCTATTTTAGCCATAGATTCTGATACAAACAATTCTGCAACTGTAAGTGGTAATCCAGAATCTGGAGATACTATGTCCGTTAATGTGTCGTTAAATTTAATATTTATCTGTTTTCTGCTGGTTGCACCAAAATCTAAATTTTGCCATAAATCGACGTGGTGTAAAGCCATTTCAAATTCTGGATTTTCAGCGGTTCCGGTATTCATCCCTCCAGAAATGTATAATCGATAATATTGATATCGAGTTGCATTGTTTATAGATCCGGTGGCACAGTAAATATATTTATTACCAACAGCATTATACTGGCCATTATTAGGCCAATACTCGTTATTAATGTCCTCACCAAATATGTGGTCAGCTGGGCCGCCTATAGGACCTGGAACGCCTCCTGCCAAAGTAGTATTTCGTAGATTAGTAACTGATGTGAGTTCGTTAAATGGTCCATTAGCAGTTACACTTCCTTCTAATTTATATCCGGCCGGATAATGATATGCGCTAGGTTGATTAGATCCTCCATTTAAAAATGAGGACATGTCTGCAGATGCATCTATGTTAGTATTATTACTAAAACATAATCCTATTTGGTGTAACCGAATTGGGTCGGTAAATTCAAAACTTTGAGTGATCCAGTTTGAATTATATCCATCAGATCCAGTGGTACGAAATAATGCATATGATGAATAATCTGCAAATACTTCACTAGCAAATCCAAACAAATTTCCGTTGTTATATATCTCTTCATCATTGTTTGAATAAAATCCCCATTCAGTACTTGTTATATCATTATACGATGATGAATCTAATCTTACTACTAAATCGCGATCGCCAAATGATCCAGAAATTACAATTAAATTATCTGTTCGATATTCAATTATATCTTCAGCATCTGTTGCTGTTTGAGTATTTATATCGTACCAACCAGGTGTATTAACATCATATGCTAATGGGCCATCTTGTTGTGAAAATAATGTAGTTGATACTCCTCCACCACCTCCAGCAGAACCTGCAGTTCCTGCTGATCCAGCACTTGTTACTGTCATATTGGAACCGGTTGGTCCATTATAACGATATCCAACAAGCCATAATGGATGTCGTAGTCCTGCTATATATGGCTCTTGATTACCATCTGGATCAGTAGCGGTTGGATGTGGAGCCAAATACATCATTCCTTGATAATAATCAAATATGTAACCACCATGTATTACGTTATTACCAGCAAAATTAGCGTTCACCTTTCGATTTTCAGAGGTAGTTTTTAATCTTTTAGTATCCGGGCCTGTAAAATCTTCATTTGATTGAAATATTGTAACTGTATAATCTTTACCAAATTTGGTAGGAGCTATCCAATTACGCAAACGAAGATCTGCATTATTAACAATTTCAGGTTGACTTAATCCGTATTGATATGCTCCAATTGTATCAGTAATATCTAAGTCAGGATTGTTATTAAAATCTACATCTACGCTTATCATCCCGGTATCAATTGCAGTTTCAGGTGGCTGGAATGCAAAATATGCTTGTCGCTCAGAGTTTGCTGCTTTATATAACGGTATAGTAACTTTTTCAACGTCAGGATTGGTTGTATATACTGTATATGTGGGATCTGTACTGTCTATAGTGTATTTGCTTCCAAGTAATGCATTGTCATGAGCATTTGCGCCAACAGTTGCAAGTTGCCAACTGCAATGAGATCCTGGCTGAATATTTGCATCTTCACCTATAGTACCTGCTTTACTAAATCTCACAGTTCCAGTAAGTAAGTCGTTTAAATATATTTGATGTGATGTCTCAAATGGACCTTGGGCACTTTCTTCAAGTAATGATTTGTGTACAGATGTTTGTAATGTATTAAATACATGTTTAAATGCCGCAAAACGTTTTTCAAATTCTAAAAATTGGCCTTCTTCAATTGCCATAATTACTCACCTTAATTTATAATAAATATTGTGTAGTTACATACATGCCATTAAAACTCGTCTACATCTAATTGAGTTATGTATTTTGTAAAGCCTGCCCTCATTCGTACTCGTACCAACACAATTCCTTTTGTTAGTTTTGTTCCATATGCACCAGTTTTCATATAAATCATTACTGCGTCTGCCGGTGCGGTTCTCGTCGAACCACCTTTGGTTAAAGAGTTGCCGGCGGTAACAAAATTAATTTCTGGCGCATCATCTGCTCCGGCAGAACCAGCTGTCCAATTATCACCTCCTGGAGATGATGTACCTGTATCACCACCGCCTATAGATCCCCAACCTGATCCAGGAGATGATGCACCTTGGCCATTACCAATTGCTCCAGGAAATTTTATATCAATTCTGAGTGGAAGTGAATCGACGTCTACTGTACCAAATCCTTCCGGGTCTTCTGCGAAAATATCTTCGGCTGTAATACTTGGATTTGCTCCATAATATATTATAAATGCAAATTGGTTTGCATTTTGTCCTGCATTAGTAAACACATTAAATGCTCTGTAATAATACCTGTCATTAGTTAATCCGGAATAATCTCTAGGATTTGGAAGACCGGTGAATGTTATTGACGGATATATTAAATAACCTGGAAGACCCACTTGCAGCTCATCTACAGTTGTTAAATCAGTATAAGAATTGTAATCTGTTTTAGTAGTATCAACCCAGTACAAGAAATTTTCTTTTATACCAGCGGATGGCGAATTTGGTGCATCGTAACCAGTTCCTAACTGATTAGCATTGGCATCGGTTTCCATAGTATCTCGCTGCCATCTATGATCTTCAGTAAAGAAATGTTCAGTAGTATTCGTTGATGGAGTGGTTGGTTCTTCGGCAAATCGGCCTATTGATATTATTTCACCGACCAGATCTTTATCAAATTTATTTGGATCATTATAATTTCTATTAAATTGCTTCACGGTAATTTCTTTGGTACCTCCGCGGAAAGAGACATGCCCAGCTCCGGCTGTAGCGGTTAATGCCATATTTAAAGAAGCTGTCGCACCTCTATTTGGTATCAACTTGCCCGCATCTGATGAATCAGGGAATGATAATCCATTGGCAGTTTCTGTGGTTTGCAATCGATGTTCCACAGCATTATTAGAATTTTCAAACTCAAGGTCGGCACTTAAAACTGTTTCCATTATCTGCAAATCTTTATTTGCATATGTATCTCCAGCAATGCCGGTAGCTATATTGGCAATATCAATATTAACAGGCGTATCTAGTACAAAGAAACTCACACCTGATCTACTGAAAGTCGGCTCATTATTAGGCATTGAATATGTGGCAGTTGCAGAAGGATTGGTAACTGCCAAATTAACATGATCATCATAATACCATTCAAATGGTTGCCAGTTTTGTGATGTACCATCCGCAAACACATGGCTAAACTCTAATTTGTTATAACCATCTAGCAATTTATCAGTTAATTCTATTTGCGCGCTCCAACCTTGGTATCCGTTAGGATAATGTATACCGGCTGCTGATATATTATGGTGTACACTATTAAATGGTTCAACTCGAGTTAAAACTAATTTACCTTTGCCTATCAAATTATCTGCCAATCCGTCATGTTCATCTGTAAATAAAGCTTCGCCGGCTGTGAATCCACCGTCATTGTAATTTGTCATTACCTGTCCAGCTTCTTTAAGATCTGTATTAAAACTCGGTGCTAAATTCGCCTTAACAACTATCATGCCATTTATTTTAACTATTAATTCTCCTTGGTCACCTCGATCAAATAATCTGGCATTATCATCATAATTTCCTGTAGTATTCGGTGTAAATGTATTAAATGTAATTGCATAATCTGCAGATCCATTACCAGATGTTTTGGTCATTATAATATTGGCAACTTCGCTTCCGGCATTATCAACATCCGGTTTATAACGAGCCAATCCAGTTGCCAATGTTCCTTGATACAATTGCTGTGGTTTACTGTCAACTGATGGCACATTTATACCGGTACTTCCAATCACATGTGCGCCGTCTGTACCAGCCGGCCCCCAATACATTTCATCCATGGTTTGTGGTTTGGCAGGAATAATTTTAAATTCGAGTGGCGTATCTGCAGATGAACCATTACCTGGTAATATGTCTTCACCGGCTACGTTTACAGTATAAGATGTTACATTGGTAAGATCTTTCATTAGACTATTAGCTATTGCCAGAGACCCGGTTTCCTGGCCGGAGATGGTTGCATTTACAGGATCAAATAATAATCCAGAATCATTTTCTTTGTATTCAATATTCAAATGCTGAGGGAATGTTAATACACTTTCAGATGTTTCAGTCGGTGCAGTTGCTGATATACCAGAAATTATTTCTACGGTTATATCACCTGGAGAATCATATGTCACATATTTGTCAATATCTACTGATGATGACCAATACGCGGAACCAGTCTGCGGATCAACTGTAACAGTTGCGGCTAGTGGATCGTTAACTGTTATATCTGCATGGACGCCTTCTGCAATAGTTCTATTATCTTCAAACTCATGAACAATTGCACTAATATTTAAATCTTTTGTACCTGCCGTTAATTGTAATGGTACAAATGATGATGTATAAGCAATACTAGAAGATCCATGAGTATCATACATTTGTTTAGATATTGAACTAATATCATCTGATCCTGTATCAAATGTTACTGTATGTGAACTATCATATCCAGCAATAGTAAATGTACTAGCAGCATGATGTGGGCCAAATGGTTCTGCAATATCTGCTAACAGTCTTACACTTGTTAATTGTTGTCTCGCAGTCTCATTTGGATATCCGGCATTTGCTTCCTTATCTGTTTCGGTTACGGTATTACCATGCAGTATCGTAGTGGTGCGAGAATCTGTTCCTACACCAGAACCAGACACCGTTTCAGCTTCTATACGAATGTTTGTGATTGTAGTTGCCGGTGTTTCAGCAATTACAATTTCTGCATCTGATCCAATTGTTGTTACGTCAATACCATTACGATCTATATAAATTCCGGCAGCGTCACTACCGGTTTTTGCAATCGGAACAAATTCATATGTTCCTTGCTCAAAAGTAAATCCATCATGGAATGCAGATGTATAATGAGTAATAAATTGTCCTTCAGAATTTAATGTACGAGCCGATCGACTTGACGTTTCTAAACTAGCTGTATGGAATTCATATCCTCGTTCACCAACACTTGCATTACTCATTGTGAACTGAGTTTTAAAGTGACGGAACCCTATAGGTTCTGTTATTGTTGCCAATGTTCGGAATCGTATTGCAGCGCTTCCAGACCAAATATCTCCAACAGTATCTGCATCTGAAGCAGATAATGTGCGATTATATCCATACAATATTTCTTCTGTTCTAGTAGTTGTACCTATACTTGAACTATATGGAAATGCTTCGACTTCAGTTCTTAAATTTGTTACTGTTAACGGTTTAGATGCAGACACTACCATGTATAAATCATTTGCCGCGATACCAATATCAACTCCAGACTCATCAATCGGAGTATGATGTACATTTGCTCCGGTATCAACATTAATATGCCAGTAACCATCTGACAATACTTTGGATGGAGATAAGCTTTCTTCAAACCATGATGATGTATAAGCGGCTTCCAATTCTTTTGTACTGGTATTATATGCGATATCCGATGATGCTGTTTGAACAGATGCCGTACTAAATATTATAAAGTCACTTGTACCTTCTCCTACCTCCACTGTCTGGCCATTGTCAAATCCTTGTCCAATATCTATAACTGCATCTTTTGTATATGCGAACATTGAACCGGTATGATGTGGTCCTAACGGTTCCGTGATATCTGCTAGTACTCGGAAACGTGTAACCGATGATTTGGCAAAGATTGGATCTAGTCCTTCAAATGATGCAGAATTTGCAAATGATACTGTTTCACCATATAATATACTTCTGGAAATTAATCTATGGTCTGCTTCATTTGTGTTTTGAACTCCAATACCAGAATGCCCAACAGTTTCAGTTTCTACTCGTATATTACGTATCTGCGTTTGCGGCGTCCCGGTCACTGTTATGATACTAGATTCGCCAGATGCAGTTACAAATCCTGCTTCTCCTTCAGGTTCATGAGATATACTACCAGATGTATATGTCCATTCACGCGTTATGGCATTTGGAGCTGACAATGCTTTACCGGCAAATGATGTTGTATATTCTACTACAAATCGACCGGCTGAATCTGAATATGATTTTGATATAATGTTATTTGATGCAGTACTAAAATGCAATGTATCAGTTATTGATATTTCATTATCCGCGCGCCATATTCGATCAAATCGTGATGCGGTATGCAAAGGACCTACTGGTTCTGTTACACGAGCTCTAACACGGAATTGAGACACCGAATGTGATGCATATGCCATGGCATTATTATGGTCTTCAAATGATTCAGAATTGATATTTGTTGTTCCAGTATCTCCATACAATACTTTTCTTGCGGTATTAAATGACGGTATGCCGGAATAGCCATGAGTTTCAGTTTCATATGCAATTGAATCAATTTGAGTTGGCAATGTATCATTCACTGTCATTGTTGTGGAGGTGACATCCGGTTCTGGAGCATTTTCACCAGGAGCTTGATGAATTGTATTATTCATGGTAACATTAGTTATACCTACATTCAATGATTCGCTTATATATGATGATGTATATTCTGAGATAAATTCGCCGGCCGGTGTTGAATAAGACTGTACAAAATTAGAAGATCCAGTACCAAATACTATTACACCTATAGTACTATTACCGGCAATCATATCAGATCGTGATCCTGTATGTAGTAGCGGTCCTACTGGTTCAATTATTCTGGTAACTGTGCGGAATCGTGACACTGAATGAGACGCGTAAATAGAAGCTGATGGGTGATTGTCATATGATGCAGAATCAATGTCAGTTGCAGTGTTTCCATATAATATGGTACGCGTTGCAGTATTGGTCATTTCATTGGAATAACCATGTGTTTCTGTTTCTACTTTAAAGTTTTCATAACGAGGCGCCTTTGTATCATACACACGCACATTTGTAGCAGCTGGATTTTCTGGCTGTGATACTAAGCTCAAATCTCCAGGAGAATGTATTATATTTGATAATGTGTACTGCCATGGTTCGCCAGTAGTATTATTTGATGATAATTGCACACCAAACCATGATGATGTGTAATGTGATACCAATTGATTTGATAAGTTATATTCATGAACTGCTGATTCGGTAATGTCTCCGGATGCTGTACTGAAATGCATTATATCAGAAAATGATCTATTAGGTGCAGTCCAGGCTTGTTCAAATTGTGATGCAGTATGTAAAGGCCCTACCGGTTCAGTTATGGTTGATAATATTCGGAATCTAGTAACAGATTGTGATGCATATAATGATGCAGAATCATGGCTTGCCCAAGATTCGCCAGTATCTCCAGAACCAGTACCTGTATTTGTTATTTGGCTATCACCGTACAATACTTTTCTTGTGGTATCTATAGATGGAGCTCCAGAATATCCAAATGTCTCTGTTTGATATCGCACATTTGTTATTTCTGTTGGCGCTGTTTGGTGTACTGTCATTACGGCGGTTTCTTCATCTGAAGGTGCTGTACCAGTTAATCCATTTTCGCCGGCGGATTCTAAAGAACTAGTTATAGTAGATTCTTGGGACAATATTGTCGCGTTAAAATTATCAAGACCTAACTGAGTAAATGCTGTGGTACCATCTATCTCTTGGCCTACCCATGACTGCGTATAATGTGCAACTAGCCGTTTTTGTGAGTCATAGTCATAACTAATAGATTCAAAATCTGCAGAGTTGGTATAAGCGTTAACTCCATCTGTAATAATACTGTTCCAATTTCTTTTGATCTGAACTGATCCAATTCCTGGCCCTACTGGTTCTGTTACTTTTACTCTTAAACGAGCCCTGGATACGGATTGAGATGCATATGCCGTTCTTCTCAGTTCTGGTAATTCATCTAACGATGCCGAATCGACTAATGTATGATAACTATTACCATATAATACGGTACGTATAGTACTGGTAACACCGGAATCCGCTGCGCTAGACGCGCTATGACCATATTTTTCAAATTCATATATACGATTACTTAAATGAGTTTTTGCAGTATCATTAACTTTTAATTGAGTTGAATGACCAGATGATGTCACGAATCCACTCAAGTCATGTGGGGTATGTGTTATACTTCCAGATGTATATGTCCATGTTTTTGATGCATCATTGTTTGATGATAATTGCTGACCAACCCATGAAGAGGTGTATCGTGCTAATAAACGATTAGCCGAGTCATATGCAATTGCAGATGATGCCGTATCCACAGATCCGGTATGAAATTCAAACGTATGTGTATGTGAATAACTGCTATCATCTGTTTCTAACGTTGATACCATTTTTGTATGGTGTGGTCCAAATGGCTCTGTTACTGTTGTTAGCAAACGTACTCGTACAACTGATTCACTTATATATTCTGCAGACTTTTCATATCCTTCTAAACTTGATGTTTCTGCAACTCGTAATGATGACGTGTATCCGTACAATACACTGGCCGATCTTTCAAGTGCTCCTACACCAGTTAAAAATGATCCAGATTCCACTTCTACACGCACATTTGATATTTCAATGTCTGGTACTGGTCTTACTGTTAATGTGGTTGTAGGCCCTTGAGGTGCATCAGAAATATGATCATGAGTTCCATGTCGTAAATTATTTCTGTTGTCGCCTGAAAAGTTTCTTATTTCCGATGTACCGACTGTATATTGTATCGGTGAAAATCCTAAACTTTCTGTTACATTAGTAAAATCAAAATTTGCTCCAAATGCCGATGCAGTTGCGCGAAATAAACCAGTTGCTGCACTTCCACTAAATCTAAAAGTTTTATAATGTAATGTGTTATTAGTATCACCGGTATCATTTAATTTTATTTCTGTAAAATGTGTTCCATCTGGTTCGTAATCCGCAGGTTCTGTTATGTCAGCCATCGCAGATACTCGAACTAATGATGCGGTATAACGGTCATGTAATCCATCTTTACTTGTACGAGTTGTTCCAGGATCATCATATAATACCGGAGTAGAAAATGTATCTGTTCCAATACCACTAAATGAACCAGATTCTATATGTACTCTTATATTACTAATACTTGCGGTATTAGGAGGTACAATTGACATGCTATATTCTAAAGATGATGAATGATTAACAAACCAGTTATCAAACATTGTTATTGTGAAACGCTCTTCACGAGCTTGTATCGATTCTGCATGAATAGTATTGTCATCGGTAACATCATAACCAGATATACTTGCAGTAAACGCTAACACAGAAGGCGGCAATGCCGCGGTATTACCGGTACCGGCTCCATATACTCCTCTTTGATCAAAATATGGATTATCAGGATCAACAGAACCAGTTGCAATCAAATTATCTGAGTCTGTAACATCTGATTGATGATGCTGCATTGTTAAATTATATGCAGCTGTTTGCGCTGATGGCGTATCTGGATCTATGGTAGATCTGCTAGCAGAAAATACTCGTATAAAATCATTTTGTACGGAATTAGGTTCAAATGATCCGGTAAATCTTAAAATATGAGTCAATGTATCAGAATCATGTGCCATTTGCACGATACCATTGGACTGTAATGGTGCGACAATTGTTGGTTCTACATTAACATATCCTTTAATGAATGCAGATGTATACACTGCATGAGTCTCTCCAGCGCAGCCAGTATTTGTTGCATATACAATATATCTATGTACACCAGGTGCTAAATCGTTTGTAAATGGTTGTTCACCTGTTGAATCAGGTGGATCTGTCCTATCAGTCCCGATGTAAAAATCTTGAGAGCCGGCTTGCAATGTTTCAAATCGGTCTGTAAGTTTAATAAATACAAAATGATTTGGTTTAAATCCGGCAGATGATGTCGTTTCAATTCGAAAGTAATCTGTAGGTGCTACTGCATCTGATGCATCTAATTCAGTTACATGATCAACCGATATCGGCAATGAAGCTGAGATTCCTGAGCCAGATCCTGCAAAAAATACAGCAGTTCCTAATCCAGTAATACCGGAGCCGTCTCCTACAAATCGAGTTGCAGTTACATCACCAGTAACTGATATTCCAGACTGAAATGTTGCAGGAGTACTACCTGATTGTATCCATATACTACTTGTAAATTTATGAGTTCCGCTCATTTATAATTCTTCCGGATTAATTATAACTGTTGCACCTGTAGTGACTGTCTCTTTTGATGCAGTACTCATTGCTAATAATAAATATTCATATACACCAGTAGCTAGGTCTTGTGACAATGATGTATTTGAAGCTAATCCGTTTTGAGTTCTATTATAATCTGATTCCTCTATCCACCCATTAGTATCATCTAATTTTAAAAATGTAAAATGATTGAATGCACCGTTTGAAGCAGATGTTGATAACACAATTGTTTGATTACCTCCACCTCCTATTATCCAATTACCGTATGTATTCGGCGTTCCTATTGATTCAGAACCAAAAAACAGTTTAACACCAGAAATGCCAAAATTTAAATTGTTAAGGCTAGAGCCATCGCCAAAAAAGTTACCAGTAACAATATTATCAGATGTAATTCCAGATTTAAATTGTGCCGGTGTTGATCCAGAATGAGAAAATGATCCAGAAAATTTGTGTATGCCGGCCATTACATTTTCCTTATCATTGCCTTGATAGATCCGCCAGTTAAATTTGTTTCCAATGATTGTGCAATTATTTTACCAAATAATCGTTGTTCATATATTTTATCTGGCGGTACTGCAGTACCATATCCTAATCGATCACTTGTTATAATATAATCACCTTCATATACAGGGCCATCCACTAAAACAGGCTCTGCTCCCATTACCACCGGGTAATCAGACCCAGAGGTAACTACGCCCATTACCAATGCATCTCCTTTGGTATCACATGGTACCATTTGACCGGCTTTTGAGACCAGTACAGTACCAGTTTGTAGTTGAGATATACCTATAGTTTCTAAATTAATCTCATGAATACCACCAAAGAAAGTATTGGTCGCAAATACCGCGTTCCATTTTTTTGTAGAAGTACCCAATGTATATTGATCTGAGTCGCCTGGGAGAATGTCATTGAATATTTCTACGTCTTGTGTAGCAGTACCACTTACGATTAACGAACCAGTAATCACTGCATTACCTTCAAATGGGAATCCTGCACCAGTACCACCACCGCCACTACCGCCGCCGCCATAGCTACCAGTATAATATACCTGACCAGTAGCCGTATCATACATTAATGTGTTTAATGCAGATGCCGTCGTTGATGCGCTTATAAATAAATGACCACTTGCGCTAATATACCCATTGGCTATTACATTACCTGATCCACTTAAAAATAAAGAACCGGTAATAACAG
>PDMW01048620.1_pt1 | contig 12140 bp, 4 predicted proteins | sample 1515511 | NCBI WGS metagenome assembly PDMW01 (sample SAMN07343023, study PRJNA328102) | Marine metagenome, whole genome shotgun sequencing project. | biome: marine; feature: bay; material: water; isolation source: viruses from water sample < 0.22 micron filtered, nuclease treated, low... ... | reverse complement strand
CTATCATTGATATTACTGAAGAGTCCAATGTGTATTTCATTGAGCCATACACTGGCAACCAATATAGAATAGTATTTGGTGATGGTGTGCTTGGTAAGGCGCTGCGTGGTGGCAATCTTGTTATTGTAGAATATACAATCACCAATGGTACCGAGTCAAATGGCGCAGATGCATTTACATACAGCGAAGGCATTTCAGGTGCCGGTAGTGTTAGTGTGACAACAACAAGTAATGCTGCTGGTGGTTTGTTTGAAGAGAGTGTTGAAAGTATCAAGTTCAATGCTCCAAGAAGTTACGCTGCTCAAGAAAGAGCAGTAACAGCAACCGACTATGCTACTTTGGTTGGTCAGCAGTTCCCACACTTCAAATCAATCCGGGCGTATGGTGGTGAAGAAGAAACACCTCCTCAGTTTGGTAAAGTGTTTGTTACTATCAGACCACAGGCTGGTGAAGTGTTATCACAATCAGAACGAAATAGGGTTACCACTTTCCTTAAAGGTCGTTCGGTCGTTGGTATATCAACAGTGATTAAAGATCCAAACTATGTGTATGTCAAAGTTGATTACAACTTTGCTTATGATCCAAATAACACTTCTCGTACTGGCGGTGCAATCACTGATATCATTCAGGATGAGATTATCAGTTTCTCTGATAACGAACTTGGTAAGTTTAATACAAAGTTACGCTCTTCAAGATTGGTTCGTAGATTAGAAGAGCAGGACAAATCAATCTTGAGCTCGACAATTGACTTTTCAATGATTAAAAGATTGACTCCAAGACTGCGTACTACCAACTCTTTCAATATCAACTTTAACAACCCAATCTACAGACCTGATACGGGCCACGAAGTGCATGCTGGTCATACTTCATCAATTACTTCGACGTTCTTTACAGTTGGAGGTCGGCAATCAAGATTGGTTGATGATGGTTCAGGTAGTTTGACTGTACAGGCTACTAAGAATGATGGCTCTACCGAGATTATCAATAGAGATGCTGGTACTGTTGATTATGATACTGGCGAGATTGTTATCAGCAAGTTACAGATTGACGATATTAGTAATGGTTTTTTCTCTATCCACGCTCAACCAGCAAAGGATGATATTGTTCCAGCAACAAATCAAATCCTACTGATTGACGATAAAGACGTTTCTGTATCATACACCGTAGAACAAGAGTAGGAAATATAAATGTCTGCTTCTAAGACAACCTACAGAGAGTTTAGAGACGGCGAAGAAAGTCGGTTCGTTACTGACCTAGTGGATATACAAGTCCCAGCCTTCTATCACGACGAAGGTCCTTTGTTTGTTAAACTGCTTGAAGAGTATTATGAATATGCTCACAAAGGTGGCAACTACGAATCGACAGCAAGAAACCTTCTCAAACTAAATGATGTTGATGAGATTGGTGAGTTCTACGAACAATATAAGAAAAACTCTGGTGGCAACTATACAGATGCTAACACTGCTTGGACCTCCGCTGGCCAGCAACTACTTACAGATGTTGAGCAGTTGTATAGACAGAAGTTGTTGCTCAATATGCCAACAACAACGCAGTCATTCCAGCCATTTCTAAAACACATCATTGAAGTATATAAAGCCAAAGGTTCTGATAGAGGTATTGAAGCCTTAATGAAAGGCATCTATGGTCACACTTCTGAAGTTAGAAGACCTTTTGATAGAACATTCAAGCCATCTGATAATGTGTGGGCATTTGATAGTTACTTGCAGGCAACCTATTCACCAGAGATGGAAGGCTGGGTTGGATATAGTATCTTTGGAGTGTCATCAGGCGCATCTGCTCGTGTTGATAGAGTTGTCAAGCGTAACGTCAATGGTCGTCTTCTTGCTCAGATTGTTCTTGTAGATATATCTACTGAAACAGAATTTGAGCACAATGAAAGTATATATTCACAACTTGACCCTGATTCAAGATTTAGAATCATTGCAGGTATCAAAGAAATTAGATTGACTGCCAATGGCTCAGAGTTTTCTCTTGGTGGTGAAGTAGATTTGGTTGGTGGTAATGGTATTGAAGGCCGCGCCGTCATATCTGAAGTACAAAGTTTTGAAGGCTTGTTGGCATTTACTCTGACAGACGCTGGTTCAGGATACAGAGCCAACTCTACTGTTATTATTGAAGGTGGTGCCGGGGGACATGGTGCTCAGCTGGCTGTTGGTGGCATTGAGCCAGGTGGCACTTTGCTTGAGGTGTGCGATGACATTATCGGTGCCTTAGCAGCCAATAGTCAAATCACAATCGGTCAATCACCAACATACGTATCAAATAGTAATATTGGATACCTTGAATATGCAAACGGCCAACAATATTTGATTACACCTCAACTTGCTGGTGCAAGTTATCTGACAAATATTGGTGATGCTCTAGATGTTGATGTTGTTCAAACGGGTTCAATTGGTTTCTTGGTTACATTGAACACAGGTCGTAACTATGTACTTGCTCCTACAGTAACAATTATTGACCATTCAATATATGGTTTGAGAATTCCAGATGGCGAAGGTGGCTTCCTAGGTTACAATGCTAATGTTGATGTTTCCCTGCTTGCTAACAATATTATTACAAGTATCAAAGTTGCTGACCACGGATTTGGTTATGGTAATCTTGAGTTTGTTAATCTCGACCCTGGTGTAGCAAAAGGCACGCCTGCCAGCGGTAAGCTGATTATGGGCGGCGTTGCAACTTCTGCAGGGGGCTGGACTGGTACAGAAAGTTTCCCTGACTCAAACCAACGGATTCACGACTCCGATAGATATCAGGCCTTCTCTTATGAGATTGTTGTTCCAGAGTCATTAGAGATTTACGAAAATGCAATGAACTCAGTTGCCCACGTTGCTGGTACAAAAATGTTTGGTGTCTATCAAACTGCTGAGGTTGCAAATACTGAACTGACGAATGGTACAGAGATTACTATTTCTGAATCAGGTGCTGCATCATTTGTTATTGATGGTAATGTGGTTACAGGCTTCGATACTCTATTCACTACAGAGTTTGCTGCTAACGACGAAGTTGCTATTGGTGATATGTCATTCACTGTTGAACGGATTGATTCAGATACAAGTATGGTTGGTAACAACTTCTCGCACGGTGGTGATAACTTTGAACCAATCACATTCACAACCATCAATGGTAGTTTGGATGTTGCAAATGGTTCCACTACCGTAACAGGTACTGGTACTGTATTTGAAGACCAAGTTAATCCAGGTATGGTTCTTGTTACTTCAGATGATGTACGAATTGGTATTGTTGATATTGTCGTATCCAATACAGAAATTACACTTGCAAATACATACAATCAAAACAGTTTGATTGCACAGACATCTGTTAGTATGGTCAATGCAAGAAGAGTGTTTAACGATTATATACTATCTGGTGAATTAGGCATAAATAATGGCGCTAATACTGCAACTGGTATTGACTCATACTATTCTGTAGAGTTGAATGTTGGGGATAAGTTATTTGTTTATTCAAACAATATGTTTGTTGGAACAGTACGAGAAGTTACAAGCAATAGTGAGATTGCGCTAACGAGTTGTTATGACCAACCAACATTTAGTGATACGAAGATAGTAAGAAGACATAAATTTGAGAAACTGGTCGTAGAGGCTTAGTTTATTACCCATAAATAGGATTACAATGGCAAAGAATCGTGTATATGAAAAGTTCAAGACGCATCTGGCAGACCAATTTTTTGAGTCTTATACAGAGCCTGCGAACACATCCTACTATATTGTATTAAGCAAATCATCGGCTTGGCCAGATGATAACAATCCTCCTGAGCCAGACTCTACACAGCACTTTGCAGACCATACATTTTATGACGAAATGATTGGTGGTAAGTTGGTTAGACCAAATGATGTTTCATTTGTTGTCAATCGCTACAACTGGGTTAGTGGTGAGGCGTATGCTCAATATGATCACCAGGACCCAGACCTTCATACAAAAAGATTCTATGTTATCACTGATGAGTTGAATGTTTATAAATGCTTGTTTAACAATAATGGAGGCGCTTCCACAGAACGACCTTCTGGTTATTCACTTTCAACATTCTCAACTACTGATGGATACATTTGGAAGTATATGTATTCAGTCAATAACGATAGAGCCGAAAAGTTTTTGACAAGAGACCACATTCCTGTGTCACATCTAAAGAGTGATGATAACTCAAGACAATGGGATGTCCAATTGGATGCAGTAACTGGTGAGATAGATGCTATCGAAGTTACGAGCTCGGGTTCAGATTATCGTGCTTACACTTCTGGCATTATTCAGTCAATTGTTAATGCTACTGCTGTTGTTCTTGCAACAACTGCTAACACCTCACAAGATAATCACTATATTGATTCAGCGTTTTATGTATCATCTGGTTCTGGTGCTGGTCAGATATCCCCTATCATTAAATATGATGCCGCATCAAGAACGCTGACTGTAAATGATAGTATCACATCTACAATGTCATCTGGTGGTATTGCACCATCTACATACTACATTGGTCCTCAAGTACATATTACAAGTCCAGATGGTTCTGGTGCAACAGCCATTGCTAATATCAACACATCATCCAATACTGTAGCCAATGTAACAATTATTAACCCTGGTACAAACTACAGAAGAGCCAATGTTGAAATCATCTCTAAGAATGAGCACGGAAGTGGTGCAATTGCACGTCCTCTGATTTCACCAGCAGGGGGCCACGGTAACAATGCTGTCAAAGAGTTAATGTCTGAAAAGATTATGCTCTCAACCACATTCAGTGGTGATGAAGGTGGTAAAATTCCTGATAGTGCCACCTTTAGACAAATTATGTTACTCAAAGGTCCATTGCTTGCTAATGGCACACAAACAAACACAATATCTACCCCTGTTGTTAGATTGTGTCACCAATTAACACATACGGAATCTGGTACGTCAAAGTTTCAGGTTGGTGAGTTTGTTGCTGGTCTAACATCTAAGGCTGAAGGTAGAGTTATTCAGTCAAACACATCTACAGTGTTTGTATCTGCAGTACAAGGTGAATATCTTGGTAATGAAATATTGATTGGTAACACAACATCTAGTTTTACACCATCCATAACTGCTCTTGGCAACCGTGGTTCAGACCTCATAAATAGTTCAGGTGAATTATTCTATGTACAGAATCTCGTTCCAGTACATCGTACAGATAACCAAATAGAAGACATCAAAATTGTCCTTGATTTTTAAGAGATAGCAAATGACATTCAAAACAGATTTCAATGTAAGTCCATATTTTGACGACTATAATGAAGAGAAGAACTTCCACAGGATTCTTTTCAAACCATCTATTGCCGTCCAAGCACGCGAACTTACACAATTGCAAACTATCCTCCAAAATCAGGTCGAGAGATTTGGTGACTTTGTATTCAAAGATGGCTCAATCGTTAAGGGTGTATCACAACGCCACCAGCGTGTGTTCAACATTAAGTTGCAAGATGCCCAAGCCAATGGCGGTGTGTTGAATGTTGCTGATCTGGTTCAGCCAAACACATACATCAAAGGTGCAACAACAGGTATTCTTGCTGAAATCGTAGCAATCGAAGATGGTGCAGAAGTTGCTGCTCCTGATTACAAGACATTGTTCTTACGTTATATTACATCTGGTAGTAATGGTACCGACAAAGAGTTTCAGAACGATGAAGAGTTGTTCCTTGTTGAGACTAGCAACACAAACGTAAAAAGACTTGATACATTTAATAACGAGTATGGTGCTAACACACTGAAGTCAGGTGCATCTGGTAACTCACTCCTCTTCACCGTTGGTGATGGTCTTGTTTATCAAAAAGGTGCATTCATTCGTGTTGAATCACAAAGCAAGGTTATTGGCAAATACACTTTGTATCCTTCTACTGCAGTTGGCTTTGATATCAAAGAAGAACTTATCAACTCATTTGTTGATGATTCGTTGAATGACAATGCTATTGGTTCAACAAACTTCCAAGCACCAGGTGCTGATCGTTTGAAACTGAATGCAACTCTAACACAACGAAGCCTGACAGGTGATGCTAACACTGATCCATTCTTCCCTATCTCCGAGTTTAAGAATGGTGTCCAAACCAAGACTGCTGATAGAGCAGACCTGAATGAGTTGGGTAACAGACTTGCTGAAAGAACATACGAAGAGAGTGGTGATTATATTCTCAGCCCATTCAACATTCGTATTCAAGAACACCTGAATAGTAATACCAACTTTGGTGTATATAATAGCGATAGTTCCATTCGTGGTGTTGAAGGTGATGAAAACAAACTTGTAGCCTCCATCCAAGGTGGTGGTGTTGCTTATGTTCGTGGTTTCAGAAATGAGATTCGTCAAGGTATTCCAGTTGATATTGATAAAGGTATTGACTTTGAATTTAATAATGCTCAAGCAGTAACAATGGATCTGGGTGGCTTTGTTCGTGTAGATGAGTTTGTAGGTGAGTGGTCCCATACTGAGGAAAATGGTGTAACAGTTGAGTTGCACGACACGGCATACAATTCAGTATCTTCATTGACATTTGCTTCAACAACTGCTTCAGGTACGAAGATTGGTGAAGCAAAGTTTGCCACCGTCCGTTATCAGTCTGGTGATGGTGCTGCAGCACAATATAGAGTATATCTATTTGACATTGAGATGAACGCTGGTCAATCATTCCAGTCTGTTCGTTCATTGTATATTCCTAATTCTATCGATACAGGCAAGCATTCGTTTGCTGATGTCGTTCTTGTTAATGGCAATGCTACAATCGAAGATTCAAACAAAAGCAAACTGATTTGGAACTTTGGTACAAGAGCAATGAAAACTCTCCGCGACCTTGGTGGTGCTAGTGATACACAGTTCCAGTCTAGGTCTAATATTGATGTGTCTTTACCTACAAGTGGTATTGCATCTGGCGTTACAATTCAGGCTGGCGTACAAACAGGTACGCAACCAGAAAGCGTAACTGGCTCTTCAGAAAGTTTCATTGTCACATTCAAAGAAGATGCTGAGACTGCAAGTCTTGGTACAACCTATATTGATTCTGGTGATACATCGATGACTATGACAACAGCAAGTCTGTCTGATTTTGCTGTTGGTGACATTATTGATAATGGTCACGATACTTTCTTGGTTACAGCAGTTGGTAGTTCAGATCTGACAGTATCCCCAGCAGCAAGTCAAAATGGTCATAACAGCCTCACGATTAAGAAATTCCCTGCTGGTTATGTTATTGATATGGGTGTCAATGGAACGAATGGTAATCGTTCAATCTCTGGTACTAATCAATCAATCGATTTGAACATTCAAGAGACACTTACAACATCACCTGATATTGAAGTATCTTATAAAGTACTGAAAACACAATCAGCACAAAAAACAAAAGACACACAACGCAGCAAGTATGTTGGTATTGATATGAATACTGCATCTGGTGGTACTACTGGTCCTTGGACACTTGGTATCTCTGATGTATTCCGTATCGTTTCTATCTTCAAAGGTACAACATATAGCGAAAGTGGTTTGGATGTAACAGATCAGTTCAATCTAAATACAAACCAACAAGATACACATTACGAAAACTCATTCTTGACATTGGCCCCTTCGTCTGATCTAACATTTACTTCTGCAGATAAATTAACAGTAATCTTAGATTACTTTGACCACACACAAGTTGATGGTGTTGGTTTCTTCTCAGTTGATTCATACACAACAGGTCCATATCCAGCAATCAATGCTGCTGAGATTCCAGTATTCAAATCACCATCAACGGGTATTGAATATGACCTGAGGGATAGTGTTGATTTTAGACCACGTTATCAGAATCAAACATCTGGTGGTGCTGATATTGGTACTATCGTAACTGTTGATTCTCCAAATACAACATTGGACTTCCCGTCAGGAACCAAATCCAACTATCTGCCTGTAGTTGATACAAACTTCCAGGCTGACCTGCAGTATTATCTGCCACGGATTGATAAACTGGTCCTTTCTAAGGATGGTCAAGTATATGTTGCTAAAGGTATCTCATCTTTGAACCCACAAGCACCACGCGACCAAGGCGATGCTATTACACTAGCACAGATTAATATCCCGCCATTTCCGTCGCTTGCTTCAGGTCAAGGATATAATAGACCAGATTATCAAACAAGGCTCTCATTGAAGCGTTATAAGCGCTTTACGATGCGGGATATCGGTAAAATTGAAGAACGCTTGAGCCGTCTTGAGTACTACTCCGCTTTGAACCTGCTCGAGCAATCAGCAAAAGACATTTCTGAGTTGAATGGTCTTGGTGCTGAGCGATTCAAGAATGGTTTCTTTGCTGAGCCGTTTGTTGGTCACCAATATGGTGAAGTCAATGATGAAAACTACAGCATCGCTATCGATACTGCTGAAGGTGAAGCAAGACCTAAGTTTAATACTAACTTGGTAGAAGTAAGTTATAATAAGAACAACTCTACCAATGTTGTTGATAGACCTCTTATTGCACTTTTGGAAATCGATAGTGGCTCAGATACCTTCTGGAACTTTGTTGTTTCACAGATTGATGAAGGTGATGAAGTTCGTATCTTCCAAGGTTCAAACTTTGGTTCAGCAACGGTTACAGCAAAAGCCAAACATTATGGTTCTGGGTCGCCTAGACAACTTTATGTTGAAGATATTGCTGGTACAACTGGTATATTTGTAAATGGCGATGTTAAAATAGATGTGACTGGTAACCCAACTGGTCAAGTAACAAATGTTACAGCACCTGATCGTGGTAAGTTGATTACGCTACCATACTCCCAAGTCTCATTTATTAAACAGCCAATGGCCTCTAAACTGAGAAATCCAACTGGTGAGATTTCGTTCAACTGGGCTGGTCGTTTGAACCTTCAGCCTTCTGTTGATACTTGGAAAGACGAAACAACTATTCCAGAGGTTCAGATTGAACTTGATTTGCTCAGTAACTTTGAATCAGTTGCTCAGGCGTTTGGTACTCAGTGGGGTGAATGGACAGACCTTCCTCCTGTAACTTCAACATCCACCTCATCATCTACTACAGGTGGTAACTGGTGGACTGGAACAACAACTGAAACAACGACGACAACAACCACTACTAATCAAAGACAGAGAAGTGGTACGGCATTTGAGGTTCGTCCTGGTTCGCAGACATTTGATGCTGGCGAGTTTGTAACTGATGTTACGGTTCAACCATTTATGCGTTCTCGTTTGATTAAAGTAAATGGTGTTGGTGTTAGACCAAATACTAAACTTTGGGCATTCTTCGATGAGGTTCCAGTTACAGAATATGTACAACAATGGAATAATGACTACTCAGCCAATACATCTGATTTTGGTACCAATGTTGTAACAGATGAAACTGGTAGATTTAGTGCTAAGTTTAGAATCCCTAATGATGCACAAAACAAATTTACTATTGGTACAAAACAACTGAAGTTTGTTGATGTTGCAGACCTAGTGACAGGTGCAGAAGTTATTTCAACATCTGCCGTTGCTGATTATACTGCTTCTGGCTTAGCCCTTTCCAAACAAGGCTTGAGTATTACAACACAAACTGGTGAGTTTGTTCAAACAAATCCAACACAACGCTCTGAGCCAATTGTTTCTACAGATGTATCAGTCAATAGAACAAGGTCAGGTGGCTGGTGGTGGAACTTTGGTGGATTCAGTTTTGATGATCCGCTTGCCCAAACATTTACAATGCCTACGACACAACCTAGTGGATTTATCTCTAAGATCAACTTGTTCTTCCAAGCAAAAGATAGTGTCTATGGCATTGATTTGCAAATCCGTGAAGTTCAAAATGGTACAATCACACAGCAGTTGGTTCCATTTGGTGTTACAACATTGCAACCGGAAGATATTCAGGTTAGTGAAGACGCATCAGTTCCTACACCATTCTACTTCCCAACGCCTCTGCATCTTGCCGCTGGTAAAGAATATGCAATGGTCATTTACCCACACGGTGGTTCTCCTAACTATCGTTGCTGGGTATCAGAACTTGGTGGTGTTGATGTAACAACAAACAGATTGATTTCTAAACAGCCTTCATCTGGTGTTCTTTATACCTCTTCAAATGATAAAGTATATAACGCATTCCAAAGTGAAGATGTTAAGTTTGAAATCTTCCGTGCTTCATTTGATACAACTGCAGCAGGTATTGCAGCATTTGAGAACGATGAGTTTGAAAACTTCAAGATTGCAAATCGTGTTGGTTCATTTGTTTCTGGCGAGTTGTTGAGAGGTGCATCGGTGCTTACTACTAGTAACATTGGTGATGGCACTCTTGGTACAAGTACAGGTAGTGGTACAGACATTGATGTTGGTTCTCAGGTTAGAGGTTTGACTTCTGGTTCAGTTGGTACTGTTCGTGAGATTGTTGGAGCAGCAACGGCAAATGTTATTACAGTTCGTGTTGATAATGCTAACAACTTTACTGACACAGAATCAGTTCGCTTTACAACAACTAGTGGTTTGGTTGCATTTGGTGGAGCAAATGGTGTAACATCAAACACTTCAACTGCTATTGTTCAACAAGGCAACTACACATTAAACAAACTTGTTGCTAACAATACAACAGGTGACTTTGTGTCCAATACAACATCGTTTGATGGTTGGGTTAGAGGTCAGCAATCAAATGCAGTTGCACAGATTACAAACATCTTGGATTACAAAACAAATGTAATCACACCAAGACTTGCGTATATTGATTATGGTAATACAGCAATCTCGTTTGAGCATAACATTGCTGGTAACACATCATACTCAAACTCAACTACAACATCAGTAACAATTGGTGGTATCAATCAATTCTTGGAAGAGAAGGTTGTTGCAAGTAAATCTAATAGCACGCGTAGTTATTTCTTGAGATCAAGAATGAGATCATCAACAGACTACTTTAGTCCTGTTATTGATATTGATAAGACACCGTCAGCAATTGCAGTTCATAACCTGATTAATGATCCATACTCCAATACTGGTCTGCTGAATGCAAGTGAAACAAATCCACTTAGCCGCAGCGAAGCAAAAGCAGTTTATATCTCTAAACCTATTGTTCTTGCTGATGGTCAGGATTCAGAAGACATCAAAGTATATGTAACTGGTTATAAACCTCAGGATACCAACATTCAAGTTATGGTTAGAATGTTATCAGCATCAGACCCTGAAGGTATCGATGATAAGCATTATACATTGTTGGATCAGATTACACCAGCCAATGTTATATCAAGTTCTACAAATGAGTTTGATTATAGAGATTATGAATATGGTCTGCCAATAGCAAATACTACAGCACAAGGTGCATTCCGCAACTTGAGTAACGATGGTATTGTTAGATATGGTGACGAAGGTGGTGCTACATATGACACATATAAAACATTTAATGTCAAGGTTATTTTGACTGGCGAGAACTCTGCTATCACTCCTAAGATGACTGATATGAGAGTTATAGCGTTACAGGTTTAATATGACTAAGTTTGCTGGCATTGAGGATAATCCTGGACTAGTTAGAGACAATCAAACAAATGCTGTATTGAGTGTTGATAACAAATCTCTTCAAGCCTATCGGCGTAGTAGAGAAATAAATAAGAAGAAGGCTTTAGAGTACGATACTATCACTCGAGATATATCAAACCTTAAAGCAGAGTTAAATGAGATTAAAGACCTCCTAGTACAGATGGTGAAGAAATAATGGCTACCGATCCAAATCAGTTTGCAAATGTTCAATTGTCCGATAACTTCAATACCTGGAGAACGCGGACTAACCAAATTGCAGCGGCAATGTCTTCTAATACATTTACCGTAGCAAATACTACGCATGGTGCTAATGGGGCAGCAAAAGCAATTACAACAGGACACGGAATACTTCGTGGTTCTATTTCAGCCGAAGAGTTATATGCAAATGTTCATATCTCTGGTGGTGAGCTTGGTAGAAAACGCACACTAACAATCATCTCTAACACACATATCGAAGGACGCACCGTTGTAGCCAACGATGCAGTGTTTGGTTTGAATGGTGAAGAAGAGGTACTGCTGAACTCAAGACTGCTTGCTGAAGCAAATGCAACATTCCGTGATAAAGTTAGAATGGATGCTGATGTTTATATTGGCACAGATGATACTGACTCATTGACTGTTGAATCAATCTCAC
>PDMW01109410.1_pt1 | contig 12168 bp, 14 predicted proteins | sample 1515511 | NCBI WGS metagenome assembly PDMW01 (sample SAMN07343023, study PRJNA328102) | Marine metagenome, whole genome shotgun sequencing project. | biome: marine; feature: bay; material: water; isolation source: viruses from water sample < 0.22 micron filtered, nuclease treated, low... ... | reverse complement strand
GATTGATATTGGTCTGATTCTGCTTTTTATTAGTGTCTTCATAAGTGCAGTCGTTGCTGTTGCTTTTTATGTTGGATATATACAAGGCGGAAACATTGAACGTACAAAACCACATCTTTGCCCTGAATATTGAAAAAGAAAAATTATGACACATCTAAATGAACGACAAGAGAAATGCCTTCTTAAATGCTACCAGACGAATTTTATTGATCTGGGGGTGTTTGATTCTCTACCTAAGGGGTTAATTACGGTAGAAGACACCAAGAAGGTAGATCAAAGGAAGACGATCCAGCAACATCTCAAGGTTGAGGTCACTGAGCTTGGCCAGCTTCTTGCTTAAGCCATTATGGACCGTAATAAGGCCCGAGAGAATGGCGCACAGTAAAAAGTACGCTAAATTAGCTAATTATCAAAGCACGAATCAAGGGCATGTCGTTCGTGTCCTTGATCGTGGTGATAATGACATTTTTACGGTTGATGTTTGGAACGGCATGACTGGATGGATCCCGTTTTGTGATGTCAATTACATAGATCCTACAAGCAAAGGTGTTTTGACTGTAGGAGATGCAAGAGCACAAGAGAACAAAGCTATGGGCACCGTGCTAAAGATTTTGACAGGACAACCACTAGAATGAAGAAGAAATTTCGTACGATGTACAACGAAGTTGTACGATGCCTATTTCCAGAGGAACCAATAGCACCTCAGTTTGTCGATGATCAGCATCTTATAGCAAGACATAATCATATAGTGATGCCAAAACTTGTTCGATCAATAAAAACGGACAATACGCTACGTGCATCCCAAAAAGAAGCTAAACAATATGAGACTGAATATGCTCAACTCATGAACGCATTCTTTGGTGAAGGACATTGGCCTGCAAGTCATGACATCGCTGTTCGAGAAATGACAAAAACTGCTGCACAACGTGATCTTCACGATGCAACTGATCATCCTCTTTCTGGATATTGTGACGATCCAGAAGACGCAGACATTACAGTAGCTTTTGCTGTTCCTATAACAAGAGAACCTAATTGGACGCCTAAAGATGTTAGGCGTCGAATTTGCCCAATTTGTGGAGCCGAAAAATTTCCGTATGAGAGAGCTTGTAACACTTGCAATAGAGCAAATGGTGGAGTAGATGGACTACGAATGCCTGATGTTCAAACGATGCCAATTGATATTGTGAGGTTTCCTTATAGATCTTAAGGGTTGTGCAGTGATCATGCTTGTGGCTTAATAGAGACATGGGCAAGAAACTTTTACGACCGAATTCAAATCTAGGCAGTTTTGTGCTGGGGTTTACTGGCCCCATGCATCTGCACCAACAGGAGCAGAGCAAAAAAGCCAAAAAGGCTAAAAAGGGAACCAAGAAATGAGATCCTGGTTCGTCCTTATTCTGATACTGGGTGGTTGCTCGGGAGCTGAATGGAAAACAGACCCCGCTGAGAATAGCCCGGAAATGCGACTGCCAGTGGCAACAGCAGATACGCAGCCAGATCAACAGGACGAGCCTGTCGAGGACACCCCTGTAGCGACAGGTGGTGAAACATCATCATCTGGTGGGGTGTCTTCGGCTCCTTCGGGAGGCTCCATTGCCACGGGGGGCCAAACACCCGTGCCGACTGGAGGAACGTCGACGGGAGGCCAAGACGGAGGCACGGGAGGCATTCCTGAATCTGGGGGCTCCGACGGCACTGGTGGAGAGCCACCCGTCGAGCTTACCTGTGCCGATCTCTATACAAATGAACCTGCAGCACTTGAATGCTGCCTAACTGATGGGTGTGAAATTGCGATTGAAGAAGCTGCTCCTTTGGGATACGTATTGGAGCTTACCTATTATTGCGGTATTTACTGGCCTGTCAGTATTGCAGATTATCCTGATCACCATTCTTTGTGGAGTCTATCCCCTAAGACCCAGGTAATGACAAATCGAGCTCCATATACAGTCTGTCAGACTATTGAAACAGAAAATCCGAGTTATCAATGTGGAAACATAATTTCTTCTGGCAACTTGGTGTCTTGTTGGGCACCTGATCCTGGGTGTATATTACCAGAGCCACCACATTCTTGTGCTGGCTAAACAAGGATTTTGTACATGAATATTGATTACATAGAGAAAGTATTGGTTTCCACTTTTGGTGGAAGATTCTCAATTATCGACAAAGCAAAAATATTACTTAAATTTGGTCGCACCACAAATGCAGATGCTGATATTAAAACAACCATTGCTTCTTTTCAGGGAACAGAAATCAATGAAACTTTTGCAACTGGTAACACCGTAGATAGCATAGTTAGCGACGATATTGGAGACACAGGACCTATCACCATAGAAGGACACACTGTAAATTTAGTAACAGGAGCTACATCTTTTAAGAGGACGCGATCGATCATGAGGGCTAAACCATTTATTAAATGGGCAGGTGGCAAAAGGCGCGTGGCAAATCACGTGTTAGAACGATTACCCAAGGAAATTGAGACGTATTATGAGCCCTTTGTTGGTGGTGGGTATATATTTTTCGCTCTTGCAGCTGAGAAGAGATTTGAAAATGCCGTTATTGGCGACACAAATCTGGAACTCATCAACACTTATCGAGTGATTCGTGATGATCTAAATGATCTAATCCGCAGACTGACTGGTTATCAATATTCAAAAGAGGAATATCTTGCAACTAGGGCCATTGATCCAGAGAATTTATGTTTGCAAGGAAGAGCTGCACGCTTCATTTATTTGAACAAATGTTGTTTCAATGGCCTTTATCGCACAAATAAGAAGGGGCAATTTAATGTGCCGTTTGGGAAATTCAAATCCACGCCCAAGATTTGTGACGAGGAAAATCTACGTGCTGTATCCGAGGTATTGCAAGGGGTTGATATTGCTCATGATGATTACAAAGAAACGTCATGGATTGCAAGTAGCAGAGACGCTATATATTTTGACCCACCGTACATGCCTCTATCGAAAACAGCGAATTTCACGTCATATACGAAAGACGGATTCACAAGAGAAAATCAGGAAGAATTGGCGGCTTATTTCACGCAGTGTGCGCGGGCACAAATCCCAGTAGTACTCAGTAATTCCACAGAAGCAAAGTCGTTTTACACGGAACACGACATAACCCTCATCGATGGTCCACGTTCAATCGCTGGCTCATCAGTAGATCGTAAGACTGTTAAAGAAATAATCGTAACAGGTGATCGATAAGATCATTAGATTCTTAGATTACGCTCCATGTAATGTGTGTGGGGAACGGGTCATCCCCAAAATTGGGAAGATTTGCAGACGTGTGCATTACACAACTTGTATAACGTGTGCTAAAAAGAAGGTTGCAAAAGAAACTGATCCAAAGTTGAATTGATTACGAATCCACGATGAAGATTAAAAGGATGAAACAATGAAGCAAAAAGTAGAGTCAAAACACGAACTTCACGCGATTATTCTAGAAGCAACCACTCTCAGAAGCGAAGGGCATTCACATCTCAAATATCGTAAGATCTACAAATATCAGACTTATGAAGATCAAATGTTTGAGACTTACGTCAAACCGGAATTTACAAATTTTATTCCGGTTAACGCAGACATAGATGATCCAGACAAACCAGATCCATGGGTCGTCCTTTATCCGAATGGTGATATTTGGATCAAGAAAGGTTATTCTTGGAATGGTGCATCAGGACCGACTATTGATACTGAAGATTCGATGACTGGTAGTCTGGTGCATGATGCTCTTTATCAGCTTACCAAAGAAGGATTTTTGCATATGCGGTTTCGCAAACTCGCAGACTTGACTTTTCGCGATTGGTGTAGGCATGATGGTATGGGCAAATTCAGATCCAGTATCTGGTATCTAGCTGTCAGAATTTTTGGCAGGAGCCACGCTAAAAAACGAAAATTGAGGAATCCAAATGCCGCCTAAGAAAAAACCAAGCAGAAAAAGTGTCGTAAAAGTCAACAAAGATATTGCTGACAAAGGCATGAAGAGGGCTAAAAAAGTGACTGCTCGACAAAAGGCAGCCGAAGACAAAGCGATTGTCGGTCGATACGGCAAGAATGGAAGTTTGGCTAAACAGACCCACTTGTGATAATCCATGCTGCTGTAACCCAGATCACTTAATCTCTGGTACAGAAGTGCAGAACATGAGGGATCGAACAATTAGAGGGAGACACAACACGCAAAAACTGACTAAAGATGATGTGTTAAAGATAAGAACTTTGTACGACATGAATGGAGTCGGAATGCAGGGACTGGCAGAAGAATTCTGCGTGTCAACAAGCACAATCCGAGATATTTGCACACGTCGAACATGGCAAAACATTTCGTAATGATTACGGACATGATAAAAAGATTATTTGGCCGAATGGTATTAGAAGGAAGATTTGATGAAATATGACATCGTTGTTGATGGATGGTGGGGATCTACAGGAAAAGGCAAAGTGTGTACGTCGCTTGCTCGAAGATATGGCTACGAAGCTTACCACTCTAATAACACGCCTAATGCAGGCCATATCACGCATGTTGATGGAATTAAAAAAATCTGGAAAGCTCTCCCTTCCGGAACTGCGATTTCCGAGCACCCCTGTTACCTTGGACCTGGGTCGATCGTCTCGCTCGATCGTCTCGCAGAAGAAATCGAACAAAGAGACCACGATGGCATGGTCTATATCCACGCAAACGCCACATTGCTCACTCAAGAAGACGTCAATAACGAGCGTTCGTCATCAGCACTCAAAGGGGTGGCGTCCACGCTACAGGGCACATCGGCGGCGATGATTAGAAAAATTAGTAGGCAACATGAAGCTCTAACTAATTATAATGATATTCCCGGCACATTGGTGGGCAAAATTGAGATCTTACCTCCTATGCTTTGGGCAGAACACATGAATCAGAAGGGCCTGCTTGAAGTTTGCCAAGGCACGTTCCTTTCCATCGATCATGGTGACTACCCACACACTACCAGTCGAAACTGCACAGCAGCTGCAGGTATAGCGCATCAGGGCCTTAACCCACGAGACTTGGACAGGACGTGGATTGTCTTGCGTTCTTTCCCGATTCGGGTAGGCAATGGCGAGGGCTGGAGTGGGCCCTTCCGAGGATGCAAGGAGACAGACTGGAAGACCATCGCTAAAAATGCGAACATGGGCGAAGTTGAAACCGCTCGTCTCCTCGAAAGAGAGCACACTACAGTTACAAAGAGGCTTCGACGCGTAGCTGAGTTCGATATGGAACTCGCAGCAGAAGCCTGTCGTATCAATGGAGCAACTGATATCTTTCTCAGCTTCGTTGAATACTGGGATTGGCGCGTATACAAAGTGCAGTCAATCGATGATATTCCGGATCGCATCATGAGCATCGTCGACGAACTTGAAAAGAAGACGGGTGTTGCTGTCTCTGCTTTGGGGACAGGCGAGGATGCTGATGATGTGGTTTGGTTAAGTAAATACAGGAGTTAATCAAATGAAAGACTACACTTGGGCTAAGAAACAGCTCAAAGAAGAGAAGAAGGTTAGACGTAAGAGTTGGCCTGAGAAGACACATATCATCATGGATCCTTTGACCAAGGATATCTTTGCCGAAACTGGCAAGGTCAGGGTGAGGCACTTCGAGACAAAATCAGACAAGGGTGCCAAAGATTGGGAATTATTCGAAGAATCCGAATAAATCCTTTAAGAACCATGGGTAAGTAAACTTCCTGGGGCTCATCTGTATATGATATACTCAATGATATGCCGAATGTAATCAGCCAAGATTTGTTAGACCAGCTTGAAGCTCTGGCTGAAGAAGTGGTAACTGAAGAAAATTTACCAGAACTCATGAAGGATGGGTTTGAACAGCTGGATGCTGTACAAATACCAGGTGGATCTCAAAAAGGCACAGGCACCATTGCAGGCCTTACTGTTACAATTCCGGCCAATATTGCAGCAGACAGTGTTGTTTTGATCACACCGTTGGTTGCTGCGCAAATGTACGTTTTAGCCACCACAGTAGGAGAACCTGGTGATTTTACTGTAACCACTGATGTTGACGGTGATTTTTACTGGTTCATTGCTTAGATGCAAACCGTAGACCCAGTAGAAGTAGAGCGAAGGATTAGGCGCGTCAAAATAAAAGACGCGAAAATGATCAAAAAAGCTCGTATTGATCCTGCTGCGTTTTCTGAATATACTCTCAGAGACGAAGTAGACGGCAGGAGAGTAAAAAACGCAGATCACCATATAGAGTGGCAACACATATGGGAGAATAATAAATGGTCTGTTGTCGTTGCCCCAGTAGCACATGGCAAAACTGCGTCCATGGTGGCGCGTATTCTTTATTGCCTAGGCAGAAACCCAATGCTTCGTATTGCATTGGTATCGGACACTGCTACTCAAGCTGAAAAAGTATTGTCTTCTGTTCGAGATTATATTGCTCGATCAAAAGAACTACATAAGGTATTTCCTAAGCTCAAACGTTCTACAAAAGACGGAGCTTTTTGGAATCAAACATTCATCACCGTAGAACGAGATTCTTATTCAAAAGACCCAAGTGTGCAGGCACTTGGTGTTGGTGGTCCGATCAACGGTTCTCGTGTTGATATGATGATCATCGACGATGCTGTGTCGTTCGAGTCAGCTCGTAGCCCGACGCAACGTCAGAAAATGAAGGAGTGGTTCGATACTACTTGTATCACGCGACTTACTGAAGATGCGACCATTTCTGCGGTTGGTACTCCTTGGCACCAAGAAGATCTACTCCATTATTTGGAGAGCAAACCAGATTTTTATTGTAAGAAGTATTCGGCAGTAGAGAATCCAGACGATCCACCCGAGGAATGGCGTGTCCTTTGGCCTGCTCGATGGACATGGGATCTGCTGGTAAAACGTCGAGACAATATGGCTCCGTCCACTTGGTCTCGAAAGTATTTAAGTCTAATTGTATCGGGAGAGACTCAAAGATTTAAGAAACCATGGATCGATGCTATGGTTGCTCGTGGCAAAAAACGTGGTTTCTTGCTGTCAAAGCCACGCGATGTCAACGGCCAGTACATGGAGTGTTATACTGGAGTCGATCTAGGTATCGGCCAGAGTGATTCTTCTGCATTGTCTGTTATTTTCACTATTGCGATCGACAAAAAAGGGCACCGTTTGATCGTAAATATCGAATCTGGTAGATGGACATCATTTGAAATAATCGAAAGATTGAAGTTTACATATGCTGCTTACGACAGTATAATCATGGTTGAGAATAATGCTGCTCAACAATTCCTCATTGATATGTGTGATGGGGAAGTACCAGTACAGGGAAGACATACCGGGAAAAACAAGCATCACGAGCAATTTGGCGTAGAGGCACTGGCAACGGAGCTTGCCCGCAATTGGTGGATCATGCCTTCTGGGCGCACAGGTACTGGTGTTGATGTGCCAGATGAAGGCAAGACCCTGATCGAGGGAATGACCGTTTATGATCCAGAAACACATACGGCAGATCATCTTATGGCCATGTGGATCGCTAGAGAATGTGCACGCGACATGTGCGGAGACAGAATGCAACTTCTCGACACACAGACAAGATGATATACTCTCACCAGTCATAAGGATTTTGTATGCCCTATTTACTCCCTCCACCTGTAGCACTAGTAGATTCTGATCGAACTACTGGTCTTGAAGCTCAGTACAGGTATTTTGAAAATAAGCAGTACGAAGATCGTCAATATTCGTGGGATGGGCGTTTTAATGGATATGGTGAAGAAGCCGATATTCGTCCTGGCTTCGTTGTACCCTACGCTGGTAGGAAGCCATCCGTTACGGTTGGCATGGGTAAAACCATTGTCGGCAAGCTGACTGCTATGATGCTCGGTGAGAGCGGATGGCCTGAAGTTAAATTTGAAGATGATGTTGAAGCCACTGATTATGCTAAAGCTTTGTGCAAAGAAGCTAAACTTAAGCAGAAATTCTCAGAGATCAGGAACTTCGGTGGTGGTGAGGGATCTGCATGTGTATCTTTTTCGTTTGTAAAAGGCAAACCAAAAATTAGCATACACAATCCTGCCCATATTTGTATCCTTGAATGGGAAGACAAAGATAATTTTCGTCCCAAGGTCGTTCTAGAGATTTATCGGTATCAAAAGAAATATTACGAAGAAGGCAAGGAAAAACTTCGTACTTGTTATTATGCCCAATATTGGGATGAAATTCGATCTATCGTATGGGAAGAAATTCCCAAAGAGCTTGAAAAAGATGACAACTGGTCAAATCTTGTTGAAGGCACGGTAGTTGAACATGGATACGATGAGTGTCCAGTCTATTGGTGTCAAAATAAGCCTTGTTCAAATGGAGTCGATGGCTTGGGTGATTATGATGGCCTAGAAAACAATTTTGATCAGATCAACTATCTGATGTCTTCTACCACAAAAGGCACAATTGCCAATGTGGACCCAACCCTCATCATCATGGATGATCCTGTTAAGGGCAAAGGTGGGGTTCAAAAAGGCAGTGGACAAGCTATCTTTTCAAAGGGTGGCGCTAAGTACCTAGAGCTGTCAGGAGATGCAGCCAAATCAGGTAGGGAACAAGCACGTGATATTGCGAGATATTGTTTTGATGAAGCTGGGGTTGTAGTACCTGATCAGGACACTGCTCAATCAGCGGCTAGATCAGCAGCCGCTTTGAAGATGTTATATGCTCCGATGTGCAATGAATGTGATGTTTTGCGCACTCAGTATGGAACTCTACTTGAACAGCTTATCCTTGGTATGATTCGTGCTGCCAGGATGATCGAGGCTACCCCTGCAGTTGAACCGGTCGAGATTAATGGGGAGATGGTAGAAATTCAGCCAACTGTTGTGTTACCTCCCAAGGTAGAACGCGATGGTGAAATGATCAAGACCACAGATCGAGTGCCTGGTACCAGTGAGTTTATTTCGTTGCAGTGGGGTGAGTATTTCTTGCCAACTCAAGATGATATTTCGAAGTCTACCGACACTGCGATCAAAGCCAAGGGTACGTTGGTTTCTGATGAGACAGCAACCAAGCATGTTGCTAGTTATTTTGGCGTCGAAGATGTCGTTGCCGAGAGAGAAAAGATCGATGAAGAAGTCGAAGCTAGAGCAGCAATGTTCCCAGGCCCTCTAGAGAATGATGGGCCCCCTGTACCCCCTACTGGTTCAGATGACGACGACGACGACAAAGACGACGACGACGATGGTGAATAATGCCTGGTATCAAGGCAAGAGTCAGAAGAGCAGATCGACTCTACGCTAAATCTAGACCTCAATTGGTCAGGATCTTGAAGGATGCTGAACAAGAGCTGGCCAAAAAACTAATTAACAAGTCTGATTCTCCTGATTCTACGTTCACCGTAGCAAATGCTCGTGCTTATCAAGCAGAGATTAAATCTACTCTTGCTTTCGTAGAAGCACGTGCCAGTGGTTTAAGTATCAGCTCTTCTCACAAGGCTGCTGAAAATGCTTATAAAGACACCACTTCTATGATCAGCGACTTCGAGTCTCAATTTGGTAAAAATGCTAGACCAACATTGAGATTAGAATCAGTTGCTTCTATGGATCATGTCCTAAATAAGAGCGACAGAGTTTTACTTCGTAGAAATAAGAATTCATTTAGGCGATATGGTGATGCTCTAACTAAAGAATTTGAACACGTTTTGCAGGTTGGGCAAGCAACAGGCATGTCTAATTCTGAAATAATAGACAAATTAATTACCAAAGCAGCAATAAAAAACATAGATGCTGAATATCTACACAAAGGAATGCCACAATCATTTCCTAAACCAACTGGTATCGTTAGAAAACAATACTGGGCAGAGCGCATCGTACGTACAGAAATTGCGAACGCACAAAATGACACTAATCTTCGATCAATGAAGGAAGCTAAAAGAGAGTTTCCTGATATAAAAAAGAAAATGCAAGCAATTTTAGATAATCGTACTGCAGCAGACTCGATCGCAGTACATGGCCAAGTAAGAGATCTAGATGAAAATTTTGTAGATGGTGCTGGTAGGGAATACCTAAAACCACCAGCTAGGCCCAATGATAGAGAAACCATCATTCCATGGCGTGATGAATGGGACGAAACCGAAGACATGCAGACTACTGTTTATGAAGAAATCCCACCAAAGAAAATAGAACAGAAGCCGATCAAGAATGCTGCTGAAAAAAGAGCCGTAGCAATTAAGGCTGCGAAGACACGGCAAGCCAAAGCAAATAAGCAACAAGAGATTGCCAGGTCTTGGGACACGAAGAAATTTATAGATCAATTCTCTAACAGATTAGAATTTAACGGATCTTTGATCGGCTTGTCTGAAGAAGACGAGGCATCATTTATGATGTTGGTAAGACGAGTTGCACCAGAATCTGAAAACAAAAGCAAGGGAGTTCAGAGGAAAGCTGTTGCAAGTGCATTGAAGGAACGACATGGGCGATTATGGAAGCCTAGACCCAAAAAGAAATAATAATTTTTCAATGACACATATGTAGTATATCGTGTTTTGTATGTGTGATATACTCGGCATACCAACCAAGGACGAAGAATCATGACATGTAGTCTCTCTCTCAAAGCAAATCTGGTAATCGGCGACTCATGTAGTGCTATTTCTTGCAGTGCCGGATGTGGTAATGGCTCAAGCCAAAAGATCACTCCTTTGTCTTTGGGATGTGGCGTTTCTTATGGAGCAGTCTCTAGTACAGACTGCCCAGTAAATGTCGCTACTGCTGGTGCTCTTGGCAGTGAGTATGTAGAGCTACCTGGCATCACTGGAATCAGTGAGGTTCTTTTCCTTTCTGTTAAGACGACTGCTACGGTGTGGCTACTCATTGATGGAGCCCCTGCAGAGATTCAGCTTGCTGGTGGTTCTTATCCCACTGGTTTTGCAGGTGGAGAAGCTTTCGATTTTGATGTCGATGGTGTCAACATTGCTGGTACATTTACTGTGGCAGCACAGGCTGCTGATCAGGTTGCTGCAGAATTGAATCAGGCTGCTATCGGTGCTGGTCTTTCGTTCTTGCCGTTCTCTGTAGTCAGTGGACAGCTCAAGGTTACTGGATCTGTTGTTGGCCCCAATGGTGCAGTTGCTATTAATACGGCTGTTGCAGCAATTGGTGCTGCTGGTACTGAATCTGCGGTTGGTGCTGGAGAGATTCTCAAGGTTAGTGGTTTGGCCCTCCTCCAATTCTACTCTTCATCTGCTCCAAGCAAGATCTACGTTTCTGGAACTTCTTCTGTTGAAGTTACTGCAGCTGGTGCTGCCTAAAAATTCTGTCTAGGAAACAAACCAAGCAATAGTGCCGTTGTGGAATAGATTTTTTAACAAGGAAAAATATCATGCGTTCAAATCAGCAAGTCCTCGACGAGGCAAACCCTAGTAAGATCGATGGATCTTTTAACAACATTGGTCTTGGTAGTGCATTTGGAAACATTGCACGCCACACGCGAGGTACGGTTACTACTAACGTCTTGACGCTTCCTGACGCTGCTAAGGCTTTGGCTCTTGTTGTTGTATTTGCAACGGTTGGTACTTCAGCCGGTGCCAAGACTCCTGTTCTTGGTGGTGCTCCTGCTGCAGGTGAGGTTTCGATCTCTGCTGATGGTAACGTTGTGTTTAATGCTACCGATGCAGTAACTGAAGCTGAGGTTGTTTACCTTGCTGCTGAAGGTGCTGTTGTAGAAGCTCAGGTTCCTGTGCTTGCAGATGGTTCAACCCAGCTGCCCAATAGCCGGTCTGCTGTTGTGCTTATCACTGCCTCTCTTGACGACGATGCTGATTCAGCTGGTCCCAAGACCGTTGTGGCACGTGCTGGCACTGCTGCTGGCGTAGGAGAGGCTAAGCTCAGTCTGACTGGACAATTCGTGTTCAACTCAGCTGATGTTGGTGCAGATCCTGTGACCGCAACCGTTAAGTGCATCGAGTACCCGACGGAAACGGTTAGTGATGCATTGCAAGCTGATTCTAATCAGTAAGAAATAACGCTTGAAGGGCCAATGAAGCAAAAGACTTGGATCCTGGGAGGGCGTGCCCTTCCGTCAGCCTGGGGTCCATTTACGTTTACAGATAACGGTAATATCTGAGAAGAAGGAAAACCAAAATGACAACTCAAGCATCATCTGATCCAAATGTAAACCAACCTGCAGCCCCTGCAGCAACGCCACCAGCTGCCCACCACCCTCCTGCTGCACCACC
>PDMW01040342.1_pt1 | contig 12169 bp, 16 predicted proteins | sample 1515511 | NCBI WGS metagenome assembly PDMW01 (sample SAMN07343023, study PRJNA328102) | Marine metagenome, whole genome shotgun sequencing project. | biome: marine; feature: bay; material: water; isolation source: viruses from water sample < 0.22 micron filtered, nuclease treated, low... ... | reverse complement strand
AGTGCATCTTTTGAACTTATCGCTGAGACTGCGTCAACACGAACAACAGCGATCACGCCTTCTTTTGGTGATGGTGCGCAAATGTTCCATCATCAAGCGGGTACGATGTCATTCAATAGCGTAAATTACACCGTGCGATCCTTTGAATTTACTATCGACAACAAACTTGAGCGTATCAATAACCTTGGATCAAAGCTCACAGGGCAACCGCAAATCAGTGATGTGCGTGAGGTGACTATAACCGCAACGCTTGATCTTGAGGATAACAATCTTTATACGGCACAACTTGCGGGCACGCAAAGTGATGTATCTTTGACATTCACAGCGGGCGCAGATTCGATGACGTTCCTTTTGCGCAATGCCAAGATCGTTGAGTATTCTGATGATGTAACATCATTTGGCCGCATCGAACGCACGGTTAGTTTTTACGGATTGGCTGATCTCAGTGCAACTGAAACGGCTTTCAAGCTTACCATGATCAATGATGATGCAAGCGCCGTATCAAACTAAATAACAAACTATAAACCCCCAAAACACAGGTGTAATGATGGATAAAAATATCCTTGAGGAGATCATTACATCCGCATCTTTTGAGATTGACGCATTTAATGGTGCGATCAAGATCGAAGGGCGGATTTTGTCTCCAAGTGAAGTAGAGGCTGCGGGCCTTGCAAGTGCATTGCTTGCAAGTGCTATTTTCAAAGGCCAATCAAAAGAGCAAATCAAAGAGGCACAAGAAACCGCTCAGCGTGTTGAACGTGGCGAGGTTGACGATATAGACGAGCTAATGAAAATGATCGGACAAATACAGCCCGATCAGCTTGAACGCATGTCAGAGCGTGAGGATCGTTTATTGATTCGTTGTGTTCGTCGATGTTCAAAAGATGCGGGGGCAACTTGGGAAAATCTCAACCTTGTCAGCGGCATTGATCAGCAAAACGCGGCACAAAATAAATTATGGGTTGGCATGTTATCAAGTGCAGATCGTAAAGCAATCCTTGAGCGTGCCATGAAAGGGCATGAGGAGGCGGCCGCACGGCTTGCGGGGTTTCGTAAGTGATGAGGAAATTGTACACATGTATGATATAATTGGCCGCACATATGGTGTACTTCCTTCACAGGTTGCACAACTATCATGGAGTGATTTGCTTATCAATGTGCAATGTGTGCGGGCAAGAGGCGATCGCATAAAAAAAATCATGAAACAACGCAAACGCAAAAAAGACACTATTTTCCCAAACATTTCGATCATTGATCTTGCGGATATTTTATGAGTACAACAGTTGAATACATTTTAGAGATTGATAGCAAGGGCGCACAAAAGGGCCTTAAACAAACTGAACGACAAGCCAAAAAAACAACGCGATCAGTTAAGAGTTTGAGATCACAGGCACGTGGTTTAAGTGGGTCATTCCAAGCCGTTGGCGAGGTTGCGGGATTCGCGGCACCTGAAATTGCGGGATTGGGTGAGATCGCAATGTTAGGGGCTAGATCATTCCGTGGTTTTGGTCGAGCATTGGCAAGTGGCAACCCTTATATCATTGGGGTTACACTTGCGATCACAGCCGCGATCGGTGCATATGCCGCATTTAATGCCGCAAACAAAAGAGAGGCTGAATCAGTCAAAGCCTTATCAAAGGCAATCGAAGAAAACACAAAAAAGATCAACAAAAATAATGCGGCATTTCTGAAATCTGAAAATGCGATCTTGAATAGTGCGGGTAAGGTTAATGAATTGGCTTTGCAATACGCTCTATTGTCGGGTGATATCAGCAAAAGTGAGGCCGCAGAAACAAAGCGGGCATTTAAAGCCGAACAAGCCGCATCAAAGCTTGAAACACAACTTGAAGCACAAATCAAAGCCAAACAGGATAGTTTGAAGGTTGCAAAAGATACACTCAAGGCAACCAAAAAAAGACTTGATGATTTATTGTCTGCTAACAACTTGATCAAAAGAAACGGTGATCTCACAACCAAAGGCGTTGAGGCAAGAGCAAAAGAAGAGGCTGCACTTAAAGCGGTTAGCTTACTTGAGCGTGATATATCAAATTTACGCACCGATGGGCAAAAGAGAATTAAGGCACAAGCGGATCAGTACATAAAATTACAGGCCGCAATTGCAAAAGAAACCGAGCGACAACGCAAAAGAGACGAGGCGATCGGCCGTGCAAAAGAGCGGCAAACAAAATTGCAAGGTATCCTCAACGGATTACAAGCACAAGCGGCATCACTTGCCGATCGTTTGCTATCATCGCAAATGGCACGCATGCAACCCGCTGAGCGTATCAATGCGGAATACCAAAAAGAGATCGCAAATCTTGTATCAATAGAGCAAGGGATCATCAAGCAATTTGCGGCCGCTGAGAAAGTTGCACGCACAAAAAATGATTCAGTATTATTGACACAGATTCAAAGCCAAAAAGAGGCTTCACTTGCAAACATACAAGCCTTGAGAAGTGAGGCACAGATCAAAAGACAGAAGCAAATATTTGGTCTTGTTGCAAAGGGCTTTGCGGTACAGATTAAAGGTATATCAAAGACTGGTGCAAGCACAGGCAAAAGATTACAAAAGATGTTGCAAGCACAAAGACAGGTCAATGACATTGTCAAAATAGCAAATGAGGATCAACTTTCTGCATTGGATAAAATCAATGAGGCCGAAAAAGAGCGGCTTGCCACACTTCAAAAGATCGCAAAGCAACAAAACATCAATACAGAAGAGGCAAAAAGAGCCGTTAAAGCCCGTGCAGATCGTGAGCGTGCAGCCTTTAAGCAACAACAGATCGCGGGGGGTATTGGTGTTGCAACAACAGTAATACAGGCGGCCACAGATCCAAACGCTTTGATCAGTGCAGTTGGATCCGCTTTTGGCCCAATTGGATCAGCAGTTGCGGGGGCCGTTGGTGCTTTGTCTGATTTGGGGCAACGAGATCCCGAAGAGGTAAAAGAGCAATTCAAGGCAACATTTGAAGGTATCGCACAAGGGATCAAGATCCTCATTCCTTTATTGATTGAGGCTTTGCCGCCCTTATTATTTGATGCGGCCCGCTTGATTGTCGATGCTTTGATACAATTGCCTTTTGCAATCCTTGCAAGTATTGGCAAACTTATCAAAAGTGTTGTTGATGGCATCAAAGACTTTTTCAGCGGCAAAGGATTTTTTGAGGCTATCGGATCGGCTTTGATGGGCATGTTTGAACGATTGATCGATCTTATTGTGGAGCCGTTCAAGGGGTTATTTGGTGGCTCCAAAATGGGCGGGGGTCGTATGTTATCAGGTCAAGGCGGTTTGCGTTTTACAGGGGCAAACAGGGGGCTTGCAATGTTGCATGAGGGTGAAATGGTTGTACCGCGTACCGGCCAAATGTCTTCGACCGTTGCACAAGATGTGCAAGCGGCAAGCGGGGGCAAGTCTATCAACATCACGATCAACAGTGCAATAACAGAACGATCCGCAATTGATTCACTTGTGCGTAAAATAGAGCAAAGATTCGGATCATACGGGCAAAGTACAAGCCCGCTATTTGGGGGCACATGATGGGCAACGCAAAGTTTTTTTATTACCCACAACCTGATGGGCGGCATTTGGTTGAGATTGATTTGGGTGAGCCAATCGCAGAATTGCAAAGTGACATCACGCATGATGCGGTTGATGGTATTACCCAAGGCGGGGGCATATTTCGATCCGTTGGGCGGGGCGGTGAATCAATCACAATACAGCGGGATCGCATGCAACTTGGTGAGGATCTTGCAAACCAGTTTGATGCTTTACAAAATCACCTTGACAGAGGTTTTGCTTGCAGTTTTGTGACTAATACAAATAAAGCATGGGCCGCATCTTTTTCATCACCGCCTCAAGCCGGTTTGTTTACTGTAAACGTCAAAGACAATCCTTTTATCGATTTCACAGGATCATCAACTGTGCCCGTTGCGGGTGATTATGTTGTGATTGAAACAGATAGCCCGCCATACATACGCGAGATTCAGAAGATAGCATCAATAAACGTAACGGCCGCAAGCGGGGGCAATGTCACATTTACAAAACGCTTGAATTTTGACTATTCGGATAGATTGGTTTTTATGCGATACTATCGATTTTGGTATGGATTAAAAAGACCACAAAATGACATAGGTACGCCTTTTGTGACAAACGAAAACGGGCGCCTTTTTTCATTGAATATGAGGCTTGTTGTTGACTATGATACATATTTTGCAAAAAACAACGGAACAGGGTTTAGTGTTCGGTTAATTGGCCCATCACCGGCAACGGGTGATTTGCCAAATAATGATGGGCGTGCAAGTATAGACTCAGCACAAAACACAGTAACAGGTTCAAAAAGCCGATCAGAAATAGATCGAATGACATCAAGAGGATCAGGATCGTTTTCATTTAATTTAAGCAATAAAGGTTTGTGATGGGTTGGCGATCTGATTTTATTGCGGCACTTTCTGCACCTACAATAACGCCTCTATACACGCTTGAGATTGTGCGATCACCGTATGGCGTTGGATCACCTGTGGAGATTTTTACAGATCGCGGGGATCTTAGAGTTACAACGGCAAGCGTACAAGGCACGCAAGTTATTCCACAACGTTGGTCTGTGTCTTTTGGGGGTTTTGAAGTTGGTCTTGTTGGTGACTTTACACAATACAATCAAAGCCTTATGCGGGGTTGTATTGCGATCTTATATGTACAGTTTCGAGGATTGACAGGAAAAGAGCGGATCGGTATTGGTCAGCTTGATCAGGTGCGGGGCAAACGGGGTGTGTATCGTGCTGTATTCAAAGATATATTATCAGCATTTCAAAGCCGTATTGATACACGTACAAGCGGATCAAAGCAGTTTTCAAAGCTATTTTTTGATACTGTTGAAAGCACAACGGCCGATCATGCGTGGAACAATCACACATATTTACAAGTAGTTGATGGATCCGGCTTTACAAAATCATCATCACATTACGGCCTTTTGTATTGTGTGCCAACATCAGGCGATCCATTTTATCTTGGTTGGAATTCATACGATGATAGTACAAAAAGATTTACCTTATCAGGCACAAGGGGTGTACACCCAACTGAGGGGCTAGATACTTCTTTGCAAGTAGGTGATAAGATTTACAACGCGGCACGTATTGCGGCCGCACCGCATGCCTTATTTGCTCAAATTGTAACGTCAACGGGTGCGGGCACAAATGGATCAAATGATGTATTGCCTAATTCATACGGTACGGCTTACCCCTTAAATCACAGTTTCTTTGATTATGCCGATGCACAATTAACAAATACATACATCACAAATTCAACGGGCGGCCCGTATGGTTTGGATTTTTCGGCAATAGCCCCGCTTGATGGTGGCTTGCGATCGATAGCTGATATTTTTGCAACTGTTGGGCAATGGCCGGCAGTACGTCAAAACTCGTTTACATGGCGAGGATGTTTTGATCCAACGGGGCGATTTGGTAGGCAACCAACAACGGCCGCACATATTACAGATTCTGATATTATCGATCTTGACGATGTTGATTTTTTTGATCCAAACCTTAAAGCCGCATACATGCAAACCTCAATGACATACAACACAAGCGGTACACAGGTTGTGCGTACAAACTCATTTACAAAATCATTGCCAACAAATGGCAACATACAGCGTGATTTTGGATTTTATTACAATCCATCATTTAATGAGTCATCGATGGGCACCGCAGATCGTGATCGCATGGCGATATGGGATTTTTACAATTGGGCACGGATCTCAATGCGTGTATCTTTGCGTTTTGCAAGATTATGTGCGGGCGATAAAATCGAAGTATCAAGCCGCTTTATTGTTGATCCGTACACACAGATCGGCAGAACATACACAAGGCGGCCCGCAATGATTCTTGAAATAGGCTATAATATAAACGATCGTACATGCAACATTGTGATCGGTGTACCCCCTATTTTTTGAGCTTTGAAATGCGTTACATACCTCATACTGATACGCCCCGCAGACTTAAACAAATGCGATCAATGGGATATGCCACATTTGAAAATAAAAATTATGATCTCAATCTTGTTGGTATTCGTTCAAACGTTAGGCGGGCCGATGCTTTTGATGATCTATTTTGCGTGTTTTACAAAGATCGCGGCATGTGGGTTGAGGAACGATACAAATGCACTGTTGATGCGGGTGCGTATTGGTTACAAAACCCGTACAAAAGTGAAGGTTGTGCAATCCTCAAAGCGGGGCAATATAGGGGCTTATGGTCGCTTGATTTGCATAGAGGCAAGTATCAAGCCCTATGTCAAAAAGATAATGCACCTGTTACCGTATGGCGCGACAATAACAAAGATTTAATACATGATCACAGATCCGAAGAAACCGGCTATTTTGGCATCAATTGCCATCGTGCAATGCAATACAGTGTATCGCATCAAGTGGGGCGGTTTTCAGCGGGTTGCACTGTCATACAACACCCCGCAGACTATTCAAGACTTATAACTTTATGCAAGATGCAAGAGATCGCGGGCAATGGCCGCACATTTACATACACACTAATTGAGGATTAAAAATGGATCCATCAACCTATCATGATCTTTGGGTCAATCTTGCAACCAACAGCCCTTTTTTGGGTTGGATGATTTACAGCTATGTGCAAACGCAAAAGGATCTCAAAGAGACACGCGAACAAAGCCGCAGTGAGGCCCGCGAAATACGGCTTGAGGCCCGCACAGAAGAACAAGAGATCCGCACGCGTTTTGAGCGTGTTATTGACAAGCTAAACGCAGATCGTACAAAGCTTGTTGAATCATTTTCAAATCGCATTGATAGCCTTGAGCGTGGACAACGCAAACTTTTTGCAATCCTTGAGCCGCTCAAAGAGCAAATACATGAGATCAGATTAAAAGAGCAAGTCAAAAAAGAGCTTTCAAAGCACTAAAAAGGCATGTTTGAAAAAAAGATCAAAATAATACTTGCTATCAATATAGTATATTGGTATAGTTGTTTGTGTGGGGGCGATGATGCAACCGCAAAACATAAGGACAAAACAAAATGAACAAAGAAAGAGCGCAGCAATATAAAAAAGAAACAGGTCAAGAATACTTTTTTCAATCTCATAAACTACAAGCACATGACCCAAAACAATCTTTTCTAATGAGAAGAACATCTTTTGAAATGTACGCATTAAACGTCAGAGAGCTTGTAAATAATTACAACAATGTAGAGGATTTTGAAATGTTTGATTATGACAAAATGAAAGAAGATTTTGAAAGTGAAAAAACAAAATTAACAAAAACTTTTTGGGCTTTTGAAAAAATGAATAAGGTTAATCCAGTAGGATGTGTTTTTGACCACATGGAATGGTGTTGTGAAGTTATCAAGACATGTGATGAATATATAAAAGATTGCAATACTCACATAAAAGAACAACTTGCAATACAAGAATGGGAAATAAAAATGGGAGCATAACAAACAATAAAATAACCCACAAAGCACAGGCCCCACACGGGGCCTTTTTTGTGCATAAAAAAAGCCCGCAGCGGATGCGGGCACAAAACTCAAGGAGTCGTTTTGTTTGATCAATCACGTATTATGTAAAGTAAACAACCAAAACCGCATCACCGTTGTCAAGGTTGCCGCCAAAGGACAAACGCCCAACAGATCCCGCACCATTGTTTGCGATTGTGTATTCGTCATTGTTTGCGGCTGAATCGCTCAAAGCGGTCATATTCAAAAGATTAAGACCGTTTTTAAATACCATCGCAGAACTGAAAAAACCAGTATCAAGAGAACGAGCAAGATCGATGCTGCTTGTGCTTGATCCTGATACCTGAAACACTTCTTGGTAAAATGCCGCCCCAATTTTTGCAGCGGTCACAGAATCGGCAATTAGTTGACTTGTGTCAACGGAATCACTTGCCATTTTTGCATTAACGATCCCGCCATCTTTTACAATGACATTGCCCCCGCTTATTTCGGTCGTTGAATCGTCAACAGATACCGCAAGAGCAGATCCCGCGCCGCCTGATAGACCATTACCCGCAACACTTGAGGCAAGCTTATTTTCATCCACGGCCGCATCTTGAATTTTGGCGGTTGCAACCGATGCCGATCCCAATTTGGCCGATGTTACGGCACCCGTACCAATAGCGGCCGCATTGACAACACCGGTACCAAAAAGACCGCTATCACCGATCGCACCGTCGGCAATGGCGGCACCTGTTACAGAGTTTGATCCCAATTCATTTGCTGTGATTGTCCCAACGCTCAAGCCGCTTGCACTAAGTGACAAGGTTGATCCGTTGAGTTTGGCTTGTAAAGATCCGCTTTGTAGCTCTACACCGTTACCCGCTTTGACTTGCAATTCACCGCTTGCAAATTCAAGGCCGGCATTTGATGATAAGTCAACTGAAATGGTCGATCCGGCTTTTGTGAGGCCATCTCCCGCGCTTATGCTAGCCAAACCAGTAAATTGAGAGATCACAATATCAGTGGATCCAAGTGTTATATCGTCAGTTGTGACAATAAAACCCTGATCGGCATGAGATGATCCCTGACGCACAAAGATTGCGGCACCTTCAAGTTTTGCGGCAGTATTAGCATCATCAGTGCGTGTTAATGCTGCACCGGCACTTGCAAAAGAGTAAAATCCACATTCTGAGGCATCGGATTGGTCTTTTAGGACAACACGATCACCGCTTGTAAGTGTTACACCGTCAATCGCTGATGGTGCGCTTGTTATATCGACGTTTGCAACGCTTGCACAAATGGCGCTTTCCTTCCAATGCACTCCCTGAGCGGTTGAGTCGACGTAGGCCTTAGAGGCGGCGTGTGAATCTGCTGTCGGCGTGGCTACACTTACCGTGCCGCTTGAAAAATTAAATGTTCCTGTTAGGTCAATCTTTGCCGCTGTAACCACAGCATTTGCAAGATATGCCGCGCTATCTATCGCTCCATCAGCGATTTTGGCTGATACAATTGCATCATTATTGATCGCGGCCGATGTTACGACCGATGATCCCAAAAGGTTTGAGTTGTCAATAATCCCAGTTGCAAGGTTGCTTGAGGTGATTGTACTGTTTTTTATTTGCGAGCCTCTAATTGATATAGTCATGGGCTTGTTACTCCGTTGTGGTGTTGTATACCGCCTCAAGCACATCGCCTGATAGCGGTGGGGTGGAAAACTCAAAATTGCGATCATCTAAAATGCTGATCTGCGTTGCCCTTTGTTTTAGACCGTTCAAATATACGGATAGTGATCCGCTTGTCACGTCTTTTGTTGTCGTAAATTGTGTGTTTGAACCATTGCAAAGGCTTGAAAAATCATCAAGTTGCTGTGTTTGTGCGGTATCGGCTCCAATTTCGGTGCCTGTGCCGCCCTCATCGTTATACACGTTTGCAATTGCCATGTTTTACCCTAATATTGATAGGTCAATGCGGCCGCACTCACATCTGTTGTGCCTGTATTGGTTCTCAAATGTAAATATAGCACCTTATCTTGTATATCCCTAAGAATTATGTCAAGTCGATACAATACGGTACCTTTTGTGTTTGTTGTAAGCCCCGTTTGTATGTCTGATCGTGTTTCGGTCATTACAAATTCATCACCTTGCGTATCTCTTGAGATTGAGGCATATATTTTTGTAGCACTTGACACATTACTCAGCTGTATTTCGAGCATTGACGCAACAACATTGATCTGTGATGATCCGTATTTGGTGTATTCAAGCGGGATCGCCTTTGCTGTATTGTAATTTACTGTTATGCCCGTTGTTGCACAGGCACAACGCATTTGATCAAGATTTAGGCCCATGTTTGCCCCGCATTGGATTGATATACATGCCTATCTTAGCACAGTATAGCAATGCACGCACCTTGATCACATTGCGTGCGTTGTAGGGGTACAAGAGCCGGAATAACTGCACACAATACAAAGTATCATCAAGTGCTTCATGTGTTTGTGTGGGCCAATCAAAAATATTTGCTATTGATTGCATTGATACGGACTTGTAGCCCATCGGCAAAAGCACCGCACTTGCAAGTGATACAGTATCAATGCCCCGCCTCAAGATTTTGCGGCCGTGTGCATACTTGCTGAGATGTGCAAGTATAAAGCCACGATCAAAAGGCCAATTGTGGGCAACCGGTACACAATCACGCATGAAATTTGCGATAAGGTGAGCGGCCTCTTTTGGTTCCTTTGCATTACTCCATTTGTTTTGCGTATATCCGTTGATCTTTAAAGCATCGGGATCGGCCTGTGATATATTGATCGGCTTGATTTTGATGTGTAGCCGCCCAATTTCATTGAGGTTTTTGTCAAGTTTGATACCACAATAAGCGATCATTTCATGTCGATTTGCATACAGCCCTGTTGTTTCTGTGTCTAATACTACATACATTTTTTTGTCCTTTGGTGTGCATTATGTTATATTGATGGAGACAACAACAACCAACAACAAAGGGCAAAAAATGACCGACATATTTATTAAAATAACCAAAAGCGATGCGGCCGCAATGCAGCAAATGAGTAAAGCCGCGATCTTGATACTTATCGAAATGAGATTTTTTGCGGGTATTGATGGACAAGCATATCCATCAAAAGGCACGCTTGCTGAAAATACAGGGCTATCACTTGGTAGCATCAAACGGGGCCTAAAAGAGCTACGAAAAATTGGGGCGATCAATCTCAAAAGCACAAAACGTACATCATCAAATATCTATGATGTAGGGGGGATCATTTCTAAGCCAAAGGGGATCATTTCTAAGCCTGTTGAGGATCAAAAACGATCCGATGGGGGATCATTTCTAAGCCGTAGGGGGATCGAAAATGATCCCCTAAGTAGAAACAGTAAAGAGATAAAAGAAATAGATCCAATTAAAGAGAGTACGGACAATACGAAAAAAAGCAAACCATACATCAGTGATGATGTTGATGTGCGTGATCTTTGGTTGGGTGAGCTATGGGCAAAGCATGCAACCGTGCAAGGTTGGGTTTCTATCGACGTACAAAAAGACTTTGATGCTATCAAGGCGGGTGCGTCAATAGTGCAAGTTGCAAAGGCTGTGTGTAAGCTTGATCATTTCATCGCTGAGAGAAATATACAAGGCATGTATGTTGGAAGAGGTTGGGCCTCAAAGATCAAAGAAAGATGGGTAAGCAAAGAGGCGGATCAAGATCCCACAAAATACGACTACAACAAAATGCGATTGAGTACTTTGAGCATTGATCCTGAGATTATCGAAGAAATAAAAACACAAGCATTGCAAGCGGTTGACAGTGCAGACAAAGCACAGGCGGCCGCGATGAACGGCAATGGAAGGGCTCAAAGTCTTTGGGCCGGATTTAGGGCAAATGCGGGAGATTATGAGCAATGTGCAAATGTTGTTTTTGATTGGGTGCGTGATGGCGGTTTGACTGATGACTTACGAAATGAGATACAGGCCGATCCAAACCTTGTGGATTTTGCCGCTCTTATTGATTGTGCAGTGATATAAGGGGTTTGATATGTACAAAATAAACGACAAAGTAATTTTTAGTGTTGGATGGATGCGGCCGCCTGTTGTTGGCTACATCGCAGAAATAAACGGGCACCAAGTGCGGTGCCGCTTGTCCGTGCCTATGTTGGGCCGTACACATGAGATAACGAGGATCGATCAGCTGACACCATCACAGCAGTTGATCGATCAACGTGAGCAAGAGCGTAAAGGTGTTATTGTGGATATACAGCCACAAGGACAAAAAAAATCAATCAAGGAACTAGTCGAGGATCTTACATATGCCAAAAAAATACGATTACAAAAAAATGCCAAATAAGCAAACCCGTGTGCGGATCAATCTCAATGATGTGCAATATGAGCAACTGGAAAAAATAGCGAAAAGATACAAGCTTAGTATTGATGATTTGCTTGATCGATATATCAAGCGTTGTATTGCGGATCGCTTAATGCCGTGATATCACTTTTTTGATTGTACGGGTTTTGTTGTTGTCTTGTCCTTGCCCGTACAATCTTTTTTTTGTTTTTTTGTACAAAGTCTTTTCAACATGTTATATTGATTGAGACAACAACAACAAAAAAGGACAATGACAATGACAAACGAAAACGAACAAAAAGAGCTTATAGAATTTCTTGATGAAGCATTTGCAAAAAAACCCATCACTGATGAAGATATAGATGCAATGTATCAG
>PDMW01007801.1_pt1 | contig 12171 bp, 21 predicted proteins | sample 1515511 | NCBI WGS metagenome assembly PDMW01 (sample SAMN07343023, study PRJNA328102) | Marine metagenome, whole genome shotgun sequencing project. | biome: marine; feature: bay; material: water; isolation source: viruses from water sample < 0.22 micron filtered, nuclease treated, low... ... | reverse complement strand
GCTGGTGTTGCAGACGAATATGCATATCAGTTAAAGAAAAGAGGTACAGAGCTAAGAAGAGATGTTGAGCATGATATGATTCATTCTTTTAATACTTCTGCTGCTGTTGCATCTCAAGGTAACACTGCAAGATCTGCTGGTGGATACCAAGCTTTTATAAATAGTACTGCAACTGTTAATTACTTAGGTGGTTGGGAAGCCCCAGCAACTCAAGGTGATGGTACTGGAAAAATTAAATCTAATGCGGCAGCTGCTGGTCAGCCTGCAAAAGGTTCATTATCACTTACTGAAATTGATTCTGTTATGCAGAAGATTTATGAAGAAGGTGGTAAGGCTACTAAGATAATGCTTTCACCAAAGTTAAGAAGAGATTTCTCAGACTTAATGATTAGTGATACTGGTGTTGTAAGAAACATCGATGAAGGTGGAAAGTTAAGACAATCAGTAGACGTATATATGTCAGACTTTGGTGATATTATGGTTGTACCAAACTATATCATGGGTCTAACTAATGCTGTTCAGTTTACTCAAACTAACGGTACTACTAACCTAGGCGCAACAACTGATGTTGCAAACTTCTCAGCACTTATCTATGATCCAATGTGGTTTGCTATGGCATCACTAAGACCGATGCAGGAAGTTGACGTAGGTCAGCAAGGTGATTCCACTAAAGGAATGATGATTGAAGAAGCAACTTTAGAAGTACGTAACCCAACGGGTTGTGGTGCTATCTACGGTTTAGCTTAACGGTTAATTAACTATAAGGGAAAGTCAAACAGGCACATGCCACGGCTTTCCCTTATATTTTTAGGAGAATAATATGCCAGTTAATATAGTAGCAAAGAAAACAAAAGCTCAAAAACAAATGGATGCTTACAAAAAGCGTACAGCAGATAGTTTAGCTAAAACAGAAAAAGGAAGAGAGCTAGTTAAAATGGGTATATCTTCAGGTTTTGGTTCTGACCTTGCTAATTATACAAAAAATAAAAATAAAAATAAATCTAGAAGTAAACCAAAAGCTATGTCTAAGTACTATAGTAAAGGTGGAACCGTTTTTACAGGGAGATAAGTATGCCAAAAGTCGGAGATAAAGAATTTAAATATAATAAGTTCGGAATGGAAGCAGCTAAAAAGTATGCAGAAAAAACCGGTAAAGATATACAATATAAAGCAATGGGTGGTAATGTTGCTAGCTACTACAATAAAGGTGGTAGAGTTTCAGGATGTGGCCCAGCAATAAATAATAAGAAATAAATAATACTCGGAGGTATTAAAATGCAATACATAGAATTCGTAGCAAATGTAACAGCAAGTCCGCTAGTTACTACGTACGTACCAGTAAGTAGTTGCACCTTTAGAATTACAGATGCGCCAGTTAGTGTCACTGGTAATTCCGGTGCAAAAATAACTGCTACTAGAAAGGTCACACACTTTTCCGCTAATGGAACAAACGGTGGACCAACAATTCCAGCAGTTATATTAGCACAAAATGTTGGCGCAAGATTAGGTTTCTTTAATAAGAACGGACATTTTCATCATTTAACTGATGCAAGTGTAGGTGCTTAATATGGCAGAACAAAATAATATGAGAGTTCAAAGTGCAACAGTTGATGCAAACAAAGGTATTAAAGGTGGCTTTGATTTACTTTCGGGACAATGGGAAGCTAAACAAGATATTACACAATATCGAGATGCAGCTAAATTAGATAGAGATAGAGAAGCATATTTTGGTAGAACAAATAAAGGATATAGAAAGATGGCTACTATCCCAGATATTGTTGCTATAAAAATAAATCAAGATCATGGTATCGATGTACATGATACACATTTTATGCGTGATAAAGATAAATTAAAAAAGTTAAAAAGCATATTGATTTCTGAGTATCCTGATCTCTTAATCAATACATAAGGGAGGATCATATGGCATTAACATATACTGAGTTAGTTACGTTAGTACGTAATTGGTCTAACAGAGATGAAGAAGTAGTTAGTGATGCAATTATAAAAGACTGCTTAAAATATGCGGCTGATAAAGCTTATAGAACATTAAGAGTACCACCATTAGAAAATGTTGCAACATATGAAAAAACATTATTAGAGGCAGCAACAACAACAACAAATGGTTTAGTACCAAGTAAAACAGAAATATTATTGCCATATGATTTAATTGAGTTTATACAAATTAAAGAAGTAGATTCAGCTGGTCAAGCAACAAGAGTGTTTAATGAAAAAGTTGATATAAGAACATTTAATGATCCAACAGCTGAAAAGTATTCAGGTAATAACTACTTTGCAAGACAAAGAAATTTATTGTTTTTAACTCCAGGCTTTGGTCAAAATAGTTCAGGTAATACGGCGGATGCAATTGAACTGTATTATTATAGAAGATTACCAGCATTAAATGCATTGTACTCTGTAACAGTATTAAATTATAATGCTGGTTTTCTTACAACAACTGGCGCAGGTTCAAGTGTAGAATATTCAGCTTTATTATATTTTAATAGTAATACTGGTACAACTGCCTATGCTACACAAGCAGATGCACAAGCGGCCAATACAGGTGGTACTGTAACAAGTACATACTATATCGGAACACTTGTACCTAATTGGCTTAGAGATCAAAATGAAAGAGTATTACTTATGGGTGCTCTTGCAGAAGTCTTCTCATTTACACAAGATGATGCACAAGCAGCTAAATATGGTAAAATGTTTTATACAGAAATTCAAGAATTAAACGATGAAGATGGAAAACGAAATGCATCTGGTGGTAATCTACAAATAAACTTTAACGGAAGAGGGTTAATATAATGACAACTGCAGCAAGACCTGGACAGTTTACAGGTGCAACAGATAACTCTGCTAACGGTGGGTTATTTACAGATACAAAAATAGATGGTATTCCAGATTTAATTAGTGCGGATGTTTTAGCAGCTCAAGCAGCAGCAACAGCCGCTAAGCTAAGTGAAACAAATGCAGCAACAAGTGAAACTAATGCAGGCGCAGATGCAACAGCAACTGCCGCAGATAAGGTAGCAACTGCAGCAGATCGAGTAGCGACTGCGGCAGACGTAGTTTCTACAAATGCAGATGTGGTGACCACAAACGCTAACGTTGCTTCAATATCAGGAAGTGTTTCCGCAGCAGCGGCAAGTGCAACTGCAGCAGCTGGTTCAGAGAGTGCAGCAGCTGGTAGTGCGACAACTGCGAGTACACAAGCAAACACAGCAACTCAACAGGCTAACAGTGCTACAACAAATGCTTCGTTAGCTCTTGGTTATAAGAACAGTGCAGAGACTGCTAAAACAGCGGCAGAAACAGCTGAGACAAACGCTGAGACTGCTGAGACAAATGCAGAAACAGCAGAGACTAATGCTGGTAACAGTGCAACTGCGGCAGCTGGTAGTGCAAGTACTGCAACAACTCAAGCAACAAACTCAGGTAATAGTGCTACTGCAGCAGCAAGTAGTGCCACTGCGAGTGCTAACAGTGCCACTGCAAGTGGTAACAGTGCGAGTACTGCAGACGGACATGCAACAACTGCTACAACACAAGCAACTAAATCACAGAACTATGCTATAAAAGTAGATGGAGCTATCACAGGTTCAGAGTATTCTTCTAAAGCATGGGCTACAGGTGGTACTGGAATAGACAATGCTTCTGGTGGTGGAAGTGCTAAAGACTGGGCAACAGATACAACTAACACAGTAGACAATACAGAGTATAGTGCTAAAGAATATGCGATAGGAATACAATCAGGACAATCAAACGGTTCAGCTAAACAATGGGCTCTTGGTGGTGGTAACTTTGTTATGTCCACAGCAGTTTCTGGTGGTCAATACTCAGCAAAGTATTGGGCAGATCAAGCAGCGAGTAGTGTAGCTAACTTCGATGAGAAGTACTACGGAAACTATGCGAGTGATGCTGCGGCAGAGAATGCACATGAAGCAGCTGGTAAAACAGTAACAGTCGGTGACTTATACTACAGTACTTCAGTTAACGCAGTGCGTTATTGTCAAGTAGCACCTTCAGGTACAGGAGCACCAGTAGGTACATGGCAATCAATAGCACAACAAGATTTATCAAGCTATGCAACAAATGGTTTTGCAATAGCGATGTCAATAGCTTTATAGGAGAATAAGATGGCACAGAATTTTAGAAGATATGCCGAAAAGAATATCGGAACAACAGCTGTTGATATCCCTGACGGAGCTAACTTTGATAGCTTTGATACGATAGTTGGTATTAACTTAGCAAACAGATCAGCCTTAGCTATAAAGGCTTCAGTTTACATACTTATAAACGGAGCAACAGATAGTGAAGCAAACAGACATTATTACATTAAAGATGCACCTATTCCAACAGGGGGTACACTACAGGTCTTAGACGGTGGAGCTAAGTTTGTAGTACAGGCATTAGACAGATTATATGTCGTATCGGATACAGCAAGTAGTCTTGACGTATGGGTATCGGCAGTGGATGCAATTAGCACATAGGAGAATAATATGGGATACGTAGGAAATCAAAGTAGTAACTCTTATAGTAGCATGATTAAACAAGATATCACTGGAAACGGTGGCACGACTTACACGCTCACTCACGCAGTGGCTAACTCAAACGAGATAGAAGTGTTTGTGAATAATGTGAGACAAGAACCTACAGAAGCATACGGTGCAAGCGGAACTGCTCTCACAATGACAGGTGCAGTGGCTAGTACAGATAACTTTTACGTTGTCTATATAGGTAAAGCTTTACAGACAGTAGTACCTCCAGCAAACTCTATCACATCTAGTATGATGACAGATGCAGCTGGTGTAGGATCGTTTCTTGGAGACACAGGAACAGCACTTGGAAATATAATAAGAGTACATGAGAAAGAATTAAATAGTAGCGTGACAGTTGCTTCAAACACAAATGGTGTTGCGGCTGGACCTTTAACCTTAGCTAGTGGTGTTGTCTTGACAATAGCCAACGGTGCAACTTTGGCGGTGGTGTGATGAGTACAATAAGAGTAAATCAAATACAAGATACAAGTACAAATGTCGCAGCAAATATTGCTGGCGGTGTAGTCGCCTTTAATAACACTCCTACTTTTGCTTCAGGAACTGACCCTTTCAATAGTGTAATAGAAACTTTTTACTATCATACTGGTAATATTGCAGAAAGTGATGGTTCTGTTTTAGATGCAACTTGGACTAGAGATACTTCCAACGGAACTGCCAACAAAAATGGTGGCATGAGTGCAAGTAGTGGTATTTGGACATTTCCCTCAACTGGCATTTGGCAAGTAACATTATTATTATATTATTATGTTAGTACAGCTCGTATAGCATGTGGGGTTACCTTACGTCATACACCTGACAATGGAAGCAATCATAATGATGTGCTTTCACTGTATAACAATTTCTATGCAAGTAATGCTCATTCTAGCATTTCAATGCCTTGGACATTTAACATTACTGATACAAGTAATCAAAAGATTAGTTACAAAATTAATGGAGATAATATCACAGTTGGTGGTGGTAGTTCTAATGGTGGCACAAGATTAAACTTCATCAAACTTTGTCCGTCAGTATAGGAGGATAGCATGAGTATAATTAGAACAAATCAAATTACAAATACTGCTGGTGATGGCTCTCCTATAATTCCTGGAGCAATGTTACAAGTAAAATACTTTCAGCTAACTACAACTCAAATTGAGACTATTTCATCTGCTAATACAGACCAAGCAATAAGTAATTTTACTGTTAACATAACTCCAAAAAGTTCATCTTCAATTATAAAACTTGAAGCACAACTAATGCACGAAAGTGAAAATGAGTCATTTAATACTATCTTTTTCTTTTACAGAGATAGTACAAAATTAGCTCATACAGAAGGTGCAGGGAGTAGAAGGGTTGGTATAGCTAGTCCTACATTAAGCTACTTTAGTTCTGACAATTCATCTACTCCTGAGATGTTGCACATGGGGTATTTTGACACTCCAAGTAGTACGTCTGCAATAGCATATAAATTAGGTATTAACACAGAAGGAACTCATAATTTATTTATTAACAGAACACTATCTGATTCAGATAGTAATGGTTATGAAAGAGGTGTTTCATTCATATCAGCAACTGAGATAGGAGGATAGCATGAGTACATTAAAAGTATCCAACATACAGGATATATCTAACAATGCTGCCATGAGTATCTCTGGTGGTGTCACTACGTTTAACAACCTCCCAGTCAATGCGAGTGCAGCAGGAAGTAATGCATTTTGTGCAAGAACAAGTGTTCAAGATTGGCAGTCAGTTGCTGATGGAATTATTCTTCTTTTTAATGATACTTCTACTGGGGATTGCTTTGATACAGATGGAGTGTATAACACCTCAACTTATAAATTTACAGCCCCTGCTACTGGTGTTTATACATTTTGGTTTTCAATATATACAGCTATGAATGATGCAGGAAACGGTTTTACATTCTTAAAAAATTCTACAAAACTAAATTTTTCACTAACAACAAGTAATAAATACATAAGTTTTTCTGGTCAAGGTACTGCTGACCATATTCAAACAGCTTCCATTATTCTTCCCTTAACAAGTGGAGATACTATGGCAGTCGTTGCAGCTGAACAGTCAGATTATTATAAGGGTCGTAGTCAATGGGGAGGTTGCCGTTTGGCATAGGAAAATATTATGAATTATTTAGAATTAAAAACATGGGATAACGAACACAGTTCTGTATGGAGAGAAATAATTTCTAGGTTTGGTCAGTCAGATTATGATGATGAAACTAAAAGAACTAAACATATGTCTACTCTAAAAGCAGAGTGGGAAGCAAAAGCCTATGCTAGAAGTAGAAAAGCTAAGTACGACTTACTCAATCAAGACGAGATGAGGTTTGACGATACAGTAAACAGCACAACAACTTGGGTAGATGCTATTAATACAATTAAATCAGAACACCCAAAACCAACGGAGTAGAGCATGGCATTAAGTAAAATAACACCTTCAGAGGTTTCAGATCAAAGCAATACTTCAACTGGAAGTATTTCGCTTCCTTCAGGTACAACGGCACAACGACCTGGATCTCCAGCCTCTGGAATGGTCAGATTTAACAGTACTACTGGAAATCCAGAATGGTATGACTCTGATTCATCACAATGGGTTAATTATTCCGACACTAAACCATACTCTATTTCAGTATTATTAGTTGCTGGTGGAGGTGGCGGTGCATCTAATGTTGGTTCAGGAGGTGGAGGAGCTGGCGGTTATATAAGTCCAACAAGTGTTACTGTTAATCCTTCAACGGCTTACACAATAACTATTGGAGGTGGAGGTGCTGGTGCTCCTTATAATTCAAGCTCTAATGGTGTAGCAGGATCAAATACAACTGGATTTGGTCTTACTGCCATAGGTGGTGGATATGGTGGTGCTGCTGCTGGTGGTACTGGTGGTTCTGGAGGTGGATCAAGAGGTCTTGTAAATGCTGCTGGAACTGCTGGACAAGGTAATGCTGGTGGTCAAGGTAATAATTCTTGGGTTGCTGGAGGTGGCGGTGGTAAAGGTGCTGCTGGAACTAACTCTACAACTAATAACGGCAATTCTGGAGCAGGTGGTGCTGGCTCTAATGCAGATGCTGTATGGGCAACTGCTACTTCATCTGGTGCTAGTGGATATTACGCTGGTGGAGGAGGAGGAGGTGCTTATAACTCAGGAGGTGCTGCTGGAGGTGCTGGCGGAGGCGGTGCTGGTCCAGGTGGAACAATAGCAACTGGCGGTGCTGGAGCTGCCAATACTGGTGGAGGTGGCGGTGGTGCAGGGTCTTCATTTAGTGGTGGAGTTGTAAATGGTACTGGTGGTGCTGGTGGTTCTGGTATTTTGATACTACGATATTCTGGCTCACAAAGAGGAACAGGAGGAACTGTTTATTCTTCAGGTGGATATACCTACCATAAATTTAACGGTTCAAGTACATATACAGCTTAAGGAGATATAAATGGCACATTATGCAAAAGTAAATGACGGCATAGTAACAGAAGTGATAGTTGCAGAAAAAGATTTTTTTGATACTTTTGTTGACTCAAGTCCAGGAGAATGGATACAAACTTCATACAACACATTAGGTGGAGTTCATACCAATGATGGAACTGCTTTAAGGAAAAACTTTGCTGGAGTTGGTTACACATATGATAAAGAAAAAGATGCTTTTATTCCTCCAAAGACTCATAGTTCTTGGATACTTGATAACGACACATGTACTTGGAAAGCACCTAAAACTCAACCAAATGATGGCAAGGTATATCGATGGGATGAGTCAATAACTGATTGGAAGGAGATAAAATAAATGCCATATATAGGAGCACAACCTCTCACAGGAGAGTTTATAAAGCTAGATAGCTTAACCGCAAGTGCCACTACAACGTATGCCTTACAGAGAGGCGGAGTCGCATTTGCACCAGCAAGTGCAGAACAACTTATCGTATCACTCAACGGTGTTACACAAGCACCTAACGATGCGTACAGTGTCAGTGGGAGCAATATAGTATTCTCAGAGAACCTCAGCAGTAGCGATGTGATAAACTACATAGTCGCTTTAGGTGAAGTCGGAGAGAGTGTTGTACCTACAGATGGATCTGTCACAAGTGCAAAGCTCTCGTCTACACTAGGTCGAGGAACAGCACCGATAAGGGTGAATACAAATAGTCTTACAACGAATCAAACAATAGCATCAGGTGAGAATGCTGGAGTGTTTGGTCCGTTCACAATCCCAAGCAGTGTGACACTCACAGTCAACGGAACTTTTACGGTGGTATGATATGAGCAAATTATTCGTAGACTCGATAGAGCCTAAAACAACTGGTGGTGATATAACAATACCTTCTTTTACTGGTTCAACCCTTCAAAAATCTAATATCCCATCTCAAGTAGCTTTTCTTGCACAAAAACTTGGTGGTAGTAATGTAACTAGTGGAATAGTTGATTTTGAAACTATTGTTTTAAATGTAGGTAATGGCTATAGTAATTCAACTTATAAATTTACAGCACCAGTATCAGGAATATATCAACTTCAATCTTTTTGTTTAAGTAAAAATACTGCAAGTGGCAATGATTTACAAATAATGATAAATGATGTCTTATATGCACAAGCAAGAATTGATGTTGGTAGTGCAGCACACAACACAATGTCAATGGCTACAATAGCTAGTTTATCTGTAGGAGATACAGTACATATAAATTCTGAAAATAGTGGTGGAGTTAGTGCTAGTGGAGCTAATTGGAATAATTTTAGTGGGCATTTAATAGGAGCAACAGCATGAGTAGTACAATAGGCGTGCAGAACATAGCACACACAAACGGAACAAATGCTATGACTATTAGTAGTGGTGGAGCAACTACATTTACCACTGACCCTTTTAATAGTGTAATAGAGACTTGGAATTATGATACTACTGGTAGAGCACACACTAATGACATGGTATTGAAGTATGGATTTGATAGAATAACAAGTAATAATACTGCAAATAAAAATGGTGGTATGACACACTCAACTTCTGCAGGAACTGAGGGTGCAGGTATTTGGACTTTTCCTAGCACTGGAATTTGGAGAATAGAATTAATTTTAAAATATTATCATAGTAATGGAGCATCAACTGGTACTGGTGTTAAAATGAAAGTAACAACAAATAACAATACTTATAATGTTGTTGATAGTGGCTATTCAAACGGATACTCAACAAATGTTAATACAATGATTGTACTTCCCTATATCTTAAATGTTAATGACGTTTCAAATGTAAAGTTTAAACATAGCATGGTAGGAGCTATGACTGTAAGAGGAGGTGGTGATGAATGGTCTACAAAAATACATTTTATTAAATTATGTCCATCAGTATAGGAGAATAACATGACAAGTATACTTAAAGTAGACAACATAAAAGACTCCGCAAACAATCAGGCGATTTCTATTAGTAATGGTAATTTAACTATTCCAGGAAGCACGACTTTCACTGGTGCAGTTACAGGTAGTGGTACAAGACAACTCTTAAGAGACATAACTATTTCAAGTGCAACTAGTTCTGTTGAATTTGTGCATGGTTCAAATGGTGTAGTCTTTGATACTACTTATTCAAGATATGAACTCAATATAGATAAGGTTGTTGCAGGAACTAATAATGCACACATAGAATTATTTGCAAGTTCTAATGCAGGAAGTAGTTATTATGGAGATAACGCATATAATTTAGTAATAGATAGAAGTTACACAGATAGTGGTAGTACAACTACTCGTGACATTGTTTATGATAATGATTTTCTTGCTACAAATAGGCAAAATGTTGGGTCAGATGTTGCTCGTGGTGGCGTTAATGGTACAGTAATCTTAACAGCTATGGGCACTACCAATAGAACAGTTGCTTATAGTAATTTTTGGGCATTTGGTGGTAGTAGCTACCATATACAAACAATGTCATTGGGTTCATATGCATCAAATAGTGTTGCTATAAATGCTGTAAAATGGGCATTTGCTAGTGGTGATATAGCTAGTGGTAGATTTAAATTATATGGGGTTAGATAATGGCAAACAGAACAAAGAATGTAAATGGAATTGAGATAGAATTAACTGATGAAGAACAAGCAGAGTTTGATGCAAAATCAAAAAAATGGTCAGATGGCGAACTTGATAGGTTATTAGATGGATTAAGAATCATTAGAAATAGTATATTAAAACAATCAGACTATATGGGTAATTCAGATGTAACTATGTCAGATGCTTGGAAAACTTACAGACAACAAATGAGAGACATTACAACTGGTTTAGACACAGTTGCAAAGGTCCAAGAAAAAATGAAGTTTGATGAAAAAACTAGAACTCATGTCAACTTCCCAATTAAACCTACGGAGTAGAGCATGGCACTAACAAAATTAAACTACACAGGTCAGGGCACTGTCCCTTCTGCTAAGATGCCTGCTGGTAGTGTGATACAGACAGTAGAGGCTCAATCATCATCAACAACAACAACTCCAAATACTAGCTTTGCTGATGTTAATGGAACATCTATATCTATAACACCATCAAGCACATCAAGTAAGATTTTACTCATGTGGAATACTGGTGGTATGAGTAATGGTAGTAATAATTCTATTAGATTTAAGGTATTCAGAAATTCAACAGAAGTCAGAGTTATTGAAAGATATGGTTATGCTGATGATACTGGTTACCTTCCAGTACCAATAGCTATTCAATATTTAGATTCACCTACAACCACTTCTGCCATTACATATAAATTGCAATGTGCAACTGAATCTGATGCTGATTTTAGAATTAATTCTAGTCAGGGCACAGATAGTATGGTTGTAATTGCTCAGGAGATAGCAGGCTAATGAAACAAAAAATGGAGATAACACCTGAACTACAAGTTCAGATGGATCTACTAGCACACGAAAAAGAATGTGCAATTAGATATGAAGCAGTAGACGACAAGCTATGTGCATTAGATAAGCGTATGTGGAGACTAGAGGCTATGTCAATGACGAGTACCTTTGCAGTAGTCGCTTTGATAGTGGCTATAGTAATGAAGTAATGGAGCTGGTCTTCGTTCTCATCACTTATTTAGGAACAGCAAAGATCGATCAATCTTATTTTAGGAGCATAGATGAATGTCTATACTTCGCAACCAGAGTTAACAGTAATACAACAATACCAACCATTCAGCAGGGTACACCGAGGAAATACACAGCTGTATGCGAACCAAGGAAAGTAAATAAAAAACAAAAGGTGTACTAATGATAGATCCAGTAACGGTATCACTGGCAGTAGGAGCAGCTGGTAAAGCGTTCTCTGCTATAAAGGCAGGCTTTGCAGCAGGCAGAGACTTAGAACAAATGAGTGGAGACTTATCAAGATGGATGGGAGCAGTGTCAGATGTTGATCATGCAGAAAAACAAGCGAAAAATCCAGGAGTGTTTGATAAGCTCTTTGGTGCAAACAGCATTGAAGCTACTGCATTGCAAGCTTACGCAGCAAAAAAGAAACTTGAGGAGCAAAGGTATGAACTCAAGGTTTTTCTAAACATGACACATGGTCCACAAGCCTACGATGAGTTACTGGCTATGGAAGGTCAGATAAGAAAAGACAGACAAAAACAAGTCTATGCACAACAAAAACTCAGACAACAAGTAGGTGATGGTA
>PDMW01031451.1_pt1 | contig 12184 bp, 15 predicted proteins | sample 1515511 | NCBI WGS metagenome assembly PDMW01 (sample SAMN07343023, study PRJNA328102) | Marine metagenome, whole genome shotgun sequencing project. | biome: marine; feature: bay; material: water; isolation source: viruses from water sample < 0.22 micron filtered, nuclease treated, low... ... | reverse complement strand
GCTCGCCATGCTAAGAACATTGCTAAAGGTAAAATGTCGGCAGCATACTGGGCTTCAAAAACCAAATGGTAGGAGACTGATATGCCAAAAGTAGGTGGAAAAAGTTATTCGTATACTAAAAAAGGCATGGCAGCAGCTAAGAAAGCAGCCAAGAAAACTGGCAAGAAAGTATCGTATAGGAAGAAAAAGTAATGGCTAAAGGTCTATACGCTAACATCCACGCTAAGCGCAAACGCATTAAAGCTGGCTCAGGTGAGACCATGCGTAAAGCTGGCACTAAAGGCAGACCCACTGCTAAATCATTTAAGAAAGCTGCAAAGACTGCCAAGAAAAAGCGCTAGTAGCTCCACATAACTGGTTCGCCTTCACGAATGTCTACATGGACAAACGTCTTAGCTAAGCCAATTCCATTAAAACATCCCATGTCTACAGCGTGGCGTATGATAGAAGCCTTCTGCTGGCCGTTTGAGACGTATATGTCGGCAGCTATGCCTTTGGTGTGCGTACCACCACCATTTGCCTTACGCGCCTCTATAGAGTGTTTAACAGACCTAAAACCGCTAGTTATACGGAAGCTAAATCCACAACGCTCTCTAAGCTCATCTAGCTTCTCTAAAAACTCAGGCTTCATTTCGTTTTCGCCAGTCTCCTGACAATCAAACTCATCTACACTGAAATACTTATAATCGCCCATTACCACGTACCCTTCCATACTCTAAATTTATCAAACTCACCAGATAGGATTTTACGCTTCATAATCTCTTGTCTAGCGTCATTGTCACTAGGGTCTACACCAGCCTCTTTCATCCACTCTGTAATCAAATACATAGGAATAGTTCCAACTAGCCTGCTCTCGCCCTGACAGCCCTGCTGTGCCTTTCTTAGCACCTCTGCCCTATGCAAGTCGTCACTCACATCATGCTGGCGCTCTAACGTCATTTTACTGCCGTCATTGCTTACGTGTATCTTTTCTTTTGTAGTAGCCATTGTTTATCTCCATAAAAAAGGGGCAGCCGAAGCCACCCCTTGATTGTACTACAACTAACAATTAACCGTTAGTATCAGCAACTAGACCGTTAGCTGCTTCGTTTTTAGCACATAGAGTAAGCTCAGTAACAACCTGACGCTTAGTAGCATCACCTGTTTTAGCCATCTCAGTGTTTTTAGTGCCACGTAGAACAGCAACTTCCCACATATCGCTTTGTAGGATGTAAACGTCATCACCACGACACTCACGGCTTGGAGTAAATTCAACAGTACCCCACGGTGTTACGTAAACGTCTACAGAGTTGTAAACAGTTTCACGTGCAGCATCAATGTTACGTCTGCTGTTACCACCGCCAGTGAAGCCAAGAGCAATGTTCATGTTAGTTGGCGAAAGGTATACACGATCTGGATTACCACCAGCAGTCCATACTTTTTGCATAACATCATCAAACAATGCTTGGCTAAAGTCACGATCAGTACCATCAGTACGTGCGTCAGAACCGTCACCAGTTGGATCAGCACCGTCAGTGGCTTTGTTAGTGTTAGTCTTAACCCAAGCACCTAGACCAGCTAGCTCACGCGCTACAGTAGAAGAGCCTGCTACAGCTGCGTTATTAGCAAATAGAGCGCTTTCAATGTCTAGCTTTTGCTCTCGTGCAATTTTCAAAGTTTGGTACGCCATTTCCTTAGCGCGACCTGCTTTAGATAAACCTTCATCAGTGTCTGCAATAATAACAGCGTTTTTGAAGATTTGAGTGCGGTTGTTTAGGCGAGTTGTTGCTGTCGCTGCTTCAAATGCAGTCTCGTCACCTTCAACGTGCGCGTTAGCACCAGATGAACGTAAAGTATCAGTTTGCCACTCAACTAAAGTGTTTTTAGCTTTAGTCTTTTTACAGGCTGAGTAAAAAGGAGTGTCATCGGGAGTGATGTTATAAATAACGTCAGATAAGTCTTCCTTAATTCCCTTAATGTCGTATGAGTCATACGTGTTTGCTACTTGTGTCATAATATTTTCCTCAAGATTCTAAGATTAAAGCCAGTGCGTCATCAACGCTGCCTGACTTGGATAAGTTTTGTCGCAGTTTCTTTTTTACTTGAGAGCTATTATTGCCTTTTTTCGCTCCTGCCTTTACTGGGCGCTTTTTGCGCTTTGCAGGGCTGGCTTTTTCAACAGCAGCATCTTTGCCTGACATTAACTCTTGATACTTGATAGCGTCATGTAACACACGGATAGCCCTGTGATCCATAACCTGAGCGATTTCATCTGCTTCGTAACCGTACATTTGTGTGCCAGAAGTAATCAATTTATCCTTGATCTGTGTAGCTTTATTCTGGTCTGCAAATTCAGGTAATACCTTCTGCAGGTTCATCATCTCTTGCTGCAAATATGCTTGCTGCGCTGCTTGCTCAGCTTGAGTTTGCTGTTGTGCTACTTGCTCCATTTGTTGCATCTGCATTGCATAACCTTGCAGTTGCTCGTCATATTTCAGCTTAGCATCCATATAACCAATTGGGTCAGTTTCAAACAGTTCTCTTGCTGGCTCGACAGGCGGCTGAGCTAAAGTGCCTTGCTGTGCTTGCTGGTAGAGCTGTGCAATATTTTGTCTCTCTTGTAATAAGGCAGAATAAACGGCTTCAGCTTCTTTTTTAGCTGTAGCTGCTTCTTGCATACCTTTTTGGACATACTTTTGACCACTATAACCTTGCTTGAGTTCATCAAGGGTAACAACCTCAGTCTTGCCGTCTACTTTGACGGTGATGGGTTGATCTTGATTACCAGCTTGTTCAGTATCTTCTGTGTCCTCATCATCTTCAGATTCATCATCGTCAGATTCTTCCGATTCATCGACATCTTCATCGTCTTCATCAGTTTCAATTTCAGCCTCTACTTCCTCTTCAACCTCTTCATCCTGCTCCAGAGCTGCCTCTTCTTCTAAGGTTTCTTCTTCAGGTTGTTCAGTTTCTTCAGCTAGTAAAATGCTATCAATTGCACCTTCTACAGAGGTGTCTGGTCTTTCTAAAGTTTCAGTCGTTTCCACGGTGCTGTTCCTTTTTCTTTCTTATCGTAGATTGCCTCGTCTGCAAAAACAGTGTTGAAGTAACCTTCGATGTGGTTTAGCGCACGTACAATATCATGCGCTTCTTTAATGGCATCCATTGATGCCTCATTACTCAGGAAAACACTGGTCTGTTGTTCCCGAATATTCTCTAAGACTTCCTTAAAGGTTTCGTCTTTATAAATCTCTCTGGCTCGGTTAGCCTTTTCTTTTATGTTCAAAATCTACCGCCAGTTACAGCATCTACTGGAGATTGCTGTGGGTATCTAGGCGCTGCCTGATCTGCCTTAACTTGTGCAACATCTACGCTAGTACCGTACTGCCCTAGTATCTTAGCTGCATCAACTAATAGGTCTTGATCCATCTGATCACGCGCTCTATCGTCTTTAGCAATAGCCTCTTGAGCATCAATCTGTAGCTTAGCCATATCAGTCTGAGCCTTAGTCTGTGCTTTCATTTGCTCTGCCTGTAAGTACGCTTCCTGCTGCGTCATTTGTGGCTCTTGTTGCTGCTGTTGCTGTTGCTGCATGATCTGAGCTTCTGTTTGCTCATCCATAGGGTTAAAGTAACGATTAGAGTTAGGCAGACCATTCATAGCTAGCATATCACCCAGTGTGTTCCTAATCTGAGTCAAACCAACAATACCGTTTTGTAACCCATAGCCCTGAAGAATCTGCATCTGCATCTGTAGCGTTTGCTGCAATGCCGCCTGCTTTTGCTCTTCCTGACCTGTGCCTAAGCCAACATTGACTTTGACATCCATTTTCTTATCCCAGCTGCGTGGGTCGATAGGCTCATACTGACCGCCTGTTACACGCATTACAGTGGCTTCCTCGCAGTTTTCAATCACTAGCTTGAGCATTAGCTTAAATAGCTGGCTAACACCGCCCTGAGCTAAATTACGAGCCATAATCTCTATCTGACTTGCAGCACCCTGCATGGTCGCCATTACAGCAGTAGCTGTCTTAGCTTGTAGCGCATCAGGATTAAGGCCTAAGCTAGCTTTTGATACGCCAACCTTGTTCTCAATCTCTTGGTCATAATACTGGATAGCAGACAATGTTTGACCTGCAACAAAGGGTACAGCTAAAGGTTGTATAGACCCTGCCTGCTTCACCCTTACTACACCACCAATCTCATTGTTAAGCACATCGTCAATATTAACTGCGCCATCTAAAATCTCTGTTCTAGGGTTGTTAGTTAATGCGATATTGTCTAATACGCCTCTTAACAACGCTGTAGCGCTATCTTGATCGTTCATGATGAGGTCAGCAATACTAGTGCCGTAGAACGTATGTGGCTCTGGCTCTACTTCAAACACTGCAAATGGCAGGTGTCCGTACTGCTCAATATCTAGCACTTCGTAGCTGTCACCACCTAACACTAAACGGTGCAGCTGCGGAATACCCACGCCCTCAATATCCATTTTAATGTATAGTTCAGTGACCATTACTTTACGCATACTAAGGTCTTGCTCATCATCATCAAAGGTATCAACGTAGCCAGTACGCTCAAAATCCTCTAGATCAGCAAACGAGCCACTGTCATCCATGTTGCCTAGCTCTACTACATCTTCAAAGTCGTAGCCCATCTCAACTAGGTCGCCAACACGCATATCTGTTCTGTGGCATACCGCATAGGCATCATCAATACTGCGTGCAGATGCGTCTACATAAAACTCTTCAGGTGGTACGCTCTCAATTTTAAGATCGCCCATCTCACTAGTCTTCATTACCTTTAGATCGTGGCGTGGTGCTTCAACTTCCATGCCCATTTGATCTATTTCCATCTCATACGTAGTTGTATGCTCTACAACCTCAATGCCATCGTCATTAACAATAGCAGTAAATTCCATATCGTTTAGGTTGTTAAAGGTGTAGATTTCACCCTCTTCTGTAGTGTCGTAATACGCCTTAACTATTCCTGTTTTCTTTAGCATGGCATCGTGGATAGCATCAGCTAGCACTGTATAGCCGTTTAGCTCTTCAAACTTGTAATTAACGTACTTAGTCGCTTGCTCAGCAAAACGTATCTGATCTGGCTTGTTAGGAACAAACTCAACAGCACGGTCTGACTGCAAGAATACACGCATCAGGCTAGGCTTCATGTTTCGGATAGAATCACGCACTTTAGTGGCTACAACAGTAGATCGACCCTCTTCCTCGCCAATGTCTACCTCACCTTCGTAGTAGCGCTGAGCCTTGATTCTAGATGGAGCAATCTCTGACTCTACAAAACTAACGCAGTTCTCTACTGCTGATTGAGCAATAGACTGTATATCTTGTTCTGTTAACGGCTTGGCTTCCATCTTCTATTCCTGTGTGGTTTCTGGCGCTTGCTCTCTACCAGTTATTGTAGCAGCTCTGCGTATCATCGTGATTAAAAAGTTACGCTTAGGCTCTGTCAACTGTTGTCCTTTCTGCACTTCGTTAATATATCTTAACGCAGCTTCTGCGTCTTTTCCTCGCACGTTGGTTAAAAAGCCAGCTAATTCTTCCAATATTCCTGACCGTCTTAATGCATCTGCTTCTTGTGTAGCGCCTGTTAGCTGCTGTATTGCGCGCTTAGCTACATCGAGCGTTTCTCCACGCATTGCTGACCTTACAATACCGCCACTAATAACATCATCAATTTCTTTCATTACTTCTTTTCTGATTTGCGTTTTTGAATTGTCAGCGACTCTGGCTAAAAGCTCAAGCTGTTTGCGTATAACACCAAGTTTTGGCAACAATTGCTGATAATTTTGCTCGCCAATAATCATTTTCATTTTCTTAATGTTATTACCACTTGTGAGTTCACGCAATAACTTTAAGCCTTCCCCAATGCTAGCGTCTCCACCTGACATAATTCCTGACTTTACATTGCCAAGCATATCGTCAATTTCCATGCGTAGAGATGTTCTCATAGCTTGCATTGTTGTTTCGTCTGCATTTCTAGTGGCTTTTAATACATCTTCAACTTTCGTGCCTTGACGCAACAAACTGCCACTTGCAAATAAAGCCTGATTTGTCAGTATATTTTCCTGCCCTAGCTTTAAAGCACGCGAATATGACGGCACTGCTTCTACTGCTGCATCGCGCAATCTTCTAGCCATTTCATCAAGTGCTTGCCCCTCTGGCAACAACTGCCCTCTTGGATTTACTGCCCCGCGAGCTTCTTTTTGCAATGCCTCTTTAACATAATTAATTTGCTTCAGGTTAAACATCTCATCAAAACTGATCTTTCCGTCATCAGCTATTTTTATCATAATTTGTTGATTTGTTTCTCCATCTAATCGCATTTGCCTATTAGCAGCGTCAACTCCCCTCTTGAACAAAACTGGGTCAATGTCAGCTAACTCATTCATCATATTTTCAAGGTTGCGACCTGCTTGTGACGCATAATCTATTGGCGTACCGTAAGCCTCGTCATATGCCTCTCGCCTTTGTGGTGCAGTACGAGCAGAAGCCTGCTCCATAGCTGTTTGCTTGCCTACAGGCGCAGTACCTAGCGTCTCATCCATGATTTCGCCTAACTGACCTGACGACTGATCTGCGCGCTTCTCAACAGTCTGTCTAGCCACTACTCCAGCTCTGTCACCTGATTGTGAAACTGCGTCTAGCAGTTGCGCTATTGACACATCAGCGTCTGCAATCATGCCTTGATCGCCTGCTTTTTTAATATTTGCAACCGCTTCCTCTATCGTGCTGCCAGTCCGTATATTATTCATAATTATTGCAGCGGTAGGAAAGCTAACGCCTAGCTTTTCAGCTACCTTCTTCGCGCCCTCATTCATTGCGCGTTTGTCTAACACGCCTTGCACTGTTCCGCCTAAAAACGAAAGAGGTATGCCTAATGCAGCGCCCCATAAAGCACCTGTTTTTGCGCCAGCTATTCTACTTGGGTCAGTTAAACCACCTGTACCACTGCCGTAACCTGATAAGCCGCCTTCTACTGTGCTTGCCACAGACCCTGCTGATCCAATTTTTAAACCTGTGGATAGTGGCGTGCTGCCTCGCAATATAGGCAATCTACTTGCACCATAAATGCCTGTAGCAATACCAGCTGCACGACCTAAACCTGCTGGCACTGGCGCTGTTTCATCTACGCCTTGTTGCACATCTCTGATTGTTTGTGCGTCTGCGCCTACAGGTAGCGCACCTAAAGCCTCATCTACATACTGGCCTGCATAAGGAATCTTCCCTAGCGTGTTTAAAACGCCAGAGGTAAATGGGTTTTCTGAGACTAAAGCAGCGCGCCTGTTACGCTGCATCTGCTCACTAATAATAGGTATAATTTTTTCTTTATCACTAGTTATGACTTGACCGTCTTTGATCAATTGTAGTGCGCCAGATTTATCGCCAATGACTACGCTGCCGTCAGATAACGCAATATTTGTGCCACCGCCCTCTATAGCCTGCTCAGGTGGTGGAGTCACAATAGGCTCTTGCGATGCCTGCTGTTGTGCATACTCGTACGCTTGCATATCTGTTAAGTCAACAGGTGAGCTTACGTCATATGTCGAATCGCCAATAGTAACTTCATAGGTTGGCATATTATCGGCTACCCTTCTTCTTAACAGTTACGCCTGCTGGCAACTTGCCTTGACTCTCGACCAATTCTACACCTGCGCCTGCTTGAAACTTGAGACCCTGTATAGCGTCATTTCTCGCTCTGCGTTTTTCTTCAATAGTTTCTGGCTTATCGCCTACTTGTGGAAAGTATTTCTTGTCTTCTTTTTCAAATTCAGCAACACTAATTGCTGCACCAGATTCTTTACGTAGCACCGCTGATATAAAGTTTGCCTTCAATGCTGAGTACACCTGATACTCAGGGCTTTGCAATATATTGCCAATTAAAGGTATTTCGCCTAGAAGCGCCTGACCTACCTGCGTACCTTGCGACTCAAAAGGTGTAAGCCTATTTTCTGCGTTTAATGCGCGATTGTAGAAGTTAGTTGACGCGCCTTGTGATTCTGTCAAATCAGGCATATTAAACACAGTATCGCCACCGCCAATTTGAGTGATTTTCTGCGAGCCTTCATCGTAGTTATAGACTTTTTCAGAGTCGTATGCTGGCGGCAACCCTTGCTCTGCTAGTTTCGCATTTAACTGTGCGCCTGAAATCTGTGTAAAGGTTGGCTTAAACTGTTGCTGCAAGTAAGCAGAATATATTGCTGTAGCGTTCTCTGGGCTAGCTTCAATCATGTCAGCTAAATCATCACGACCTGATTGACGTAATTGTTGTACAGTTTGGTTGGCTTTTTGCTGACTAACCTGCAACTCTTGCATCTTGTTGTAGTTAGCAGTTATTCCTGCGCTAGGTGCAAATCGCATCTGGTTGAATGCTTCTGCAATGCGAGCATTTTGTATAGGGTCTTTTAATGCATCACCAACACGCTGAAATAGGTTACGCTTTGGTTGTGGTGGCGTTTGTTGTTGTACAGGAGCTTGCACAGGAGACTGTACAGGAGCTTGTACAGGTACAGGTGCTTGTTGCCCTAGCTGTGGTGTATCAATGCCATTTACGCCCAATTGACGAGCCTGCTGGTTCATTTGATCCATTTGTTGCTGCATACGCTTCAGGTTCAGAAGGTCTATTTCCTGTCCACCCATGTTTAACAAACTCATTGCTAGCTCCTTACGCCATTTGTTTAGCTTTAGCCAAAAGCTCCATAAGCCCCATGTTATCCATAGCTGAGCTGTATGGGTTCATTTGCGCTTGCTGTAAAGGCACATATTGAGCAGTGCTTTGCGCTAATGCATGATGCTCTGGGGGTGCTTCCGCTGCAAACCCTGCGTTTGCAAATCTTTCTTGTAGCGAAGGGCTTGCCGCTTCAGGTGGTGGCGTGTAGCCCATGCTAGCTAGCTCTTGCGGTATATTGTTGATACCACCGCCTAGCTCTGGCATCTCACCCGTCATAAATCCTTCAGGAGCGCCACCTTGTAAAGATGCTTGCATAGCCTGTGGGTTTATACCGCCTGCTGACGGCTGCATACCTACCATGCTAGGTGGCATTTGAGGTAATCCGTTAGCACCAGCAGCAGGTGCAGCAGCTGACTGAGATGCTACAGATTTCATTAATTTTTCCAGTAAGTCAGGACTGGCTGCCAATGCTTCAATCATGCTAATTCCTCAAAGATGTTGCCGTAATTAACCGCTAGGTAGCCAGATGGCATTGTTACTACGTTCTCTGGCATAACCTTTTCTACTTCTTGCGCTATAAAGCCTAAACGCATACTGTTGCTCAAACCTTTCTCGTCTGCGTCTTTAGTCCAATCCCAAGAGTAAACACCAAGACCATTATCTAACCTGCCAAGCTCTTTGATATTTGTTTTGAGGCGTTTATCTGATGCTGCCAACATAGTACCCATTGTTAGGTAATCCATGATTCCGTTTTGCTTAGTAGTTTGCTGCGACTGAGGAATTGTAGAAGCTCCTAGTGCTTGTGACAGATATCCAATAGTGGAAGCTGGCGCGCCTGTATAGCCTGCAAACTGCTTTTTAGCTGCATCAATGAGCTGCTGCTGCATTAACTGCTGCATATTACCTTGCTCACGCACATCACCAGTAAGCGTTCGACCCATGTCAAAGCCTTGTTGTGACAATCTACCTAACTGACCAGCTGCTTGTAGTCGTTGACCTGCACCTTGCAGCCCTGCACCCTGATTAGCCAAGCCTGCCTGTAACATTCTTTGTAAACCTTGTTGCTCAACATTTTGGTTAGCCATGCCAGCTTGTAGCTTTCTAGCCAGACCTGTTTGCTCTGTTTGCTGATTAGCTAGGCTAGCCTGCATCTGTCGCTGTAAATCTTGCTGAGCCATTTGTTGTGCATTCTGGAAGCCTTGCTGCCGTAAACCACCTGCCATAGCCCCTGCACGGTCATAGAACGCTCTGTTAGACTCTGCCTGTGCGATACCATGTCGTGACCCGCCAAAAGCTCCAGCTGCGCCCATTTGTGCGTTCTGTTGCATTTGCTGTATCTGTCTAGCACGATCTAAGTCAGCCATGCTTTGGCCAACAACTTGCGACTCGTATGGGTTCATATAGTCTGAAATATTGACTTGTGGCAGTGTACCAGCTTCTGCCACTCTTGAACCCATTTCAGTGCCAACCTGCTGTGCGCCCATACTAGTAGAAACATCCATTGGCTGATACTGAGTACCCGCTGCTGTTGCCTCATTAGCCAGAGTTAATCCTTGCGCTGATTGCTGCATTACGTTAGGTGCGGTAGGGTTATTCATTTGAGTTGCGGCTGGGGCTGCATTATTAGCCCCGCCTTTGCCACCTGATGCTGGTGCTGTTGCCCTACCTACTGGCTGCGCTCGCTGTACTGGCCTTGCCCCTGCTATTCCTGCTGCCGCTGAGTGTGCCATTATCTTCTCCCTCTGCGAAACCTACCCGAAGACTTTTCTCTAACTGCATACATCTTGTTAAATTGCTCTTGATCCGTTAACACTTTCGTGCTTGCTGGGTTAGGGTCTCCAAACAAACTGTCATAAATTTCTTGTTGCTCTGGATTCTTTCTGGCTAGCTCTTGCTGGGCTTGCTCAAATAGCGGGAACGCGCTGTAGCCTTTCATGCCGCCACCAAAGTCTTGCGCTTCTGGCATACCTTGCATTGGTGTAGATGGTGCAGATAACCCAAAGGCACTTGCAGCATCTAACTGGTTTTGCATAGCAGACATTTGCGTTGGATTAATAGCGGCTAGGTCAGCACCCATGTAAGGCTGATACCCTACTTGCTGTGCAATTTCTGACCGCGCTAAGTTTCTTTTTGTAGGCTCTTCTGCCCACTTTGGGATGCTTGCTGTTGTAGTTTGACCACCGCCTTTACCGCCACTCATGCTATAGCTCCTTCGCTAATGTGGTGAAGGCTTCGCTCCACCCATGTTCTTTCAAAACCTTTGACCAACCTTTTCTGCCAGCCAATGACATACCCTGACAGCCGTTGTGTTTAGCAAATATTGCTGCTGAGCTTTCCATGTCAACAATTTGATCCATTTCACCGCCTGCAAGGAATACATGAAATACTTTTTTTCTAGGGTATTCTATAATTTCTGTTACAGCGCATCCTTTCTCTGCTGGCCAAAACTGATACCGTAAAGCGTGTATGCCCTCTACAATATCTTCATATTCATGCGTGCCGCCACTATATGCTAAAGCAGCTTCAATCCATTTGCGGCATCTATCTAGTTCTGCGTCTATGCTCATAGGCTCTGATTATACCATTTTTTAAGTTATCGAGGTATTTCGTGTACTATATTATAAACTACGTCATCGCCATATCTTGTACCGCGATAAACTTCACCAACAGTTTCATCGTCAACAGATGCTGCAACAAGGGCTTCTGCTACTTGTAAGGACTCTTCTTCTGTAGAGCATTCTTGATGTATAACCTCTACCACTCTACCCTCGCTGTTTAGTTTGCTATATCCAACAATCATGATTATATACCTGTGCTTGTTATTCTTACTTGTGCATCTTTAACCTGAGCAGAATCAGTCGAAGCCAGTTCTCTAACATTTAACTTATAAACCAAAGTATCATCGGTGTAGGGTAGTTTAAAACTAACATGATGCCGTTCATCACCTGACCTATATCTTTCTGCAATGTTTTTATAAGCAAGCAGTTGTGCGTTTGCGTTTTGCCACGCATAAGGGTGGAAATAAACAGTATCGCCAGTTGCTATTGCGGCTGTAGTGGTTGTAGCGCAGAAGTATGTTCTATTAGCAACGGGGTTGTACATAGCTGATAGAATCTGATGTTTTACACCGCCTGAGCTAGATTGGGATACTCTACCAAACTCTGTAAATAAGTGTTCGTGGTTTCCTGAAACGTAATACCACTGCTCATTACTATATCGTACGCTATAATAAGATGAAGTTCCAAAGGAAGTAGCAGTGCCTATACTAACGGCTGATACAGTGCTTGGTACAGTTAAATATAAAGAAAGCCTAATGTCGTTATTGCTACTGCTTATATAACTCCAAAATGTAGTCCACTCAATATCAACAAAACGCATAGTCTCTACAGGGGTGCTAGGGTGATATAAATTTTGATATTGCCCTAAGTTTTGATTTGATGTTGTTAAGGTAAGTAACCGATTAAAAGAACTTAACCTTTCCTCTCTCACCCTGTGATAAGGAATAGTATCTAATC
>PDMW01072155.1_pt1 | contig 12204 bp, 4 predicted proteins | sample 1515511 | NCBI WGS metagenome assembly PDMW01 (sample SAMN07343023, study PRJNA328102) | Marine metagenome, whole genome shotgun sequencing project. | biome: marine; feature: bay; material: water; isolation source: viruses from water sample < 0.22 micron filtered, nuclease treated, low... ... | reverse complement strand
TCTTCCGATAGAAACAAAGTTGATATTGATACTATTTTAATATTAAAAAAAGGTCCTGATTCTGATGATTTAATTTTCGAACCAGCTAGGTATAAAATTATAGCTATTGAAAACGAGGCTCCTGATTTTATAAAAACAACAAAATACAACATAGCGCGAGTAGTGCATAATATGCTTACTAACAGTAGTGGTGGGCCAACTTCTGATTTATTTGGAAGTACTGATGACAACGCTCCTTTTGAAGGTAGAGATTCTTTTAGTATGAGTTCTGTTCCTTTTGAAATTAGCTCTGCTAAGAATATTCACGAAATAAAAGAAGATTTATACGTTGAATTTGGCTCAAGTGTTGATAATAGAAAAAGTGATAGATACCGTATAGCCAACATATCGAAAGAAGACGACGAGTTTTATATTAAATTAGACAAGGTGCTTGGTAGTGACGTTAGTTTTGTATCTGAAAAAGTAGGAACTGGACATCGCATAAAGAATTTAACTGAGGTTAATATATATAAGTACGTTGTTGAAAACAAACCAAAATTTGACGGTAGGTTTTTTGTTAAGATATACGCAGACGATGTGTTTAGTAACAGGGTCAAAACTAAAGCTATTGCAAAAATTCCAGAATACAGAGTAAATGTTAGTAGAAAAATATTTGCACTAAACTCCAACCATACGCAGATTCACACTAGTGATTATGGACATAGCGTTTACAACTCTGGTACACCTTTTACTTTTCATCTACATGCTAATGGTGAGGCGTCTAGTGACGTTGGGCCTATTCAAGCTGATCATACTATTGCTGATGTCCTCAAATTTGGAGGCCCTGATGGAGATGACCCTAACACACCTGCTAACCTAAGCTATATGAGTTACAAGGCTTACTATGGAAACTGGGTTATAAGTGGTAATACTGGTTTTGAATATAATTCTTTTGACGAGTTAGACGCGACCGTTGTTAATGATGTTGATAGTCTTTACATGCCTAAGATTACTAATTTTAAAAAATGGGAACCTTTTTCAAAACATGCACAGCCTGCGCTAGAAAGAGATTTTGTTGTTTCAATAGATGAAGCTGGATACGAGGGTCATCACTGGGTAAGTTGGAAGTTTAGTGGAAAACCAGACTCTAGCGTTAGTTTAGGTATAAGAGATTTTGGCGGAACAACTGAAGGTGCTATGGACTTGAGTTTTGGTAGTATACAACCTAAAGACGGTTGGAAGTGGGAAAAGTGGATGCCTTTTTGGGACTTAGAAAATAGAGAAGATAGTAAGTATGATTTTATAAAACCTTTTCTAAAAGAAATAAATGCTGGCAAAAAGTTTAGATGGAAGGAAGATCCAACTGGAACAGTTTATACTATAGTAAGACAAACAACTTCATATAATAAATTAAATTTTTCTACTAGACATCTTAATAACTACGATGATGAGGATTACGGTGAAGACGAAGTTCCACGACACGATGATGAAGGTAGAGCATACAACAGGCCATACAATTATAGGTTAAGAAAAAGATTTCACTTTCAGCCATCTATGAAAGATGGATGGGACCCAACAGGTTCTGCGGGGCCTATACCCAATGGGCTTAGTATAGATAAATTTTATAACTCAAGTACAGATGGGTATCAAACTATAAAATCTACCAGCTCCTCTAACAACAGCCAAAATCCAAACAAAGTACTGATACCCGCGTCGCATTTTGAAAATTCAGTAGATAGTATTACTAATAACACGCCTAAAAGGCTTGAGGTTGGCATGATACTTAATAGACTTTTAGATCCAACAGAGAGTAGTAACTCCCAAACAAACCCTAAGACTCATTCTAATGGGTATTTAAAAGACAAGCTGTTGATAAAAGAAATTACTGAAATTGCGCAGGGTTATGAGATAACGTTCGCGGGGTACACTGATATTGATGATCAAATTCAAATAGCCGTTAGTTCTTCTTTATCATTTAGACAACCAACAATGAATGGCTTGAGCGTTGCTTCTGCTAGAAATATCAGTCAATACTCAGGAGGGTCAATAGAAGCCGTTGGATACAACCTTGAATTTGTAGAGCCTATAGAAGAAGAGGCTTTACTACCAGAAAGCCCAGCTGTATGGGAAACAGAGCCAAAAGAATCTACGGATCTAGATATATACTACGAAATAAGCGGTAGTAATCCAGTGAAACTAGATAGACACACTATAAAAACAGCTATACCAATTGGATCGAAGGTAAAACCTCTAGATGGAGATGGTGGCGCAACTTCTGAGCTGAAGATTATTAATAACGAAAGTGCGAATGGTAATATTATAATTGTTTCCGAAGATTTAAGAATTGATTACGCTGGTTTTGGAGATAGAAGAATTAGAGCTAACGACACGTTTAAAATAACTAGGCCAGATGGCGTTTCAGTAAACGTTTATATAGAAAAAATATTAGAGCATACTGTACACAACTTTTCGTGTAGAGCGTTTAAGATTAAGACATTTCTATACAATAACAATATTGAGCTAACTTGGCATAATTGCTTTGCTTTTGGTAATGGGGTTGAATCTAATAGAATTAGAGACAACTTTAACCTGCCTTATATATCAAATGGTGTTAAAGCGTCAACCACACTAGGTAAAGAGTATAAAGAAGAACACAGAAAATACGGTTTAATATACTCTGGTATATACAATTCTACCAGCGGTGTTAACAATCTAAACCAATTTATACAGGCTGAAAAGATCACTAAGGACTTAAATCCTATATACGGTAGTATACAAAAGCTACACTCTAGATCAACTGCTGATGGTGATTTATTAGCTTTTTGTGAAGATAGAGTTTTAAAAATACTAGCTAATAAAGATGCGTTATACAATGCTGATGGCAACCCACAGCTTACGGCCACAAACAATGTTTTAGGCCAAGCAACACCTTACTCTGGTGAGTATGGAATATCAACAAATCCAGAGTCTTTTGCCTCAGAATCTTATAGAGTTTACTTTTCGGATAGAGTTAGAGGCGCTATAATGAGGTTATCAAAAGATGGTTTAACACCTATATCTGACGCTGGTATGAAAGATTGGTTTAGAGATAACTTATCTTTAGGCGTAACAAATTTATTAGGTCAAAATAATCTTAGCTCTCAAAATAATTGGGATATTGTAAGTTCTGGTAATTCAGCTGTTATAAATGGAGAGGCTATTTTAGGATATTACAATAGTGATGTTAATCATGCTAACTATGGTAAGACCGCGAGGTTAAGAATGAATAATGTTTTAGAAATCGGAAAGACTTATAGGTTGAGATACGATGTTGTAGAACACAGTGGGTTAACGCATCAAAATGGCAACAATAGTAGTATAGCAGTGGTTAACTCATACCCAGGGAGTGGTTGGATATCAGGAGCACATGGAGGTAGCGAATCTCGAACAAATGGTGGTAGAGTGGATGCTACGTGGACGGCAAATAGAACTGATTTTGAATTATTACAATACCAAGTTAATAGCCCGTCTGGTAAATACACTCCACCAGGTGGAACTGAAGATACAGTACAGAATTATGTTAACGCGCAGAGAATAGCTGCTGGTTGGCCAGACACTAATAATAATGGTATACCAGACGATAACAGTTATAGTCATTCAAGCTGGCTTTATGGCGGCACTGTTAGGATTAAAAACTTAATAGTAGAAGAGGTAAAAGAGCCTTTAAAGATTATAGGAAGTTACGACGACAGGCAAGATGAGTATAACGTAAGCATCCACGGGACAAACCCTACAACGGTTACGTTTAAAGAAGATGTAAGGGGTTGGGTAAGTTTTAAATCGTTTACGCCTGAAAACGGTGTTAGCTGCGCCAATAACTATTACACTATGTTAAACGGTAAGCTTTGGCAGCATCACAACCCTGGTGTAAATAGAAACAAATTTTACGATGTTGACTATAACTCAAGCTTGAACGTGTTGTTGAATGATAGTCCTGGAAGTGTAAAGTCTTTTCACACTTTGGGTTACGAAGGTAGTCAATCTAAAGTTGAAGGCGTTAAACGTGTTAGTGTCACTGGTATAGAGCATAATTTCGGCGCTAGTTTTGACGGTAAATATGCATTTTTTGAAATACAAGACATGAATAAGCTTTTTGGCACGTCAAATTGGCATGAAGCTATTTTTGAAACAAAACAATACCGAAACAACATACTAATACACACTGGTCTAGTTAAAGCATGGGCTAACTATGGTAACTCGTTGTTTCCAGCATCACCTTCTGGAGGCCCCACGAAAGGACACTTAAGAAGATCTTTTGGTGATGGATACCAGGCAAGTGGAGGGTATTATATTGCAAATGCTGGAGATTTTGAAGTTGGAGATATTATAACCACACAACTACAAGAGGATTCAGTTAACCATTTTAACATGACACCTAGAAACGGTTGGTATGTTAGCAATATTGAAACAGACAAACAGTCAGGTAGTCTGAATGAATTTTTAGAAAAAGAAGGTAGGTGGTTTAACCACATAAAAGGCTTAGACTATGAAGTATCAACAGAAACTGATTTTGCGGCTTCTAGCATTCAGGGTATAGGAATACTGTCTAGCTTTGAATCAAACGTATTAATGTTTAATAGTATAAACGCTTCTTTACAAATTGGCGATACTATATACTACCAAACTCCTAGTACTAACGGCTCGTTTGATACTATAGACTCTAATAGTGTAAATAAATATGGGCGTGTAACCGCTTTTACAAATAAATCAATAACCGTTAAGCCAACTGATTCTAGTCCTTCTGTAGGTGATTTTATATTTTTTGCTAAAAACAATACTATCAACACATCTAGTCTTTTGGGTTATTACGCAGATGTAAAGCTTGAAAACGATTCTAAAGCTAAAGCTGAGATATTCTCAATTAGTTCTGAAATAACAGAGAGTAGTAAATAAATAAATAATGTAAATGAAAATAATAAAGAGTTTTACTTTAGATACAAGAGACATAGGTAGTGGAGGAGAAGAAAGACTACTAACAATTGACGCTGACAATGGCGCTGTGTTTAGTATGGAAATTACAAACGAAGACAATAAGTATTATAATTTTCAAACTAATTTGTTTCAAACTGTAAAAACTAGACTTAGCAATGTAAGTGTTGATCTTTTATGGAGAAAAAAAATAACGTTTCCACTGGTTACAGATGCTGACAAGTATGATATTTTTGTTTTTGCTGGAAAAGATACTAAACATGCCGATTACCAAGAAGTTAGATTTGATGATGGTAGATTAGATATAAACTCAACAACGGGATCTAATTCAATTTTACTACAAAAAACAATTTATCAAACTCTAGATACCACAATAACTATAAATGGCTACTCTCCAAACAGTGCTATTACTGGTGTTGGAACTGGTACCTCTATAACAGCTTCAAACGGAAAAGGTAACGCTAATATCCCATTTACATTTTATTTTACATCGGGCAACACTAACACTTTATCAATAAACAGACAGCCTGTTAAAGGTGACTTTATGTCGTTTGTTTCGGGTACCGTTGGAGATCCAGTTAGTATTCCAGGAGAAAATGTGTATCCAGCTGTAACAGGTACAGGCACGGTGGATGGTACTGTTGAGGGTACTCAAGTAACTATGAGTAATGATATAGCTAGTTATGTAAAAGTAGGAGACAGGGTAACTGGTAACGCCTCTTTAGACCGTACGCAAATCATTACAGTGGTTTCTATTGACAGCGCACGTGGATTCACGTTATCTAATAGCGTAACAATTGCTGATACTCAAGAAATAAATTTTTCTAATAGTAAAAACTACAGATGGTCGCTTAGTAATATACACGGGTTTACACCTGGTATGTTGACGCTTAAAGGTTCTTTTTTTCAAAAACAACCCAAAATAAAAGAATACCTTACGCAGACTACTATTTTTGAAAATGAAATTGGAGAATATAAAGTTGATGATGTAAGAATACCAGCTTTAGATACTTTAGGCGCTAAACCTATCATGGTTAGAGATTCTACAACTTTTGTAGAAACAATAACTCAAACTGGTAACGTGGTGTTTAGTGAGCAAGCTTCACATGATTTTAAAGGTACTACCGCTAAGACTTTTGCTTATGGAGAATCTGAAATACAACGTTTAACTGGTTACGACGTAGAGTTTAGCGATCTATCCGTAGAGTTAAAACCGGTTTCTACAACAACTACAAGTGCTCCTAGTGCAGCAACTACTTTTAACGTTACTAGCGCTGTTGGTATTGCAGATGATATTAGCGTTGTTAGTGGCATAGGTATAAACTCTTCGGTTGAAAACCCAACTGTAACATCTATTACAAATGTTGGTGGTGGGGCATGGGACAACACTGGTCAAGCGACATTAACGCTTAGCGCTGCTCAAACTTTAGAAAGCGGTGTAACATTGAATTTTGATGGAGCTAGTACAGTGGCAACTGTAACTGGTTATATTAAAGTTAATAGAGCTAGCGCTTCAAACGTGACTATCCTTATTGATTTAGAGAGGTTCCTTACGATGCAATAGAGTAAATTAGTTGTAAATACTGTAATAATAAATAGATAAAATAAATTATGATAGAATTAATAAAAGAAATACTATTTGGAGTGAATGATCCAAACACTCAACAAGCTTTTTTACCTGCTGTTATGGCTATAGGTGGAATAGCTCAAATGGCTATGGGTTATGATTGGGGTGGAAAAAGAAGAAAGGCAGCTGCTAGAGCTAGAAAAGCTTTTGATAAACAAAAACAAATATACAAAAATCTAGATACTAGCAACGTTTATGAGGATTTAGAAAACCAATATGAAGGAATGGAAAACACTTTTGAGGATTTAACGGTTAATACTCAACAAGCTCAGTTTGAACAACAAATGTTTCAGCAGTCTCAAGCTAATACGATGCAGGGGTTAAGAGGTGCCGCAGGAGGTTCTGGTGTTGCTGGTTTAGCACAGGCAATGTCTAATCAAGCAATGACACAAGCTCAAAAAACATCAGCTTCAATTGGCAAGCAAGAAGCTAAAAACAAATTACTAGCAGCACAGCAAGCTGGTAAAATAGATCAATTAGAAAGAGCTGGTGCTAGCGCTGTAGATCAACTAAAAGCAAAAGGAGAGCTAGCATCAATGCAGATGGAGCAAAGCAAGCAGGGTACATTATTAGGTATGGACGCCCAAGCGGTTACGGGCGCCCAACAAGCTGTTCAAGCGGGCAAACAAATGATGGCTGAAGGTGTGGGTAATATTATTGGTGGAGCTACACAAGCTTGGAATCCAACAGGCGGCGCTGATGGTAAGGGTGGTTTTGATTGGTTTAGTTAAGGGTAATAATAAATAAACAAATAAACATGGCAGGATTTGGAAAAGCAGATATAGGATTAATCAAGGCAACGGCTGGCGCTGAGCAATCACAGTTTATGGATGACAACCTAACCACGGGTAGCCTTGTGGGTGGAATGGTTGCTTCTTTAGAAAAAAAAGCCAGTATACAAGCTGGAATACAAGCTGGTATCCAAAAAGATATAGACGAAAAGTTTAAATCAACATCAACTAATTTACCAGAAGAGTTTTCAAAAAATCTAGTGAAATTTGTGCCTGGTATGAAGAATAGCTATGCAGGTGTTAATGGTAGTGGTGTCATGGGTAAAAACGAGCAAGCAAGAATTATAGCAAACCACGACGATTATCTTGCTGAAACCGATATTCTAGTTGGTATTATTAAAGATAATGATGATGATCTAGCTGTCAATGGTGTTGGTCACAACGCTAAAAGTAGTTATTACTTAGATACAATGAAATCTGGTAATTATCAAGTTTTCACTGCCTATGACAAAACCGGTAAACCAATGCCAAACGTAGCTGTGCCGATGAAAGTAAAACCTAGGTTAGATGGTTTTGAGTTTGAGTATAATGGTACTAAAATGACTTTAGAGGATTTAAAGGGAGATCACGAGGGTTCACCAGAAGAGATGGCTAATCTCAATAAAGCCTCCGAGAAAGCCCGAGCAGCGTATGACACAGCTTCTAGCGGATATAACGAGTGGAACTCACTTGAAGACAAAATAGACGGACGACCTAACCCAGCTAAATACCAAATATATAATTCTAAAACAATGCCTAGTAGGGAGTCCAACAAAGAAAACGCTGCTGATGAGTTAGCTATATACAATAAAAACGTTGGCTTGTTAAAAGGTGATAGTGACCACAATAATATCGCTGACGCTAGTACGTATGGTGGTCAGTGGAAAAAACAGGTTGACGGATATAGTGGTTTAGATTTACAACACACTTTGTTTACAGACGCTAGTGATGACAATGTAGATAATTCTTATGGTGATTTATTTGTAAACCAAACAAGTAAAGACCCTAACATGTACAAAAACAATAAGGACGAGTTTATAAGCTTCAACGTTGGTGATGGGAAAACTATACAGTATGGTGATGACGATTGGAACATGCGTACTGAAGCAGAACAAAAAAGCTTATTGGAAATGCACATTAGAGGTGGTCGTACAGATGGTAGTTATAATCCTGACGAGAACTCTGATTTTCACAAAAATGGTTATGCTAACTTTATGGGCAACGTAACTAGAGACGCTGCTTTAATAAAACAAAGAAATTATTTCGAAAACAAAGGCATGTACTTTGATAATGGTGATGGTAACCCTGTTAATAGTGCGAGTGTACAAGAGAATAGAAAAAGCATCGCATACACTAATCACAAATTTAATTCTGCCTTTCCAGAGCGTTTACTTGGTGGAGAGAACTTTAATGAAAACTTAACTGAAGACGGTAGTATAGGAAAAGCATTAATTGAGGAATTTGGAGAAGATGTTTTTGATTTTGTTGGTAATGGTATTATAGAGATTGATGGTGTTGATTCGCCATTTGATTTTACTGGTAATAACAAAAAACAAGAGTTACAGAGGTTAAAAGAGTATTTAACAGAAAACCCTAATCTTAGCGATATAGAAGAAAGTTTAGCACAAAACATGAGTAATAGTGTTAACGATAAAGATTGGAAAAGAATGCGAAGAAAAAGTTACCATGGATTTCCTCCAGCTAAAGAATATTTAAAGTTTGAAGGTAGCGATGGAAATATCGTTACAGGAAACTTACAAGTTAATGGTTATGACGAGGAAACTGAAATGTGGGAAGTTACAGATTCACGTGGAGTTACTCATAACGTAGACGAAGATACTCTTTATCCAAAAGGAATATAGTTTATGGCGACTAAAGAACCTTTTTCTAGTTACAAACATTTAGAACAAATGGAGGGATATAGAACTACCGGCTATATAGTGGCTGGTACGGATTCCTCTGGTATTACTATTGGTTTTGGCATTGACTTAAGTCAACAACCATACAATACAGCTAGCGGCTTAGAAGACTCGGGTTTTTCTCAAGATTTTATAGATAATGTTGTCAAGTTAGGTATACTTGGTAAGGATGTTGGTCAGTTAAAAAAAGAAGGTTTAGACCCAAGCGAGTTAGCTAAAAAAGTAACCTTACCTAAAGACGAGAAAACAAAACAACAACAGTTTAACATAGTAAAAGATAGTATTGCTAAAAGAACTGAAAAATACAAGGGTGTTATGAGGCCGGCTTCTTTAGAAAGTTATAGTACCTTGTCTCACTGGGGAGGGTCTGCGATGAGTAAACAACAACGTGACAACGTAAAAGATCCAAATAAATTAAACCCATACAAAAGAAAGGCTTATGTTTTTGGTGTTATACAGGATTCTATAGATGGTATAATTGAAAAAAACGGAACTATTACCGACGAGGAGTATCAAGCTTGTATATTGCTAGGTCAAGATAGTATTCCTGAATTCAAAAGGTTAAGCCCGCTAAATACGCAAACTTTAAATAGAGAAGTGGCGTTTGTTGCTGACACGTCTGGCACTAGTGTAAACGCTCAGAATTATATAAAAATACTAGATAATACCGCTCCGGTTGAGGGAAGAGAGTTAACACAAGAAAATAAAGATCAAATAGCAATTGATATAAAACCAACACTAGGTACTACTACTGAAAAAGGGCAGTTTGGTGATATTGCTCTTAGTCAAATTGAAGTAGATAAAGAAAACGCTAGAAGAAGGCAGGAAGAAGAAAAGAAAAAGAAGGAAGAGGTTTACCAACCAAAAGAATTAGTACCTTTATCAGACTTAACAGAGGAGGAGATAAACAACTTAACAGACGGAGAGAGAAAAGAGTATGGGTTACAACCCACCGTTGACATTGTTGGAGGCGAGAAAACGGATGACGAGTTAACGCCTGAGCAAATTGCCCAAATAGAAAAGGAAAGATTGTTAGCTGAAAAAGAAGAGCAAGAGGAAGAAAAGTATTCTCAAGAGCAGTTACAAAAAAGAAAACAAAAAAAAGCCAAAGACAAGGTAATAGATAAAGATGGAGATGGTATACCGGATACTATTGATGCAGACGCTGGTGAGCCAACTGGTGGGCCAGCTCCAGAAAACCAACTCACGGTTTCTACTGAAGAACAGGTTATAATTGACGAGCAAGAGAAAGAAGAGGCTATAGAGACTGTAGAAACAGAGGAGATGGAGGTTCTTGATGCTAATGGTAATATAAAGAAAATAACTGTGCCAACTGTAAAAACACCAACAACCGTAGAAACAGAGGGCGTGGTAACTGAAGATGTTATAGAGGAAAAACCAGAATTAGTTAAACCAAAGCTTAAAGACTTTAAGACTTCAAGTGATTATATGAGGGCTAGGATGAAGTATTTTAAAAGCGTTGAAGATCAGGATGAGTTAGACTTTGATAATGAGTTGGACGACGACGAAATAAAAGAAGTTGTTGATATGGAGCAAAACTCAGCTGTCATAGATTCTTCTAAAAGAAATATATTTAAAACTAATGGTAAAAGTAATATATTTAACAGTATAATTGGAGACATCGACAATCTAGCTAAAGGTATACAGCAAGAATTGAATAATATAACTAAATCAATAAATAACAGAGATTAATGGAAGAAGAAGAAAATAACAATGGTGATCCTGTTTTAATTAATTTTGACGATAATGTTGAGGTCGGTCAAGAAACTGGTGGTGATTTACTAAACCCTGATAATAGAACCGCTCAAGAACAGTATGACGAGGTTCCAGTGTCTAGTGGTGCTAGCGGACCAATTGTTGATGAAGGTGAAACTGGAACTACATCAAAGCCTCTTACCGCTGATGCGGAAAAGAAAGAGCTTGAAGAGTTATTAAACGAGTACGATCAATTAAAAATTGACGAAGCTAATAAACCTGGAAATAAATATGTAGAATATAAATCTATATTCGAAGAAATAAGTTCTGATATAAACAAGAAAACACTTGGGCTTTTAGCCATTAAACATCCAGATTTTTTAGATGTAAGTGACGGTGGTGTTGTTACAAACAATAAAGGTGAGGTTGTAGAAACAAAAGAAGATTTTATAAAAGCCACGGGTTTTGACACTGGTGATATTATTTATGACAATGCTAGTGAGCAATTTATTAATTCAGATGAATTTGCCTATTATCATTTTAAAGAAACTTTAGAGCAAGCTGACGACGCTTGGGAATATCTTAAGAGTAGTTATAAAACTGAAACTGGTAACTTATTAAGCTCTCTCTTTTATCAAGGTGAATCTGAAACTTTAGATTTTGGTAAATTTGAAGAGGAAATGAAAGTGGCTGTTTTTAACTTAGTAGCGGGTGACAAGATGATGTCTCTCGCAGCTGAGGGTGGCGCGGATAAAGATTTTTCATTTGACTGGAAAAAACTACCATTTCTTGGTGAGACGATGAGTCTTCAAGAAAAAGAATTGCTAATAAAAGAAGCAAAAGGATTAGTGCTTCAAAATCAAATGAAAATTAATGCTGCTGCTGCAGACAATTTAAAAGTACTTGGTGATGATTTTGAGATTAAAAAGAAAAACTTAGAAAACAATAAAAACGCTTTTGATGATTTAGCACAAAGAAACCAACAAGCTATCAACGACCTTAATAAAAGACATGGAACTTGGGGTTATGACAAGCAAGGTAACATAAGGTTTATTAGTTATGGTAAAAGTTGGTCTGAAGAAGATAAAGCTAGCTTAATAGAAATAAATGCCAATGCAAAAAAAATAAGCACTGATAAAATAAATTTAGCTACAGAATATGGTGAGGTTTTATCTTTGCAAGAAACATATAACGATAGCGCTAAGGATTTAAACAATACAACTGA
>PDMW01037891.1_pt1 | contig 12210 bp, 13 predicted proteins | sample 1515511 | NCBI WGS metagenome assembly PDMW01 (sample SAMN07343023, study PRJNA328102) | Marine metagenome, whole genome shotgun sequencing project. | biome: marine; feature: bay; material: water; isolation source: viruses from water sample < 0.22 micron filtered, nuclease treated, low... ... | reverse complement strand
GTCGAAAAAACCGACCAAGTCGGAAAGAATCAGAAAGCGCGCAGAATCGACCAAGTCGAGCAAATCGACCAAGTCGAGCAAATCGACCAAGTCGAACAACCCGTCGAAAACGGAACGGGAGAGATCTCGGGAAGCGCGGGGCAAGTCGCTGATATAATAAATGCGAAATTTTTTTTCCTGGCGAAGACTTCAAAAAGGGAGCGTTCAATCGCTACGGTGAAAGCAACAAAGGATCCCTACACCTTACTGTTTTCAATATACGTTTGAACCCCTTGAGCCACTCTGACGTTGTTACACCCTCGACCGTCAGAGTGGCTTATTTTATTACTCGTATTCTTTAAGTCCTTTCCAGCATTCGGCTATTGTTTCAACTGGAATGCTGCCCTCTTGCTTTGAGGCGTCAAGCCAGCTCTTGCTTGAGTAACCTCCAGCCGTTCTGACGGGAACCTTTAGCTTGATCCTGGGGTTTTCAAGAATCGCCGAAAGCTCAGCCCTGGTTTGAAAATTAGCCCCCTCTTTTGGCACAGAAAAAAGCGTATTGTCATGAACCGATGCGTTCAGCTGAATGCCTTTCTTCTTACAATACTTCCAGGCTGCAACAGTTCTTTCTTTTTGTATGTCGGCTGCAGTGCCTTGGTTAACTGCGTTGAATGCAAGGTGCGCAAACTTAGAAGGCAGGTGACGCCTTCGACCGCCTTCAGTACGAACGTAGCCTCGAGCCTTTGCAGCGTCGGTAGCGGCGTAAGAGGTTGGCTTAAGCTCAGGGAGCGCGTTGTGATATAAGTCATAAACTTCTTCACCACGCTTTTTAGCTGCAAGAATGAACATACTTTCGGCTTGCTTATCCGGTAAGCCCATTGAGTCAACTTTTCTTTTAAGTGGACCTACAAGTTCTTCGATCTTCATAAGCTGCTTAACGAGCGTGGCCTTACCACCCCCGTAACCCATCAAAAAGTTAACGGTCTTAGCAGGCCGCCTGTGAATCCTACACATGTCCTTAACCCATGAATGGAAGTCCGTATCAGGGTTTTCTTTATATGCAGCGAGGCATCTTTCATTTTCAATGTAATGAATAATGGTTCTATACTCAATCTGAGAGTAGTCAAGATCAAGCAGCTCATAGCCATCATCGACGCCTATCAAGTCCTTTGCAGCCTTGTTTGCTTGCTGAAAGTTGGGCGACCCACAGCTCATTCTTCCGGTTCTAACGATCTGATTGTAGTTGCAATGTATTCTGCCGTTCTTTTCAAACCTTAGGAATGAACTCAAGAATAACGTTTCAAACGTATGAAGCTCTCTGTATTCAAGAATAAGCTTAATAACTTCAGTAGGCGAGTTAGGAATCAAAAGGTAGTTAGACAAAACGTGCTTATCAAACTTTGGATTACCTCCTCCACCCTTTTCTGTTTTTTCCGTCCATTCCAATACAGGAAGTCCATACCTTCCACAAAGAATTTCATGACAGTCCTCTGAAGTATGTGCGCGTATTGGTCGGCCTAAAATCTTATTAAGCTTTTCGTCAAGCTGGTTCATTCTATAAATAGTTTTTAGCTGCGTTTCTAAAACTTGCTGCCTGTCAACCTTTAGCCCAGTGCGCTCCATATCAAACAGCGCGCGCGTTAGTTCAATCTCAGTGCCCCAGATAGACTTACAGTCGTCAGGCATCCTGTACTCTATAAACTTATGCAGCCTGCGGTTTGTAATAACATCTTGCGCGCCGTAAGCTCCTAGTATATCTATTGGCACTTTGCCATAGTCTTTGTTTTTAACTAAGTAAGGCGCCATAGGATCGGAAGCAAAGCTTATGCTTTCGTTAAGCCACGCTTTAGACAAATGCTTTAAACCGTAGCCACCGCTGTGCAGCATATCGCTATTGATAATTTTTGCTGATGTTGAAGTGTCTATAAGTTCAACGTGCTCAGGATTTATGTTTAAGCAGTTATTCAAAACGTGCGCATCATACTTAATATTGTGATTAACCCAAGAAGTCGCTTGCCTAAATAAACCCGTTAAGAAGCTAGCTACAACCTCAGAGTTTAAGTTTCGGCCTTTGTAATGGCCAATAGGTATGTAGTAAGCCTCCTTGCAGTCATCAGCAGTTAAGCATATTCCTGCAATCCAGCAGTTATGCCACGGGTTAGTAGACGTAGTCGTCTCGCAGCCTGAAAGAGTTTCAAGGTCTAAGTAAATAGTTTTTGAACCTATTAGATGAACAGGCAACTCTGACTCGTCTGACAATACTTTAATTGCAGGGTTTTCTACTTCAATCATCTCCAGCTCCGGATTCTGTTATAGATAGTGCTTGCATTGTAAACGTCCGTATCGTTAGGATAAGGCCTACCCTTGCGAGCACAGTCTACCCAATAGTCCACGTCAAAGCTATAGTCGCCTAATTTGCCGGTAGTCGCGATAGTCCTATAGCACTCATTTGCTAGTATAGCCGCCTTGAGGTCCGGCTCTTCAGCTTTCTGCTCTTCAGTTAGTTTGCTATAGCGCTCTTCAAGCATGCAGTTTTCACACGTAACAATAACCGTATAAACAGGAGCAGTCCTAAGATATGCGTTGAGAAGATTGACGTCTTTCCAGCTAAAGCACTGCGCCATTCCAAAAGCGCGCTTATAAACAACATCACTAATGTGAAAGCGGTCCCTAACCGCCCTGTTGCAAACTAACTGTTTATGGCCTTCTAGCCTTTCAAAATAAGGCTGTAGCTTGTGAAGGTGTTGATACACCATTCCTGGAATAGCCGACTCTAACTTCTTAGCAAATGTCGTTTTGCCAACAAGATCCGCACCCTCAACAATAATCATTCATCTTCCTCCCTAAACGTAAAATCTTGACACTTTTGACACAGTCCAGAAATATTAGCTTCTATCCTTGAAACAGCGTCCCTAAACTCTGTGTGGGGTTTAGTACAGCCAACGCATATATTTTGCTTAGCTGCTTGCTGTCTACTAATCCCCGCTAGGTACCCTATAAACTGATCAATCTCTGGATTTTTAGGTGTAGGTTCTACTCCCATAATTTTGCTCCTTCTGTTGCTTTAAGTAAAGTGTCGAATATGCTAGACACTCCATTGACCCAGTTTAAGTTGGACCCGACAGTACAGCTAGCTTGGTTTTCATAGTAGCTCAAAGAAGTCGTATCGGCTCGCACTTCTTTAACTTTACGAACCTCTACGTGCGACTCAAGAGCTTCACACACTTTGCCAACGTGAGCTTCGTATATATGACAGGAACCCATAACATGAGTGTACTCTCCAAGCTGGCAGCCAAGTATTTCGGCTACGATCCTTTGGATAGTGCAAAACGCAAATATGTCATTCGGGAAGCCAACCCACAAGTCTTGACTTCTTTGGTATACTTGCATTGAAAGCCTGCCATGCCTTTGAAAAAACTGAAACGTTGTTACGCACGGAACGTCTGCTACGTCTTCCGCTATAGCGTGAGCTATATCCTCCGGCCTCCACAAGCAGAGTACCGCTCGTCTAGTTCGTGGCTTTTCTTTAAGCAAAGAAATTACTCCACGAAGCTGAGTCATAAACCTAGGCCCATAAGCCCAGTAAGCAGTCTTACCGTCTTGCTCTAAATACTGCCCATAGCTTGGCGCGTACTTTAGAAGATAAGAGCAGTCCGTAGTATTGGCTAAATACCAGATAACCTCAGCCGCAGCGTAGCGGTGATTAAAGTTTCTTCTTTCGTTAGTGAGTATGCTATAGAGCGGGTCAACTCTGACTGTTTGGGTCAGAAGCTCCCTCATCGTCCCGTTTCTCGAGCCGTTGATTCTCTGGCCCTTTACTAAGACTTTCCCTAAGACTCTCTTCCACTCTTCGTCGATTCTCAGCACGTCTCTTTCTCCCTTGCATAGACTGGTCAATAAACTGATTTGGTTTCACGACTACCTTAGATTGACTAAGCATGTACGCTAAGTTTGCAGGCTTAAAGTTATCGCCTTTTACTGGTCGTATTGGATGGAATTCTTTAGTCATGTTGGCTCTGTGTATTTCTTCAATAGCCTGAAATACCGGCCATTCCATAACCTCTGCAGTGCCTAGCACTACATAAAGCAGGTCGGTTAGTTCTGAAAACTGTTCTAGTTCAGTTTCAGCTTCTTCAAACTCCTGCAACTCTTCTTTTAGTTTTGCTATTCGCCCACTCAAGTCCTCAGGCTTCTTTTGCGCTAAGCCCTGCCTGCGCATAATGTCTTCGTGGAATCTTTCAATTAGCTCTATATAAATCACTGTGTTTTCCTTTTAGAAGTAAACATTTCTAAAGCGCTTTCATACACGCCTATAGTAAACAGCAAGTTCTCGGAGTCTTTCCCGTGCTTAAGCACTTTACCTAGCCACTGGTAAAGAACCGTAGCTTCGTTAAAAGTTAAGTCAACCTCGGTTTCGGCTCCGTATACACGCTTGATGAGACTAAAAATAAACTTTGTCCTTAAATCGGACACAGGAATAGCAGAGCTTTCAACAGCAAAAAGAAACTCCTCAACGTCACCTGCGGTTATGTCGCAAGTTTCAACATCACAGTCGATATAAGTTGCGCCATCATCCCCTGCAACCGCTAGCCTTATTGTTTTGGTTGGCATTAAAATCTCACTTCATTTAAGTAGTCTGGAACATTCAAAAACTCATCTTTAGCCAGCATTTCTTTCAGCAAATCAGTGAAAGCACCGGCCTTTCGATATACTCGTTTTTCTCGCAGCAGCGCTCGCTTTCTAACCAGCAAGCTTAGCAGTTCTTGAGCGGCGCCGCGGTCGTATCCGGTTGCATCTTGCAGGACTTGCAGGTCAAGCGTCGGCGCTGTAAGTAAACACTGCACTAAATCCTTTGGATAAGGGCTAGATGCTATAGACGCTCTGACTTCATCTTTATCGGACATTTGAGACGTTATTTTAATAGCTTGAGTAAAGTCTTTATACCCTAGTGCTTTGCCGTCGTATAGCTTTTTAAGAAAGTCTAATACGTACTCAACGTGACACTTTCTGACAAGCAAGGTCTTGCCGTCTGTAGTTGAAAAAGTGCGAGCAGCTATAGCCGCTGACAGCCTAGCTATTTTTAAGCGCTGGCTACCTCGATCAACGATTGGAATGCTGTCAGAGTACCTTTCACACAAGTTCGTTGCAGCGTCTAAGATCATCTGCTCATCTTCAAAGTCAACTTTAGTTCTAGTCCAAGACCATAAAATTAAACTCCTAGACAGCTCGCTAGTTACAGCGTGCTCAATGTCTGGGCGGTGTTTAGTGAGGTTGTTAAGGGTTGCAATGTCTATATCGTTACGCGCAACAGCAGCTACAATATCAAAGCGACGAATGTCTTCTAGCGCACCGACTAGCTCTTTAACGGCTTCAACCCCGTAGTTGTACCCAGACAACGGCACGTCATTGCGAGGATTACTTAACGCTAAAAGTCTTGTCCGTGCATGGGTTCTTCTCTTTTCGATTTTTGGTATCTCGGCTATTCCGCTCGAGCGCATATCTGTAAGTCTACTGATAACTTCGACGTGCGCACCCTTAAGCTCTTCAAGTATAACAAGCCGTCTATCATGAGTAGGAATAACTCCCCAGCTTACAAACCACTTGGTTCCCATTTGCTGCAAGCCTCCCAGCAGTCCTGCCACTGTAGCGTTCTTGCATTCGACTTTTTCGCCGAGCCCGTAGTGTTGTTGCAGCATCATCGCTGTCTCTGACTTGCCTTGAGCTGAGTCTCCTATTATCAACGACTCAACCCAACCTTTAACTCTCTTGCCGTCAAAGTTAAGCCACAGCGGGCTATGGTATGTTAAGTCTACTACTAAGTGTATTTCGCGCCGAAGAAAGATTCGGGTAACGTTAGCCTCTAGGTCTTCGTAAATCGTGTTTAGCTTTTCACTTAAGCTTTGCTTTGTCCACTCAGCAGGCTGAAACACTTCTAGCTTATCTAAGTCTTTAGGCTCGTAGCTTGAAAGAGCGTCTTTAGAAGTTTTGTACTTTGAGATAACTAAAGTTTGCTTTTGGTCTTTAGGCGATGGCCACAGTCTTCCAACAAGTGAGTAGTTTTCATTTAGCTCCAAGCCGTCACCTATAACAACAGCAGGCATCATTGATCTTTCGCTGCCCGCGTTGGTCATCTCAAGCTTTGGAGAAAGCCTAACGTCTTCAACGTTATAAGATTCGACAACCTCATTTTGAAAAGACTTGCATTGCATCGGAACCTTAAGGCTAGCCATAACAGCCGCTCTTAGCCCTTGCTTTGTAGTATTTACTAACTCTAGTATACCCTCGGACTCAGGGTGAATATCTACTACTGCATCATCTTGAAGTTGATAAAGTGCACAAGCGGCGCAGTAGTCTTGTTTCTTGTCGCAGGTATACGCGACCTTGCTTGGGACTGCGTAGGGAGAGTTGTCAAGTGCAGCAACAGTAGCTTCTATAGCAAGCCGTTTAGATATGTTCTTTGCGTGCATAGCGCCAGCTAAGCTTACCTCTTTAGGTACTTCTGTATCGTCAATAGCTGTGTCTACATTAGGCTGCCACTCTTCAACTTTGCTAAGCAAGGGATAAACTTCCCCGCCTTCTTTAGCCATAAAGTCATTAAGGTCACCTGTTGGATACTTATCTTTGTCTAAAGGTAAGTCTAGTATTCCAACCCAGTCAGCTAAACGGAATAACAGCTTAGCGTAAGTAGCAGCGGCAGTTTTACCGGCTTTATCAATGTCCATACAAACATAGATCTTTTTATCCGCAAACTTGCCTGCATGAGTTGGAGACCACTTGCCTTCCCCAGCCGTTAAAGACACCGCGCCAACGCCGTGCTTGTTAAGCTCAGCTGCTGCAACAATAGCTTTCACTTCACCGCCGCATAAAACAATTTCATCGTACTGCATTTGTTCAATTGGAAATAGCCTAGGCTGTCCGTGCCCACGAGTGTTTTTAAACTTTTGAGCACCTGGAGCACCTGGAAGATACTTCCTAACGTTTACGAACAAGCCGGCTTCGTTTTTAATGGGGATAGTTACTCTTCCGCCATCCTCACCAATCCTGTACTTTCTTATAAGTGCATCATTGACGCCTCGCTCTAGTAAAGCAATCTTTAACGGCCGTGCAGCATCGATACAGTTATGGAAACGCTCAACTACGTCAGCGTTAATGATTTTAGACGTTTCAATATGATAGCGCTTGCTAAGCTCCTGCATTACAAGAGATCGATTGGTCTGCAGCATTTGCGCCATAAACGAGGCAATGTCTCCTTTAGCGTTGCACTCTGAGGCCTGGCAAAAGAAAGTACGTTTCTCGGTGTTAACAAAACACGAAGGTGAATTGTCGGTGTGGAAAGGGCACTTGCATTTGACGTTTGTATCGTCACTCCACTTATAGTTTACACCAAGTAGCTCTAGCTCGGCTAGAACATTAACGTTCTGAAGGCTCATATTTTATCCCGATAATTAAAGTCTTAAGGACCGGAGCGGGAATCGAACCCACTCTACACCTTCGGCCCAATAGCTAATACTACTCGTCTTCGTCAGAAGAAGGAGCATCGGCTTGCTCATCGCTCCCAGCAGAAACTTTTTTAATGAGTTCATTCATTACAGAAGATTCTGCCATAATTGTAACACTTGTCGCAGAGTCAACTCTGACAAACCCGTTCATATCAAACACAGCTTGAAATGGAAACTTGTCAGAGCTATCGCAATCGATAGTGCTTTGTTGCATGTGAGGCATACGTCACCGTCCTTAAAACTTAGAGGATGTAGAAGTAGCAGTGCCTTCTACGGTATCATCTGAAAAATCAACGGACACTGCTCCGCTTTCATGCGCTTTGCTTAGCTCTTCGAACATAGACTTCCGAACGTCGAACTCTTCAGCAGTTGCAAAAGGTGCCATGCCTTGTGGGTTCTGCACTCGCAAACCCCACCATGAGTTTCCCCCGTACTGCTTATTGTAAGACTTCAGTTCAAACTGCATAGCATAAAGAGGTATGCCTGACTTACGCATCTTAATTAGTTGCGCAAAATTGGTTCCGTCTTGATGCTGAGCTCTAAAGAAGCTCATAACTGCAGTTGTTCCAGCTGCTGGACCGTCCAGAACAAGAACAACATAGTTAAGGTGTTCGCAGTGCCTTACCATGTACTTTTCATTGCCGGGACACGGCTCTTCCCGAAGCTTTGGGTTTCGGCACTTACGCACAAGAGGATTGTTAGGATCAACAGTTCTTTCAAGAATTGCGTCCATAGTATCCTTAAGCTCGTAAGGGGCCCAAGTACACCACTCAGGGAAAAAGAAAATCGGAGCAAACGAAACAGGCTCATCCTTACTAACCATCAAGGTATTAGCTGGCGTAAGAATAACGTCTCCCACTGAATAGTTTTCAAGGAGCGCGTCGCCTGCTTGCTTTTGAACGATCTTCATTCTCGGTGGCTTAACAAACTCTGTCAGCGACTCAACACCCGTTGCGCCTTCAAAGTTGTTTAAGTAATCCGGAACGATCACTTCGCTGGTTGCAGGTACAGAAACTTGGTTTTCTGACATATCTTTCTTCTCTCTTCTTTCTAGACACCGCCCAGATGCTCCCACTGCGTAAAATGGCTGGGCGGTTAAAGTAACTACGCATTGACCCATCGGTGCTACAAGACCAAGAGCCACAAACAATTCACTCGTTTATCGCGTTTTTACGACGAATAGTTAGCTTGTAAATTGGATAGGTTTTGTCAACGTCAATGCCGTCGGGAAGCGTTTTGCCCATCGAGGTAAGCTCACTTACATACTCAACAAAGTTAGGCCAGTGAACTTTAAACAGCTCGCGCTCAGCAAACTCATCAGAAACTTCAAGAAACTTCATAAGCTTAAAGTACTCTTCAGGCGTGTGTTTCTTACTAGGTATAGAGGCTCCCATCTTGAAGTCAGGAGTTGCAGTGCAGTGCTTAGTCTTAATGTTGCCTTCCTTAAGCGGCTGAGACACAAAGATTAAACACGCAAGCGAGTCTATCTTCTTTCGAACCCGCTTAACTACGCCAGACATTGAAGTTATCTTGGCAAGCGTTTCTCGCATAACGTATGCAGAGTCTGCAAGCTCTGCAAGCTCTGTAGGCGGATCCTCTTCAAGTCTCATAAGCTCTGTCAACACTTGATCGTGACAACGCTCTAAATCGAAATACATATCTTGTAGGTTTTTTAACATGTTAGCTCCACTAAATTAAAGGACTTTGTTTAAGACTTCACGGAGGTCAGAGACTTCCATAGCATTAGTAATTTTATCAAGCACTCTGTCTCTGATTTGCTCGTCAATAGTATCAGGCACGCAGAGGTCGGTAATGCGCACGGTGCAACGAGTACCAACTCTGTGTGGCCGATCTTCTGATTGACTTCTAAACACCATAGACCAGTTTTGACTATAGTAGATCACGTGATCGCAATTGGTTTCATAGTCATCAGGGTTGTTGTTGTCATGGCCAAGAAGAGTAATACCGGTCGACGCAGCAGCTGGGTTACCAATAAAGATTTTAGTATCAGAGTCGCAGTTAAAGTCTTCAACCGCAGCAGCACGAGCACTAAAGCTTGTTGAGCCATAGTAACTAACGGCTTTAATGCCTGCTTCTTTACATGCAGCACTGATAAGTTTGATATCATCGGTCCAGCATGCCCATACGATTGTCTTCTCGTTCGGCCCCTTGGCTTTAAGTATCTCCATTAGCTTTTCAAGCTTTGGGTTAGGCGAGATATACTCGGTCTCACGCTGCTGCTCAATGTTTCCGTCTTCATCTGAAATTTCAGGATAGACTACAAACCCTGACGTTATCTGAGCAAGCCTTAGCAGCTTTGTCAAAACGTTATTGATAAGCAACTGTTTGTTGCCCTCACGCTCCATGTCTCCGGCAATTTCAGCAGCAAGCTGAGTAGCAACATTCTCATAAACTTTCTTTTGATCCGCAGACATTTGCACTTCTTCAACGTCGTACACTTTGCTAGGCAAGTCAGGTAGCGCCTCTTCTTTCTTAACAATAAAGCTAAGCCGCGCCATGCGCTCTTGCATGAACGCTTTATTCTGAATGCCTACTAACTTTTCAAAGCCTGACTCTGACTGAACAAACGTTCCGTAAAAGCGCTTGAAGGCGGTGTAGTTAGTGAAGCCACTGTAGTTGCGACCAAGCCACTCGAATTGCATGTACAGATCAAGTGCAGTATTGGTAACTGGCGTACCCGTAAGAGCTAATCGCTTTCTGCAAATATCTCTAAGCTTGAGTATTGCCTTGGACCGCTTGTTGCCTGGAGTCTTAAAGTAATGTGACTCATCACATATACCTAAGTCCCAATCAACTTTTGTGATATAGTCAAGGCTATTCTTAAGAGTGTCATAGCCAACAATAACAACCGTTGCTTTAACATCAGGCGAGGTAGGAATAAAGGCTCGAAGCAACTTTTCAACGCGCACTTGTTTAGTGCCGCGAAGAACAGTGCATTGATACTTAAGGGTTGAAAACTTAGCAAGCTCAACTTGCCAGTTAAGCCGGACGTTGTTAGGACAGACAATGATAACGCGCTGCATGCGCTCAACGTGCTGGCGCTCAACAAAATTGCAGAGAGTAGCAACACCCACGGGAGTTTTACCAGTTCCTTGCTCTTTAAACAGCGCATAGCCGTCAGTAGACATTGAATTAACCAAAGCAAACCGCTGATGCCGAATAAGTGGAAACTCATCAGAATCTTTTAGGTTGTAGTCTGCAATGTCTAGGTCTTCGCCTTCCTTATATCTAGCGAAGATGTTTGCCTGCGTATGTCCGTTAAGCAGGAACGCTAGCAGGAGCTTAAAGTGCATCTCAGTTTCTTCGTCTCGAAAAGATATGCGCCCTTTCCAAAGAGAATACAAAACTGCAACCGTTGTATCTGTTGCACCCACTAAGTACTCACCGTTGCCTCCAACAGGCTTGCACTCTGGAATGCGCTGAATCCAAGAGCTGCGCGCGCGCCATGAAGGATAGTGGCCTATCCCGTCTTTATGGAACGGCCTAATAATAAAGTGATCGTCGTCTTCTAAGCCAATAAACAGTCGATCCCAATCTTCAAACTCTACAGGCTTTAATAGAGCTTTAGTTGCTTCGCTATAAGCGAGTGGATTATCTTCAGACATTAGCCGCCTCATCTTTCTTATCAAACTCAGATACTTTAAACTTTTGGAAGTTAATAATTAAAGGCAGACGCATTAAAGAACAATGCGCGACCGCCCATGCACAGACTTCCTGTAGGCTTTCACCGTCATGAAGGTGTGCATTTCCGCAAACAACTTTATAGACTTCAAAGCCTGCACTGTCTACTACGACCGGAATCGCATAAGACTGAATAGTGTTGTCAAGCTCTTTGGTTTTAATATTGCGCTTAACAGGCTCTTTGGTTTCTTCGGACTTACACTGGCTAGACTTACGCATGCTTTGAGGCACTCCGCCCTTAAGGCACTCTCTTGGCACTGCGCCAATGTTTCTAGCAACTGTTTTCCATTTAAGCCCGTGACCTTTACTCGGGCCCACAAGCGCGTGGGCGAGTTCGTGCAGTATAGTGTCTTCGACTTGCTCGTTAAGATCAGTAAAGACCCATTCGCTTACCGCAATAGTTTTATTGGCGTAGTTACACTGCCCAAGCCTGTTTTCGTTATCATGCTGGCAGTCAATAATAAACTTCCAGCCATCAAGCTCGTACTTAAAAATAAGCGCGTCGCAAAAGTCTTTAGCGGACTTGTGAGTGTGTACTTGCATTGGTTCCTCCATTCTTAATAGTTTGTCTACACTGCTTAAATGTTCGGCAGCATTTTTTAGCCTTAAGCCCACTACCACACGGGCAGGCTATATTTCTTGGAAGCAGTACAGGCTCCGTAGGACTATCAACATACTGACTTCGTTCAGGACGCTCGTCTAACATAGGGTTTCTCCAAAGTAAGAATTGTTCACAATATTATCGGTGCACGCCGCGCAAATATCACAAAATTTTTGTTTTTTATCGACAAGCCTTTTGAGCCCATAAGCGCTCTGAAAGGCCTCGGGGACTTTGGCTAGTAAAATACCCTAGCTCAAATAGATCGATCTGGTTGGCCTATTTAGGCTGCTCAGATTAGACGATATGGCTGCTCAGGCGAGTTTGATGAATCTGGCCAATTTGCGCGACTTGACGCGAATGACTGAGCTAATACGCGAGCTCGATTTGATTGGCTCGATAGGCCACAGGAGCTACGGGCGGCTCCTGGGA
>PDMW01035694.1_pt1 | contig 12210 bp, 16 predicted proteins | sample 1515511 | NCBI WGS metagenome assembly PDMW01 (sample SAMN07343023, study PRJNA328102) | Marine metagenome, whole genome shotgun sequencing project. | biome: marine; feature: bay; material: water; isolation source: viruses from water sample < 0.22 micron filtered, nuclease treated, low... ... | reverse complement strand
GCGCGGGTCCCGCGACCGAGGCGTGCGCGCGACCGGTGCGTGCGCGGCGGGCGGGGGCGTAACGCACGCGTCGTTGCCAACGGGGGGCACGTTACTAGCGCCTCGCTGATTAGGCAGGGGGTAACCGGGGAATGGGGCAGCACCAACGTGCGCGACGTTGCGCGACTTGTAGCATCGGGCACCATGGGGGGTGCGCACGCGCGGTGCAAAATCGCCCATATCCCCCTTCCCTCCGTTACCTAGCCCTCATCTGCTAGATGTCTTTGAACTTATGGGCTAACTACTTGGGGCCGAGGGCCAAGATGCTTGTCGCTTTAGGGTTGTCAAAGTTTGTCACGGCCCGGCTCGAAGCCCGGCCAAAATCCAGGTTCGACCGGCATCGACGATCGTGACATTCCGCGACAGACTCGGCTGCACCGGCTGACTACGTTGGTGCTGGTCGACGGCAGTTTCGCCGCCGGCCCAACCACGACGAGTGAGTGACCCGCCCCATGCAGTACGCAATCACGACCCACGACAACACCGACCTCAACAGCACCTGGACGCCCTTTGGGCCGGGTGATGCCTACATCCCTGGCACTGTGGTGATGCCCTTCCTTGCCGTCATCCTCGATACCAAGCGTCGGCTACGGCGTGCCTACGTCAACCAGGAGCGCTGGAACAAGGCGGTTGAGCACATCGCCGCTACGGACGACGCCGACACTCCCCGCTACTACCTGGAGGTCGAGGGTGACTTGCCCACTGGGTGGATGTACTTCGACGAGGACGAGACTACGCCCCCTGTCGTCACGCCGGACGGTCGGCACTGCACGACCATCGACCAGACCACGTACCAGCGGCGTACCGCTGGGGGCGACTGGGGCCGTGGGTACAACGTCCACCCCGACGATGCGGAGAACGTGCAGGACCACCTGGATGGGCTCAAGTCCATGGGGCTTACGCCCCCACCGACGTTCGTGCCGCTAGGTACGGCGCTCATCACTGCGGGGCTCAACGCCTTCCACGCTAAGCGCCGTGCAGTGGACTCGATGCCTAAGCTGCTGGACAGCAGGAACCACCTGGTCCAGCTTATCCACGAGGAAGAGCGTGAGGACTACATCGTCAACCTCACCGACACGGAGATGGTTGCCGACGGACACACGCTTGTCCTGACGGGCAAGGGCATCCCTGACTTGCGGCTTGAGCCCTCTGCTTTCAACGGCCTAGCCCGCATGGCTCACTTTCCCAACTTGGGCTTCCTGAAGACACAGGATGCCGGGGCCATTGCAGAGTTGTGGCGTAGTCAGCTACGGCAGCGCAACTTCGACGACAAGGAGATGATGCTCCGTACTCGCCTCGACACGGAGGGCATCCGGGCCATGTGGGCCATGAACAACGCCAGCTACGGCGTCTTCGACTCTGACGCTGTGCTGGATGCACTGGTCGAGGCATACGGTGGGGACATTCGTGCCGCTGTGACCTACGACGGCCAGGGTATGCAGTGGGAGATGCGCCAGTATGGCAAGGTGCCGCCGGTTGTCGGTGAGGTCTACGGTCACTTCATGAAGGGCAGCACGTCCGACGGTGGCAAGCTTGCCGGCATCAACTTCAACGGGGGCTTTGAGCAGGCTGTCTGCTGGAACCTCACCACCTACGACCACGTTCTCGACCTGGTCAAGACTCGCCACAGTGGCAACCACAACGACATCTACAACCGCCTTGTCTACCGTCTCCGGGAGAAGGACACCCGCCACCTGTTCGACCGCTTCCGGGTTGACGTGGAGACTGCACACAAGGCTGACGCAGTGGAGGTACTGAACAAGGGCGTAGCCCGCAAGGATGAGCACTCCCTCATCTCCCGTCGTCTGGCACTGGGGGCGTCGGGTACCTCTGTGCTCAAGGCGCTGCTGGCTTCAGACAAGAAGCTGGGTGCATGGTCCAAGGTCGGTGAGGACTTGGAGGCATGTGCCGAGAACGAAGGCGTCGACCTCACCGGGCAGATCAGCCTCTTCGAGTTGAACCGTACCCTCAACCGTATGCACAGCAGGGAGCGTGTCCCGGTGGCACGGGTCGCTGCTTACGAGAACAAGGCAGGCCGGGTGCTCTCCCTCGCCTCCATCTGATACCGAGTTCCGGGGTAGCTGGGTGAGTTCTTACTCACTCTCCCTCACCTAGCTACCCTGGGCTCCATCGGGGCTCTGACTAACAGGGTGACATGCTCACTCTGGTAGCCAGCATCCCGCTGGGACACAGGACACAGGACACACATGATCTACATCGTTGCCTACTGGGACCGCCACGAGGGCTACTCCATCGTGGCTCCCTACACCTGCCCCATTGCCGCAACGACGGCAGCCCAGTCGTTGGCTAACGACGACAGGTACGGTGAGCACGTCGGTGTGCTCACCATGACCGAGGGCTCCACTGATAAGCAGTGGGTCCGGGTCAAGGCGGAGCAGCCCCCCCTGGCTGAGCGCATGGAGTTGCCCCCGTTCCAGTTCCAGGTTGACCGGGTGCTGCGGAGCACCGCAAGCCTCAGTGAAGCCCACGACGGGGCATCGCACAGGGTGGCGTGCCGCCGCTTCAACAGGGCAACCCGCTACACTGCTCGGCGTCAGTTGCAGCAGTTCGTCCGCTAGACACTCACAACTAGACACAGGACACGACATGTTCAACGGACCTAAGAGTATCGCTAAGTTCTTCACGGAGTGGGAGGCCATCGCTTTCTGCGACCGTCCCGAGAACCAGGGTAAGAACCTGACTACCAACCGCGAGCTTGACGGACGATACCATGTCTACGACATGGACGCTTAGACAACAACGACAACGGAGGACACGATGAGTCATGAGGACCAAGAGCGTCTCGACGACGCCGACGATGCAGCTATGGACGACGAGGTAGCGGAAGCCCTTGAGCAGCTACGCAACCGTTACCCCTGGGAAACGGAGGCGGAGTTGCTAGAGCGCCTAGAGGATGAGGTATGGGACCGCTGCGGTTGCAGTGACCCCGGCTGTCCCTGCGACGGACCAAAGCGGGGCGGCCCTCCCTGATTGCCGGCCTTGAACCTGGCGATGACAAACGTTGACGAGCCAACCGGGCCGGCAGCAGAGTAGGCTGCTGCCGGTCGCCACGACCACAGCGACACACACGGAGAACACAATGAACAAAATTGTAATCAACGGTGACGATGGTCACTTCGCCCTCTCAGACGCTGCTCAAGTTGTCTACGATGTCTTTGCCGGGAACAAGGGAGTTTTGACACACGACTGGGACCGAGATCACGATGGGAGGGAGCTAGCCCGGCACGACCCAATTTTGATTGCTGTCGTAGAGACACTGGGACCACATGCACACCTGCATGGCGCCGAGTCAGATGGTTTCCGCGTAGTGGAGATACCGGGAAACCGCTACTACATCCTGACGCATGACGGGGATGAGACCGTGCTTACCCCCGAGGGTGACCACTGGACGGTGATTGAGTAGCCACAGCGACACACGACACAACGACACAACGATACACACACGGAGAACACATGCGGTACCATGTCACACCTGACAGCGGCAATCGTAAGACTGGCCCCATCGCAGTCACTACATCGGGCCGGGACACCTGCCCACCGACCTGCCCGTTCGTGGGCAAGTGCTACCCGAATGCGGGTAACCTCCGCATCCACTGGGACAAGGTGTCCAAGGGCGAGCGTGGTGACCTGTTCCTGGGCTTCCTCAACAAGCTGCGGGCTCTGCCCCCTCGGAAGCGTGTCCGTGGCCAACAGGCTGGTGACATGCCAGGCGATGGTGTCCGCCTGAACGAGCAGCACTGTGTGCTGTACGTCAGGGCCGCCACTACTCGTCGCAAGGAGTTCTTCACCTACTGCCACTACCCCGTGGAAGCAGGTCCCGACGTTACCGAGGAGGATGCAGCGCACAACAGGCGTGTGCTCCTCCGACTGAATGCAATGCCCCGGGCTGGCGTCAACGTCAGCTGCGAAACCAAGCCCCAGGTCGACAGGGTTCTGGCGATGGGACTCCCGGCAGTCATCGTGCTGCCGAGTAAGACCGACAAGCCGGGGGCTACCGAGGCTGGCACTCGCATCGTCGAGTGTCCTGCTGCGATTACCGCTCGCCTCATCAAAGCGGGCAAGCTCAATGAGTCAGCCCGCCTCACCTGCGCCAACTGTGGTGGGGCCAAGGGTCCGCTCTGTGCCAGGGCAGACCGTGATTTTGTCGTGGGCTTTGTGGCTCACGGTTGGACACGCATCATCGACGGCATCCTTGCCGCACTGGAGGACTGAGACATGGCTGACACATACACGTGGGGACTCCCCACTAACTACCGCAACGCATGGGGAGCCCGTGCCATTGAGGAGCTTGACGCTGGCTTCTCACTGGTATGGGACAGGCAGAGCACCAAGGGCACCTTGCCTAAGGGCTTCGGGGATAAGCTGAACGCCGCGATTCCTGCGGCACAGCAAGCGTTCACTCGCTTGCAGGAGCGGCAGGGCATTGGCTCTGGCTACCTTACCGCTGGTCGGCATGTGCTGGTCGACCGACCCTCATTCCAAATCATCGCAGACACGAGGGGTAGCTGTGGCTACGTCTACCTCGTCGCAGAGCTACGGCCTCGCCGCTACGTCGAGGGGGACTGGGCTGTGTTCGTTGCCCCCAATGGGCAGACTCACCGGGTTGCCCTGTGGGCAGAGCGCACCGACGTAGGAGCACACTGGGCGGCGTTCGAGGCGCAGTACCTTGAGAGTGACAACTCGTGACACGACAGGAGAACGACGATGGGTGACAAGTTTAGCCGGCGCTGGGAAATCTGGTGAGCCGTGCAAGTAGGGCATGGGCCGAAAGGCTCACGCCCCGCTGGCAGGATGCCAGTGTTCACCGTGAACGATGAGAAGGAAGCCACCATGCTTGTGGCCCTGGCATGTCCCAGGGGATTTGACGGGAAGTATTACGCACCAGAACTGGCACAGGACCAGACCTTTGAGAACCTGGAAGCATTCGGCAACAGGTTGGAAGAACTCTACAACAAGTACATCAACAAGGAGAACGACGATGAGTGACACGAAACCCACTGTGAGCAGCCTGGTCCTCGACGGGCAGAATCAGTTCTGGAGCATCTTTGAGCGGTACGGGATTCCCTTCGAGAAGGTACTCGCGATTGCCTGGTCGAAGGAGAGCCGCCTTCTGTACCAGGAGGACTGCTGGGCGGTTCACATCCATCGTCCCAGCGATGAGTTGGTGACGAGGCTTGCATGTGCTGCGGTGAGAACCCACAGCTACGAAGCAGCGCCAGAGGAGGGAGGGGCCACGCGCCATCATGTGTTCGTCCCAGACTCCCTGGGCAGGCTTGTGCTTTTCCACTGGATACATAGCGACCTGCTCTCTGAACTGAAGCAGCTTGCCACCACCCTCGATGATGAATCCTGATGCTTAGGGAGTTCGTCACTGACGGATTCCTCACGCCCTACCAGGAGGATGTCCTTGCAGACACACGCAAGGACATCTTCCTGCACTGGGCTTGTGGGTCCGGTAAGACACTCGCGGCCCTCGCTTGGTTGACCAAGGGACCAGCCACGGAGAAGGTTGTCATCGTCACCCGCGCCCCGACTACAGCGCAGTGGGCTAGGGAGGCACAGAAGTACACCACCCTGCGCCCCGAGGTACTACGGGGCAAGACACCCTACGCCCCTCGGGCACACATCGTCGTGCTGTCCTGGGCTGTCGTCCGGGACTGGGCGCCTCATCTCATCCAGTGGGCACGTGGATGCTCCCTTGCTGTAGTCTGGGATGAGATACACAAGGGCAAGGGCTGGAAGCGGAAGGAGAGGTTGGTCGCCCGTAACGGTGACGTGTACCACAGCTGGCTGGATAACCGGGCAGCGGCTTGCGCTAAGCTGGCGAAGGCTTCGACCCGTCGACTCGGGCTAACGGCAACGCCGGTTAGGGACAGGCGCTCCGACCTCTGGGCACAGATGGACCTCGTCCAGCCCGGTGAGTGGGGCAGCAACTGGGAGTTCATCCACCGCTACTGTGACGCGAGGCCCGGTCGCTTCGGTGGCATTGACGCCACAGGGGAGAGCAACACCGACGAGCTACGGCAGCGGCTAGAGCGTGTCATGTCTGTAGTGACGAAGGAGGAAGCGAGCAGGCACCTACCGCCCCTGACTCGCAGCCTCATCTACTTGGGTAAGGAGGAACAGAGTAGGCCAGCGGGCTTCAAGCAGGACATGAAGCAAGCATCCAAGCGAGGCAAGGGTGCCTTGTTCGAGATGAAGTTGTTGGAGGCAGCATCACGTAAGCGTGTCTGGATTGCAGACACAGTCAAGGACGCTGTGCTTGAGGACAACCAGAAGGTGGTGGTCTTTACGGGACGACGCAAGGACGCTGAAGCCCTGGCGAAGCTCATCAAGACACGGCTCAAGGACAAGGCGCCCATGTGGTGGGGGCACGGTGGTGTCTCGACCAAGGAGCGGGATGAGATGGTCTCGGCTTACGCCGCCACCGAGGTAGGGTGCGCGTTTGTAGGGACGACCGATGCCTTCGGTGAGGCAGTCGACGGGCTACAGAACACAGACCTAGCTGTGTTCGGCTTGCTACCTTGGACACCTGGCATGGTGACACAGGCAGAAGGCCGCTTTAGTAGGCATGGTTCGCAGAGGTCAGTCCACATCATGTACACTGTCGCAGAGGGCACAGTGGACGAGCATGTGGCGGACACGTTACTGGACAAGCTAGAGCAGGTTGTCAACACCATTGATGACCCGACGGCTGTTGGTATCGCTGATACTCTCGGTAGTACGGAAGATGCTGACGATATTATCCAGAGTGTGTTCGACCTATTCGGAGGTAGTGATGAGTGACGATGTGAAGCTGCTGACTGTACGAGAAGTGGCAGACTGGTTGGGCTTGTCCATCCACGCCATCTACCGGAAGGTGCAGCAGAAGGACATTCCCCACATGCGTATCGGCGAACGCACGGTACGCTTTAACCGGAGCAAGGTAGAAGCCTGGCTCAAACAACTGGAGCAGTAAGACATGGCAGATGACAACTACGACGACAGCAACGACAGTGACGACAGCCACCTGAGTCCCTTCCTGAAGGTACTCCGGAACGCCATCGAGACACAAGGACCTGAAGACGGACTCGAACTTCTACGTGACCTGTTCACGGCGTGCGGGGCCACCGCCGCCATGAACCCGGTCGTGAGGGCCGACCCCTCCGTTGCTATGGAAATCATGCAGGAGGTGCTGACTGCGGCCATCATTGCCCATAATTCAGTGAAGGCCATGCGTACCATGGCACAGGACGACGGCTCTGATGTCATCATCTGGATGAACAACCGAGTCGTTGGCGACGCCTGATGCACTTGCTTGACCCCGGACCTAGCCGCAGGGGCTGGCACCGCCTACAGCTGGCGATGCAGTGCCCCCGCAAGTACGCTCTGTACATAGCCTCAAAGGCTACGCCGGGTCCGGTGTCAAGCCCCGCCCTCATCCGGGGCGTCCTCTTACACCTTGCCTTGGCACACCACTACGCTCTGAAGAAGAACCCCAAGGCAGACATCTACACACCACTCGACGCAATGAAGGAGAAGGTACAGAGCCAGCCCAACCCCGAGGAGTGGGACAAGCACAGCACCATCGTAGCGAGGACGTACCTACAGTACGACCTGCACTGGGCTGCCGAGCGGTACCTCGTGTCCCAAGTTGAGCGGGAGTTAGTTGGGCACATCCAAGACACCCTTCAGCCCGAGCCCTACCTCTACACACAGCGTGCTGACCTCATCGTGCAGCACCCTCGGTCGGGGCTCTACTACATCGTCGACCACAAGACCACGGGGCGGCGACCCTCCACGGCGGTCAAGTACTACACACTCTCGGGTCAGTTCCGAGGCTACAACTTCTTCGGTCGTTCCCTCTGGGGAGACCAGTATGGAGGGGTACTACTCAACATGATTCAATGGCCCAAGAAGGATGGGTCTGCCACTTTCTTACGCACGGAGCTTGCCACTGCGCCGTATGCGGATAAGACATTCAGAGACACAGTCATTCATGCAGAACGATTAATACGAGACCTTCGAGACAAGCACGGGCATGAGACAGAGGACCCAATGCACTGGCCCGCAGCACACCACGAGACAGCCTGTTGGACACCCTACGGGCCATGTAAGAACCACACACGATGCGAATGGGGAACATAGACATGTTTGGATTGACGTACGGAAGGGCCAAGGTTGGCAAGACCTTGGCGCTAGTGAAGGCATTCCCACACGGGGTGTTCGTCGCTCCCAAGGGAGCGTTGACTTGCGCCAAGTACCTCGACTGGGAACCCAAGGTCATCGAGGTTCCGAGCAGCAAGGGGTTCAAGTACATCACGAACCTCGTGAAGCGTGCCTCCACGAAGTTCCCTGCGGTGGTGGTTGACGACCTGTCGCTCATCGCAGACACCGAGCTTCAGCAGTGCCGTGACATGGCACCAGGGTTCGCCGCCTTTGACCTGTTCAACAAGCGGCTGTACGAACTGCGTGATGCAGCCCGTGATGCCGAGTGCCACGTGTTCTTCGTCTGCCACGAGCAGCCCCCACGTGAGGTGAAGAAGGACCAGTACAACCGCTACATCCCTGGGGCTCCACTCATCCCAGGGTGGCAGGCACCCGAGAAGCTACCAGCTATGGTGGACTTCTGTGCCCGTGTCGTCCACAACGACAGCGGCCCCGGCTGGCCCTTCATGTACGCCACTGGCCCTGACCAGAACTACATCCAGGGGGACCGCCTTGCTGTCCTCCCAAGCCAGTTCCCACTGAACCTGCGGGAAGCGATGCTAGGTGCGGGTCTCGACGTGCCTCGTCCAGAGCCCCTGGCGTGGATGGATGAGTACGTCGAGGCCATTGCCCAAGACCTACTCGAAGAGAGAGGAGAGCAGAAGCCTAACTACCGCCGTGTGATGACGGCGGCCACGGGTGCTCTCGAACACAAGTCCCCCCACCATGTCCGGTGGGTTCTCAACGACGCGATGGACCGCATGGTCCTGCGTACACACCAACGAAACATGCTTGTCGATTTTATCGGCAACTACTGACAGAGGGTAAAGACAATGTTCGATTTTAGCAACACGTTCGTAGCTGTGGCACCCAGTGGTCCTGGTGTCTTCAAGGTCGAGATTGTTACGACCGAGCAGACGCAGACGAAACGAGGTAGTGACCGCGTGCGGCTTCAGGCTCGCATCATCGGGAGTGTTGAGGCTGGTGATGCCGAGAATAACTGTACTATTCGGGATGGGTTCAACCGACCCAACTCGGGCGACAGCCGCATGGACGACATGATGGCCCGCATGTGGATGCAGTTCTTCATCTCGGTGGGCTACTCCCAGGATGACATCCGTGAGAAGAGCTTCAACTTCGATAATGTCAATGACTCTGGGGCGTTCGAGTACCTGATTGGCCGGACGGGCTACGTCAAGTACGCCCCGGCGGACCCCGAGAATGGGCGCCAGTACCAGAACACCACGTGGTTGACCGAAGACCAGTACAACGCTGCCAAGTCGGCACGGTCGGAGGTGTCCGCCGCGCAGAGTACGTTCGGTGATTCCGTAGAGAAGATCTTGGAAATGGACTGACCTTTTCGAGGAGAGGCTAGGTGGGCGGTATCCGTCCTGGAAGTCATGTGCCTGCCTACCTAGCCCTCTCCTCCCTACACTGACAGAGGACACACATGGACTGTGCCGACTGCGCCAACTGCCCCCTCCGTACGTACTGGGAGAAGAAGGGCACCTGGCAACCTGTTCCCTTCGAGGGCAACGGTAGTGACATTCTCGTCCTCGGTGACGCACCGTCCAAGCAGGATGCAGTGACCCGGCGCCCGTTTACGGATGCCCACGGCATCACTGTGATGGAAGAGCTACGCCGTATGGGTGTAGGTCAGAGGTTTGGCGTGGACTGGGGCAACCTCCTGGGCTGCCGTTGGCCTGACGACAACCCTAAGACGTACCTAGCTAAGCTGAAGGGACAGAACAGGCGTCGGGTCAAGGCAGGGAAGAAGCCTCTCCAGAGCCCCCTGAAGGCTTGCTGGGGCTACGTGGAGAAGCAGCTAGGTCGATACACCACTGTGCTCACGCTCGGCCCTCACGCCACCAAGGCGCTCCTCGAAGGCAACCCCTCGTTGGAGGCTGTGCGTGGTGGCCCCACGAAGGCAGGTGACCTCAAGGTCCTGCCGACCTACCACCCCCGACTGCTCCAGGTGAAGCCCGAACTACGGGAGGTCTTCGCTATCGACGTGGCGAAGATGCTCCGCTGGCATGACGATGCGCTCATGTGGCAGGACCCCGTGGTCCACTACCAACCCACTCCCGAGTTCGCTGCCAAGTGGTACCTGGCCAACCAGGGCAAGCAACTTGCCTACGACGTTGAGACGGATGGCGTGGACAGCCTCACCGCAGGGCTACGGTGCATCGGCATCGGCACGTCGAGTGAAGTCCTCATGCTGGGCTTCCTCTCCGTGGATGGGAAGACCCAGCTGTACAGCCCCGCTGATGAGGCGATGCACAAGAAGCTTCTGTGCAAGGTCCTCACCCACACAGCCTGGGTCAAGGTCGGACACAACGCTGGGTACTTCGACAGGACCGTCATCGAGCAGCACCTGGGTGTCACCCCCACGCCCCTCATCGACACCATCCTCCTGCACAAGCTGGCAGCGTCAGAGCACAAGCACCGCCTGGGCTTCGTCGCCAGTATGCTACTCGACGTGCCAGCCTGGAAGGCAGACCACACGGGAGTCACAGCACAGACTGACCGTGACCTGCATGAGTACTGTGCCACGGACGTAGCCGTCACAGCACGTGTGGTGAGGCCCCTTCAGGGGACGATGACGTACCGTAGGCAGGAGCACCTCTACACCTTTGATGCCAAGGTGCAGGACCTCTGTGCTGGGATGCACCGCCTTGGGATGCGGGTAGACGAACGGCGCCGAGCCCAGCACGCTGCCGAGCAGACCGCCGAGGCTACGAAGTGGCTGCAAGTTATTCAGGAGGCACGCCCTGGTCTCAACCCACGCAGCACAGCACAGATGCGTGAGTTGCTCTTCAACGACTGGGGGCTCCCACCTCATGACTACACTGACGCAGGTGAGCCCCGGACCAACGCTGCTTCGGTGCGGAACTTCTTAGTCAACCCGCTGTTGGATGCGGAGCAGAAGAAACTGCTCAAGGCCATCAAGTTCTACCGTAGGGCAGACAAGCTGCTCGGCACCTACCTGCGCAAGCTGGCACCCGGCGCAGGAGTCGTCACCCCCGAGGGCTACGTCCACCCAGACTACAACAGCCACGGGACAGTGACGGGGCGACTGTCTAGTTCCAACCCCAACTTCCAGAACATCCCCTTCTTCCTACGGGACATGTTCATCCCCCCACCGGGCTGTGTGTTCGTCGGGGCAGACTACGACCAGCTAGAGCTACGCTTCGCCGCAGCCCTCGCAGGTACACAGAACTACCTCGATGCCTTCGAGAAGCAGGAGATTGACCCGCACAACCTGACGGCTGACCTCATGTTCGGGGACAAGTTCTGGCAGGCACAGGGAGCCCCGGACACGAAGATGGGCAAGGGTAAGGGGCAGTTCAAGAAGCTGCGGAACCTCGCCAAGGGCATCTGCTTCTCGTCCCTGTACGGGGCAGCCCCACCCAAGGTGCTGGAGATTATCCACCAGGCAGAGGACGACGAGGGCAACATGCTCTACGCCGACCTCGACTTACGGCAGGTCCGCACCCTACACCGCACGTGGCTACAGCGTGCCTCCGAGTTCAAGGCATGGTGGAACCAGACCACTGATGAGCTACGCCACCTGGGCTACCTGACCGAGCCCGTGCTGAAGCGGCGCAGGTACTTTGCGGACATGGACTATAACGCAGCTTTGAACTACCGTGTCCAAGCCGGGGGCTTCGCGGTGGTGGCCAAGGCCATGATAGAACTGGTCGAGCAGCACCTGCCCTTCGACTACGGGCAGCGCACGGGCCTGGTCAACCAGCTGCACGATGCTGTGCTCTTCGCCGTGCCCGAGAGCCGCGCCGACCAGGTGTCACAGATTGTCACAGAAACACTCACATCAACCGTCGCCGGACTACCGGTGACATTCACCGCAGAAGCAGAAGTAGGACAAACATGGAAGGACGTATGAGCAAAGAACTCGACGAGAAGTGGCGCGAGCTAGTCGCGGCTGGCAAGGCCAAGTGGATG
>PDMW01026105.1_pt1 | contig 12296 bp, 17 predicted proteins | sample 1515511 | NCBI WGS metagenome assembly PDMW01 (sample SAMN07343023, study PRJNA328102) | Marine metagenome, whole genome shotgun sequencing project. | biome: marine; feature: bay; material: water; isolation source: viruses from water sample < 0.22 micron filtered, nuclease treated, low... ... | reverse complement strand
GTAGGTCTTGTGATGGTTGATGATAACCCTAAAGACTTACCAACAATAATAGAGGAGCAATTAATTTGTAAACCTTTTAATTCAAATCTTTGTGATGGATGGGCTAAAGATTATGGTATAATAGGGGAGTCAGTATGAAAAAAATATTAAACTTAGTAATGCTAACAATGGTCGGTATATCCACAGCCTCATTAGTTTATGTTGTCATGTTTCTACACGCTCTACAAAAAGGGTGGCTAGTGTGACAACAGTAAGCCTAATAAGAAAACTGTGGAAAGAAAAGGTTACAGTTCCTAGGCTGTTGAAACAGACAGACAAAATACTGGGTAAGATAGATGTTAAACTAAAAAAAAGGAGTCAGTATGAAGGAAATGATTAATGAAGTCCTAGCTAATAAAAGTCTAACGGTGTTCCTCGCTATTGTTATAGCAGGTTTACTACTCGGATGGGTTGGTGGCTAACACGTTTAACTGGGGTCTTGTTCCTATGGACAGGACCTCAATCCTCTATCAACAATTAAAAGGAAACACAATGCCTTTAAATAAAAGTACAGACATAAAAGAATTAAAGAAGTTTGATATTGATTTGTCATTCGGACAGCAATGGGAGCAGTACATTGACGAGATGTTCTCCGGAGCTAAGACATGTGAAGTAAAAACAGAGAGAGATAAGTGGGCACAGACAGGTAACATCTGCATAGAAAGCCAAAGCTATGGCAAACCAAGCGGAATAGAAGCAACTGAGGCTGACCTATGGGTTCACAATTTAACTGTCGACAATGAGCTTATATGCAGTCTTGTCTTTCCAGTGGATAAACTAAAAGAAATACTTCCTCAGTTACCTAAGCGAAGTGTTATGGGTGGGGATAACAATGCTAGTAAGTTACAGCTTGTTAATCTAGTAAAGCTTATGACCTTACTTACTAAGCCTAGCTAATTATTTTTTTAACAACTTCTACAGGCTTACCTTGACCTAAGCCTGTAATGTTATCCTTAGTTTCTGTGTGTTTAAACAATCCTTTTTTATAAGCTTTATCAGGTGACATATACATTATACCTGCCCAGTTAGCTCCTAAATCATCTACAGAAAAACCTGCTTCTCTTCCTTTAGTTGGTCCACTTCCTATTAAAGCTCCTACACCATCTATCGCTTCTTTAAACAAACCAACTCCTAAACTATTAACCGGACCAGTATACTTTCTTATCATTTGTGACATAACATAGTGTTGTACTAAATCTTGTTTAGCGTCTGGATATTTAGTTAAGATAGCACGAACATTCTTACCTATCAGTTTTTCTTGCAAGCTGTTCTTTGCCTGAGAAAACAATCCTTTTAAATCCATACTATTTAAAAATTCATTGAAGCGTTGAGTTCTAAAGGCGGAAGCATACCAGAACTCGGAGCAGTTTCAGGTCCTTCGACTGCAATCTCAGGTGCTGGAGATACATTCTGTGTATCTATTTTAGGCAAGCCTAGATAGTCCTTCATGAACTCTTCTTTATCTTCATCCGGTAACTGATAAAGAATTGATTTCATTTCACTCTCATCTAATGAGCGTAGTTGCATAATCATTTCTCTTTCATTATTACCAGTGCCACTAAGTTCTGTTAAATACTCTTCTCTTTTTTCTTGATTACCTATCTTATCAAAGATAGTATCAGAGTTCCAAGAAAAGTCATTGTTATTACTAAACATTCCTGCCATTTTAATTCCTTATATTGTTATTGGTCACGCCACGCATCTTTTAAATATCCCTTACCCGGAACATTAGGAACAAGCCTTAGTATAATTTTATCTATATCACCTTTTGATAAGTCACTAAAAGTATCTAAGGCATCTGAAGCTGTAGGTCCAAAGAACGCTCCAGCTGAAGCAGAGCCTCTAGTAGCTACTTGTTGTAAGGTATCAAACCATAATCCAAACGCACCTGCATTTCCTATTCCTTTAATTAATACTTCAAGTGCCCCTCTGTTTTCCTCTATCTCTCTTCCAGTCAACAATGACCTTAGTTGTTCAATAGCATTTCCACCTATACCAGCAAACGCCATGTAAGTTAGCAAGGGTGCTGGGTTTTTATTAATAAACAATTCATCAGCAACGCTTCTTTTTAAAAATCTTGCTTGAAAAAACATAAATGATTTAAACTTAGTAGCCAATTTATACCAAGGTTTGCTCCAATTAATAGGAAGAATAGCAGACTCACCTGAAAAGTTAACTCTCTTGTTAAACATATGACCAGCTATGGCTATGTCTTGAGCACTTAGTTCTGTTCTTAAAGGGTCAGCCACTCCTAATTCTCGCATTTCTCGTTGTAGTTTTTTAGCTGTTTTTAAATCTCCCTTACCATCTTTAATTAATTTTTGTAATCTAGTATGTAAAGATTTAACATGACCAACTCCCATAATTGCTGCACCCCTACGATTCCATCTTTCAACACTTAAAAATCCAGTGGCTCTTAAAAACTGTGTAGGTTCATTTAAAAATTTCATTGGTCCTTTAAATTCTCTATCAATAATACGAGCAGAAGGAGCGTTCTCAGTAACTATCTTAGCTAAGTCCATGTCACCTAATACACCAACAGCTTTAATATCAAGCATATCTTGTGGTGTTCTTACTATTGCCCTTACTAAAGCACTTACAGCCTTATAAGGCAGTGTGAGTAAGTTACCTGAACGAGCAAGCTCAGTTGCTCCATTAACAAAAGTCTGCGTGGCGTTAGGAATAAAAGCTAATCCTAACTTATGGTTTTGAAAAGCATTAATCCTAGATATAGCTCTTCCAGACATTTTTGAATTAACATCCATTACATTTTTTATTACTACTGACTCTAGTGGGTCACCTACAGCAGTAAAATAAACTTGTTTTATAGCATCAATTTCTTCAGGTGTTTTAGTTTTTCCCTTTCTTAATTCTTCTATAAATTTATTTACTCTTTCATCATTAGCACCAAATCTTTTAGCATATTCATTTCTTTTAATAGTATCAGCAAAAAACATTTGCCATCTTTCAGGAGCTGGAGCCATAAAAGCATCAAGGTCACGTTCCATTTTTGCAGGTATAACAAACTTTCTAGTTTTTTCTAAGTGAGTAGAACGCTTAATGTTTGTTCTATCCATAGCATTCATAAACCAAAGTCTTTTAATATCCTTAGCATTCATCTCTCCCTTTAAAAACTCTTTAGTATATTCTTTACTTCCACTAATATTTTCTATAAGTTTTTGAGTTGACTTAGGACTTTTCTTTAATGAAGCCTGAAGATAAGCTGAAAATTCATCTCCACCTTTAGGAGTAGTTAAATAAGCAGTGTTCCAAATACGTGGTACATAAGAAGTGTCTTTAATAAAAGTATTAAAATCTTTTCTAGTTATAACTCCTGACTTAGCAGCATCAGTAAGAACAGCCTTCTTATCTTTAAGAATCATGTTAACATATTGTTTTTGTATAGGTGTAATGTTTTTAGCATTTATACCATTTTCTAAAAGGCGGTTAGTATCTCCTAATTCTTTTTTATGTTGCTTAGCAAAAGTTGATATCTTTCCATTAATTTTAGCTACGTTAATGTCTATAGCTACGTTAGCAGCATACATAGATTCACCTAAATTTCTAGCACCTGAGTTTATTAATTGAATGTCAGGACCATAAACAGTTCTAGCAAGCCCTTCGCCTATTTGCTCATTAATATATTTATAAGTATTATAACCCCATTTATTAAACCTAGGTAAAACAACATTAGCTACGTCTACCATATCTGCCATAAGAAGTTTTTCTCCTTCCTCAGTCTTGCGTACTCTTTCTTGAGCCCTTACTATGCTTTGATTATATTTAACATCATCACTTGTTTTTACTTTAGGAGCAGGAATAGGTTTAGAGTTAGCAAGCTCCTCTGTTTTTTTAGTAACTAGAGTTGTTTGCTTTGCAACAAATGTTTCTTTATTTGGTGTACCTAATATAGCCTCCTCTGAGTTTCTAACAACAGTAGGAACAGTATAATCAAAACCTTCTGCTCTCATTTTAACTACTTCTGCTTTAACGTCTTTACCGTTCCACCCTATTTTTTTAAGGAATTTCTTTAAAGACTTTTCATCTTGAACAGCCAAACCTATTTCATCTATAACTTGTTGATTGCTAAGGTTTGATTTTATTAAATAGTTATTAGCTAAGTTTTTTAAAGTTGCTTTTGTAACAGCACTTCCTCCACCAATACCAAAGCCAAGAGCAAAACCACCTATTCCTCCAGCAAGGGCATCAATACCAGCATCTAACAAATCAATGTTTTCTTGTACTCCACCCTGTATAAGAACCCTTTGGTCAGATAAATTATCAGCAACCATATAAGTAGTACCAACTTTAAATCCTTTAGTGGCTCCTTGTGCTATGCTTCCAGATAAAAACTTTTTAATACCTGCCTTAACTACTTCTTTTTCTAGGTCTTTCTTTAATACTTTCTTGCCACCAAACTTAATTAATTGTCTTGCTATATTGCCACCATAATAAGTAGTAGGGTCAGAAAGAATTGCAGCGGTAATGTTAGACCATTTAGCTTCAAGACTAATACCACCATCATCTTCACTACCTAATAACTTTTGAAAGTTAACCCATTGAACAGCAAAGTCTTGCTTTTGCTCATCACTCATTTTTAAAGATTTTAAACCTTCAATACCTTTCTTAGCAAAATTGTATTCAAAGAAATGTTGAGCTCTTATCCATTCATTTATTAAATCATCCTTTGTTTTTAATTTCCCATCTTTATTAAAAGCACCGTATGTTCTTTGTAAAGACTCAAGAAGTGGTCTGTTACTTTTCATATCTTGGACAGTAAACTCTTCGCCACCTTTTAAATCAAGACCTGTACCTATAGATTCCATCCAATTAACGGAACCTTCCGCACAATCTTTACCACCCCTTTCAAAAGTACATAGTGTATCATTTAAAAACATTTTTCTTTTGTCCAGTATAGCTTGGTATTGTGTGTTAAGGTTTATTTTCCCTTCTTCATTGCCTTCAGCATCTAACTGTTTCCACAATGTTTGATACTCATTTCTTTTCTTAGAATAAACATTAGTCCAATAATCAGAAGCCTCACCATCTTCACTAAATGTTTTGTTTAGCTGACTAATTTTTTCAACTTGAGCAATATCTTTGAAGTAATCTACAGCCTGTACGTTGCCATAAGTTGTTATATTAGTATTAAGGTAAGGTGCAGCCGGCATCCAAGAATCTTCAGTGGTTACTTCACCGCCTGCTTCTTCTACTATTTCTCCATCATCAGGAGTTATAATAGTAAGATTATTTTGCTTATCTCTGAGCCATTCTGCTCTTGAAGAATAACCTATAGGGATTCCTGCTGGCATATTATTCTTGTATTAGTGCAGAAGAAGAAGGAGAAGTTCCAGTAGGGGCTGTTGCTGTTCTACCACCTATTCCATTGGCTGTATAATATTGTACTATTTCTGTAGGACTAATAATTCTTTCATTACCATCTTCTCCTATTACCATTTTCTGTAATACTTCGGTTGGAAGCATGCCTTCATTTCTTGCAATCATATAGATGCCAGCAATAATATTATTTCTAGGAACATCTGTATCAATACCACCCCAAACTTCCCAACCTGTGTCATAAAGTTTATCTACAAGAGTACCAATTGTTTTTTGCTCATTAGGCGGAACACCCTCATACTTTATGTTTCTAAGTTGTGGAAGAGCAGTGCTTGCTTTCCACTCTGATTCAAAGTTTGTAATAGTTTTACTACCATCTAGGTATTCAGGTGATTTTAAAAACTCTTCAAACGCCATTTGCTTTGGTGTTCCAACTTCTAAGTTATCACCCAAGTTTACCCACTCTCTTTCAAAGTCTTGTATGCTAACTGTACCATCTTTAAAACCTTCTGACTCTTTAAATACTTTAAAAGCTGCAGCTTTTGCAGTTGAGTCTTTACCACCAATTGCTTTCCACTCTGCTTCAAAATCAGCCAGAGTTTTAAGACCAGTTTTGTATTCATCACTCTGTATAAAATTTCTAGTAGCTAGGTCCTTAGCATTATAGCCTAACATGTCAATAGGAATCTCAGCTGTTAAAACTCTGTCACCTGCATTATCTCCATCAACATAATACCAAATACCATTCTCTTGAATCATTTTAGCATCAGGATTTTTTAATTTATCTGCTTGCATTTGAAGAACACTAAAAGAAAGATTATCTGACCTTACTTTATTACTCAAATTAAACATCTCTAAACCTTTGTCATAAAAACCAGCTGCATTTAAAGCTGCTGCTCCTTCCATCATACTGTCAGGGTTAGTAGGGTCAAAATCAAAACTATCCATAACAGATTCAAACCTAGCTTGTTCTGCTTGGACTGGTGTCATACCGCCCATAGCCTGTCCGCCTTGATAACCTATCTCACTACCTATACCAGACATGGCATTAGTAATTGCTGCCCAACCAGTCATGCCACCAGTCTGAGCTGATTGCCTTCTTAAAGCAGTTTCATCTGCAATTTGTTGTTGGTAGTTTCCAAACATTCCTTGTTGTGCCATAATTATATCCTAATATGTCCTATAGTAATCTGAGCCTCTGACTCCTGAGTATGGAGTTTGTGTTGTAGTTAAACGACCATCAACTGAGCCAGCAGGTCGTTGAGGACCAAACAAACCTCCAAGGTTTCCAAAGCTCATATTTTCCTGAGAATTAAAGCCTTGTAAGCCACTACCAATCATACTGGACATAGCTCCTGCTCTTCCTAATGCAGCACCTGACTTCATGTTAGCTGCGTTCCAAGCATTCTGTCCTCTTTGATTAGCAAAGTTTAAAGACTGAGTACCGTAGCCAGAAGCTAAGTTACCTATGCCCATACCAAATGACATATCTTCTTGTTGTCTACGTCTCATAGCATCTAACTGCTGTTGTGATTTGTTATATGAATCTCTACGGAGTCCAAGTCTGGTCATGTTTTGTGCTTGCATCATCCCACCTTGAGCACCAGCACCACCAGTAGTACCTAACCTACCTTGTGCTAATAATCTTGCTTCTTGAGCAGAGGACTGTTGAGCTAGTTCAGGATTAAGCATTGCTAAATCTGTGTCATACATGTTCTGTGCATACTGTTCAGGACTGTAGTTGCCTATTTGAGAACCTGTTTCCTGTGCTCTTCTCATGTAGTCATCCATATAACCTTGCATATCTTCATTAAGATATTCACCTGATTCAGTATCATAACCACCAAACATTCCTTGGTAATTCTGTGGTCTACTTTGTTCATATGCCCAGTCAGCTTGTTGATTTGCTGCTCCCTGTGCTTTTTTTGCTTGTTTGTTAGCGTACATACCGCCTAACACACTAGCTGCTAATTGCATCCATGCCATTACTTATCTCCTATTGTATTCATATTAAATTCCGTTGTCTCTTCTAAGTGAAACACTTGTACTACCATTATGTGATGTGTTAGCACCTGTTACTGAATGTCCTTCATACAAATAATTACTAGTTGAATCATTGCCTGTAAAAGTACCATCGCTTGTAACCATCCTATAACCTTTTCGTAATACATACGTCCATGTTGTATCAGTTCCCGGACCTTGTGTATAACCTTGACTTACAAAAGCAGCAGTATAGCTACTTTGTATAGTAGAGACACCATTCTCTAAGTTATTAGAATCTGGTGCTAAAGTAAAATTAAACAATGTTGTTTCAGATGAAAAATTACCAACACCAAACACATCTGTTGTTCCAAACTTAACTAAACCTGTCGCAGTAGGTGAACTTACAGTAGTACCATTAAATACTATCGTGTGAGTATTCCAATTTAAAGTAGTACCGTTAAAGACTATAGGCATTATGAAGTGGCAATGGTTAATGTTGTTCCAGATAACGAGGCTTTAACTAAACCAAGTACACTAGCTGATGCAGCAATTTTATTATCTTGTACAAACTCACAAGTAGCTAGTTGTGTTGTATCTGTTGCTACACTTGCTGTAGGTGCTTTAGGTACACCAGTAAATGTAGGACTTGCTAGTGGTGCATATGCTGCTCCTGTGACAAAAGCAGTTGTTGCAACTAACGCACTAGAGTTTCCTGCTGTTGGAGTAGAGGCTGAAAAAGCTTGACCTGAGCTACCAGCTAAGTCCGCTTTTGTATTAACAGCGGTTTGAACTGCCAGAAACTCTGTGTTAAAATCATCACCACTGACTACCTTATCTGGGTCAGTATCTGCTAAAGCATCTTTACCTGACCAAGCTATTTGTAAATTATAATTACTCATCTTATTTTTCCTTGTTTTGCCCAAATAGTTATGTTTTGTAAAGAAGCCTTAAAGCCCTTTACTGTTTGTATTAATTCTAATCTAATAACTTTACCTGCTTTTGACATAGAAACTTTATACTCCGCAGGACTAAATGAAGGTGCATATTTAGCTGTAGAAGCGTGCTGACCTCCTGAGTGTGTATGACTTACAGCTGTTCCTGTTCCAACACCAACCGCAGCAGCTTGAAATACAGAGCCTACTATATAATTCTCACCACTCGTACCAGCAGCAGTATTCCATTGAGCTTGTGTAGTGTTACCTAGACTTGCAATAGCATAATAAGTACCAACAACAAAAGAACCTGCATTAGTAGTCGTTACTACTGTAGTTCCATACAATGTACTATTAGCTTGAACAACATTATTAATTACTTCCTTTCCCCATAAAGAAGGAGCTCCTCCAGATGTGGGGTCTAATGTAAAATTAGCTGAGGTAGGTGTGACACTATAATCTCTATACCAATTAAGAGTTACGTCCATGTTTTTACCACCAGACCATATACCAATAAATCTTTTTAAAAACTTAGAAATTCCTGGTTGTTCAAAATCTAACCATACTGTTTTAAAATCTGCTTGATAAGTAGAGTCTACATCTTCATGACAAGTACCGCTTCCAGTTGAATCCCACGTGTTACCAGCAGCTACACAAGTAGCTTGGTTAACGCCTGCAACAACTTCTTTTTCTACATCATAGTACCCAGTATAAGTAGCTATTCTTCCTGCATAATTAGCAGCCCCTAATCCACAATATAAAAAACTATCTGTAGATAAAAAAGACATAGGGTTTTTCTTCTTAGCAAAATTCCAAGTAGTTATTCTTGGAGCTCCATCAGGAGTTGATGATTTAAAATCAAAAACATAAACTACATGTTTATCAGGAAATCCTAAAAGGTAAGAACCGGTTGATAAATCATATTGACCTTTAACAGATTCTAAATTTCCTGTAATAATGTTTGTTCTTATTTCATCTTTAATTGCTAGACTTAAATCTGTTAATGGCATTGTGTCTTGCTGTATTGTACGACCCAATGAACGTAAACCTGATGAACTTAAAAATACAATGTCATCACCAATAAGCTGTACTGAATCTCTAGCTACACAACCAACACCTTCAATAACTTCTTCTAATTCAAAACTACTTTGAGTTATTGGTGTACTAACATCCCAAGGTCCTTTAAAGATAACAATGTTATTTTTACCAAATATAACAAGCTTACCCATAAAAGAAGCCATTGCTGTTATTGTGTCACCTGACCATACTTTTTTTAAATCTAAAAACCCACCACCAGTTCCGTCACCAGCAGTTGCAAATACGTGACCAATAAGTAAATCAGAATAATAAACAACATCTCTATTTTCACCAATGTCTGCTGCCCATAACCTACCAAAATCACCAAGTAAACAAGCAGGTGTAAATGTAGTTACTGAGGCTGGTTTTGAATATCCGCTTACATCTTCTAAGTCTAACCAAGTAGTACCATTAAAGTTTACAGGTTTGTTACCTTTTTGAGCACCATAAAACTGATTGTTAAAGTTTGTAAATTGCCAGTTACCATCTGTCTTAGTAGTGCCACCAGAAAAAGATTGGGCAGTTAATGTATAAGGAGTAGTTGCTACGTCCATCTTATAAATATTAGCACCAGCTCCAGCAAATAAAGTTGGAGCTCCAGTAACACTTCTATATTCACCTAATGATTTAACAATTAAAGTATTAGCAGTAGCACTACTAGAAATATTATTTGTTATTTGTTTAATACCTTTTCTTGTACTGACACGACCTTTCTCATCTAACATAATATTGTTAGCTGTTGTTAGCCATTGAGGAGGTAAGCTTGCAGCAGACGATTGTCTGTTTAAACCATATACACCAATGGAGTCTAGTACAAGGGGCTGTAGTGGCTTAGCTGCCATACCAAACTACCTCGTTTGAGTGTCTACCTACGTCTTGTTGAATAGCATCTGATAGTGCTTGTTGATATTGCATTTGTGCCATGTCTGATAATGTTCCTCCGTCCTCACCACGTTCAGCGATAGCTCTCGCCCATGCCCCCATTATAACAGGAAACTCTGGACATGTCAAGGCTGTTGTTGCAGTTGTTAAATTATCTTGTGCATCAACCATGTAGAAATCAATTGGATAAACTGCATCAGGAGTAGGATAAATCTGTGCTTGAAGGACTCCACTAGCTACTGAATTAATAGAATAATAACTAGGAGGACCTGAGGTATTTCCATTAGGATATTCTGTGGACCTAATCCAAGAGTCAGGAACTGATTGTAACATATTTCCTTGACCTTGAGCTTGTACTGATATCATTCTACTACGTTGAGTTGAACCAGCTAAAGCATAACTCTTTGTATTAGCTACAGTATTCACTGTTAATAATGTTCTTAATGAAGTCCAATCCCAAGCATCTTCTACTTCTCTTTTAACTTCATTAACAAAGTCACCAATAAGAACTTGATAGTCTGAAGGACCTAAAGCATCTATTAAATCTCCTGACCAATCAGAAGCAATACTATCTTCTCTTAACCTACGTAACACTGAATTTATAATTTGTCTGTATGTCATATTTATCCTTTAGCTAATTGTGCTCCGAAGTAGAACTCTATAATAATTGTAGTCCATTGAAAAACAGAATCTAGCTTTAACAATCCTTCCACAGTTATGTACTCTATTTTATCTGGTGTTATTTCTAAACCAAAGAAACTAAACCCTTCTATTACTGTTGGTATTACAGTTGGAACATTTAAAAATACTGGTGCTACTTGTGTAAAAATTATAATACCAAGCAGTACAAATATAATTACTCTTCTATTAAGAGCTGCCCATGGTGACTCATTCCTTGCTGCTTTTCTAGCTGAGTCTACTTGACCAGCTCTTGCACTTAAAGCTTCTAATTGTAGTTTCTGTAAGTCTGTAGCTGCTTTTGATTTTATAGCAACTAGCTTCATTACAAAGCCAATAAATATAGGAGCTATGTTTGTAAGTAATCCTATCATGTTAAGCCTAATAAAAGTAAATAACATTCCATTGGTGCCATGTTTATAATAAATCCTATCACATTAACCTCAGTGCTTCAATAATTCCAATATGAGTAATAATATACCAAGCAAATGCTCCATATATTCCCCACTTAATTTGCATTAAAGAAGTGTTTATTTTTTGTATGCAAAGATTAGTATTTTCAATACGACTAAATAACTTGCCTATCTGTGAGTCATGTTTGTCGAGTTGAAGTTGCATCCTACTTATTTTTTCATCCATTATTTATTTAGTCCTATAGCACTGCCAGTAAGTATGGCTCCAAAAGCAAGATGAAATAATCCTCCACCCATAAGAGTGAAAGGTGAGTGTTGTCCTGTTAGTTTTTTCATGAGCTCCATTTGTACTAATGTGTCCTCTGTTGCGTTTATTATTTCCATAAACTGACTAATGTCCGGTCTGTTAATTCCATACCAAACTGGCACAAAAAGAAAGTCGTAAAAACAAATCAATAAATATAAAACTAAAGCTGTCCATCTCCATCGTAGCGTGCTTGTTTCTATTTCTGTCATTTAGATACAAGGCGGTGTACACCTTAAAGCATCAGCACCTAGCCAAACAGCTACAACTAAAGCAAGTATAGTAAATCCGATAAGTATAGCCAATCCTTTAGTCATCCTAATATAATATTGTCATTTAAAATTTTATCTTGTACTCGTATTTTGTTTTTTTCATTCTCGTTAGTTAAATGTTGAACTTGAATCATTAATCCTCTAATGACTTGAATAATCTGTTTTATATCTTGGTTTAACATTTGTTGCTTTAAAATAATTTCTTCAGTATTATTCTGTTGAAACTTTTCATGTAACAATTCAAAACGATTATTCATATTCAAAACATATCCAAAGGAAGATGCTTGCATAATCACTAGTATAAAAACAATTATCCAAAATCTTTTATTCATTACCACTTAACCTTATTTGCCCAATATGCAGCACTTGTTTTTCCTTT
>PDMW01084133.1_pt1 | contig 12329 bp, 5 predicted proteins | sample 1515511 | NCBI WGS metagenome assembly PDMW01 (sample SAMN07343023, study PRJNA328102) | Marine metagenome, whole genome shotgun sequencing project. | biome: marine; feature: bay; material: water; isolation source: viruses from water sample < 0.22 micron filtered, nuclease treated, low... ... | reverse complement strand
AAGTTTTCTATTTGAGTGTTCTTTACAGCGTCTTCAACTTGACGTATTGAATTACCAGCTTTTTGTATATAAGACATGGCAGATATAGGTACTTTTATATTAGCCAGTCCCATAGAGTTGTCTATGTTCTTAACTGGTATTAATAGCTTTTCAATAGAGGCTAAGTCATGCCCAGCCATTCTTTCACCCACTGTTTGAGGAAATATCCATGCGTATAATTTCTTAAATCTATTTTTAGGTGCGCTTCCGTTTGTAATTTCTTTTAAATACCTATCAAAGTTTCTAATATCAGCAAATGTAGCTTCTCTGATAGAGGTGGTTCCTGTAAACCCTTGTTCTGTTTTCATTAGCGTATATAAATCTTCAAACCTTAAAATGGCATTATCAGGTAAGCTTTGTAGTGTGCGTTCTATACTAGGTAGGACGTTGTGTCTTATATCGTAAGGTGTTTTATTAAAAGGTGCTTTTCTGTAGTCAACCTTAGGTGTCTTTTTGCCACTAAATAATCTATCTATTTGTAAAGATGGAACATCGTACGCTTCTGCTCTGTTTTGAGGCACGTTATCAATAACATCTTCTACTGGTCTCATAAAAAGGTCTTTTTTTATTTTTTCAGGAGGTGTCTTATTAATAAGGTCAAACATATCGCCATAGCCCTTCATAAACTCTTTAACAGTAGCAGGTGATATAGACTCAGCTCCCCATAAAAACTTTGGAATAGACGTTGAGTTATATAAAGACGAGTGATTGTCAATGTCTTGTTGAAGTTTCATCGCTTTTTCCCATTGACCTTGTTTTTCAAGTGATGATTTTTGATTATTTAAGTTTCTAATTTCTGTTTGAGGGTTATATCTCTGAGGTCTTAAACTGCTTAATAAATAATTATGATAGTAGTCAATTACAATAGATGGATTAATACCATAGTCTTTAGCTATTTTAGCTAACTCTTTATTGCCTTCACTAATTCTAACCTCAGTTGTTTCTAAACTTTCACCAACTGATTTATTTTTTTCCTTAGCGTAATGAAATCTAAATTCATCTTTGACTCTATCTACCATAGAGGTTATTCTATTTCTTAAGGTAATAAAATCGTTTTCTTCTCTCATTGGTAACATATCATCTGATTTTATTGTACTTAAAGATTCTTCTACAGATGTTTTCCACTTAGTGTAGATTTGTTTTTCCATATCAGATAGGTCTTTATATTTTGTTCCTTCCATAAGTTTAAAGGCTATATTGTCTATAGCTCTCCAAGGAACATTGCCTTTGCCGTCAACCTCTAAGCCTGCTGATTTCATTTCAGCGTATAAACGAGCGCCTTTATCATTAAGTCTTATAGCACTAAATACATCATAGCTGTCACTTATTCTGTAGTCTCTTTCTACCTCTGCTTTTAATTTAGAAATAGGAAATTCTCTTCCACTAGGGTCTTGACCTTGCCTGTAATTAGAAAATATAGAATCAAAAGTTCTTTGCATTCCTTTGCCTAGCTTTGGGTATCTTGATTCTAATGCAGTAAGTCCCGTCTTAGGGTTGCGTGGCTTTGTAGCTTCCCATATTAATTCACGTATAGTAGCCATATTAGTTAGCTTTTTTCCGTCAGGTGTTCTATACTTTTTATGAATCTCGAATGCTTTAATAACTTTATTTACATCCGCATGGTAATAAATAGGCTGTACGTCTAAATTCTTTCTTGTAATAAACTTAAGAAGTTCTTTGTCCTTGAAAAGATGGCGATTAAGCGACTGAATAGCTTTTTTAAAACCCTGAAAGTTAAATGCTTTAACTGGGTCAGTATTTACTGTAGCGCTGTTCATTTTACCGCCAATATCAGCAATAGAATTCATAAAGCCAAGGTCCCCAGTTTCTTTTAAAGCATTTTGAACCTCATCCATGCTCCATGCTCTATTATTTTGGTAATCTTTGCCGTATAATTTTGAATTTAGCTCTGTAATTGCTCCATATTGGACAGATTTCTTTAACATCCACATAGAAGGCTCCATGTTTTTGTTAACTTTTCCTTTAATGTCGTAAAATTTTAAGTCCTTGAAAGCAGACTTCATAATAATATCAACCATTTTACTTGGCGTAGCCATCTTATAATAATTTGCGGAGTCAGCCGTTCTACTGTGCGCTTCAGCACCTATGATATAATAACCTTCTGGACCATTTAAATATTCTTTTGAAGTAGTTCCCCTTAAAGTACCCATCTTTTTGCCTGAGTTATTTAAGACTTCAACGTAAAGCTTGCCTTTGTTGTTGTATATAACATCAGAAAGAATAGAATTAAGCATTGTTTTGGCATTAACTACCTGCCCCAATCCTTTTTTACCTTGATAGGCACTCATACCAGCTTTACGCAAAGCCCCTGGACTCCATTGAGATATAGGGTTATTATTTACGTAGGCTTCTTCTTTAGGATTAGAGCTTTCACTATCAAAAAGTTTGTTAAACTTGGGCGCTTTATTTTCTGCAAAGAGCCATCTCTTTGACTTTTTGTCAAATGTCTCTAATTGCCTGTCGTTTTTTACTAAATCAAATAAGTATTCTTTAGGCATTCCTTGATAAAAGAAAGTTTTATCACCATCTACATCGGCACCGTCAATATAAAAATGGTCTCTTCCTCGTAAATATACACCATAATCAGCCATTCCCACGTCACTATCAACAAACCCATCGAATAATAACCCCCTTGTTCCACTAATAGCTGATGCTGGTACTCTCATAACAGCAAACATTAGCTTGCGTCTCATTGAGGCAATTAACTCTGGCTTTTCTTTCTTTTTTATAGCAGTTAAATACCGTTTATACCCTTTTTCTAAGGTCACTCCTTTTTCGCCACCCCAATCAATAGGCATTTTCTTGTGGCTTATACCTAACTTAAAGTGACCTACCTTCTTTTTGACTAACTTACCATTTTCGTTAAATTGATATGTTAGATTATCTCGAACCCCTCCCTGCATAGACTCCATAAGTGGGTCTACACCAGCTACCCAACCAGAACCCGAATGTTGCCATTCTGGATGTGTAAATTTTTTAAGTAACGTAGCATGTATTACCTTTCCATATAACTTATCATTAATGACCATAGAAATAGGATTATAGTCAGAGTTTTTATACCATTTTTCAAAATCGTTAGCAAATTCTTTTAATTCTGCCAAATCAACATCGTCAATGTCATCACTCTCTTTCATTTTTTTTATTTTTTTAAATATCTCTTTATGAAGCTCTGTAAATAAGGGATGCGTAGGGTCGTTTATAATATCAACCATGTCCTTATACCGTATTTTATCTATACTAAAGTCTTTAGGTCTTACAGCCTTAGGGTCTTTATTGAGTAGTCCGTCCATGTATTGATTAGTAGCGTCAGACCATCCAAACATAATGTTTCTATGAATAGCGTCCATAAAAGCTTTGTAGCCTTTTTGACTCATAGTCATTCTATCAAACAAAGAGTGCATCTGTTTCTTTATGGTAGTAGATTGAGCAGAATGAGCATCTCCGTACACACCATAGCTAATTCTAAAATCTTTTATTGGCATTTTTAACGAAGGACCTTTATTGCCTACTATCTCAAAAGCATCTTTATTAGCCCTAGCATTATACGGTTTAATGCCTACTGGCAAGCTTTTAATAGACGAAGTTGCTACTATCATAGAGTTGGGATTCTTCATTGCTATATCGTAACCTACTCTACTAGGATGAACACCTCCTTTTATTAAAAATAGTTTGTCACCTATCTCAACTGCAACAGCAGGTTTAAGATGAGATGTTTCTTTTACGTCAAACCCATTTTGCTTCATAAATCTTTTATATAACTCAGAGTGCATTACCAACCAGCCGTCAATTTTACTTTCCCAAGCTTTTTCTACGGGTTTGCCATCTTCTCCCATTGTCCAATACGTTTCAGGTTCTCTACCTTTTACGTTAAGAAACTTTTTAATAACTTCTTTAGTGCCATCTGCTTTTTGCTTAATAGAGGTAAATAAATTTTTTTCCATCTCTACTGCATATATATCTATGTTGCCATCAGGAGCTAAGTCTAAAAAAGCCTCAGAAGCTTGTCGATAAAACGACTTTGAAGCCATAAGTGATTCACGTTTAATTCTAGCTTGTGCGCTTTTAAAATTGTATTGAGACTCATACAAGTAATTAGATTTAAAAGCTTTTGTATACAAGTCTTCAAGCCAAGGCGTATCCATATCTTTGACCTTATCATAACCCATAGTCTCAAGCCATACAGCTTTGTCGTAATCAATAAAATCTAATAATGTTTTTTCTGGAACCCCTATTTCTTTAGCTAACTTGGGAACTAAATCTTGTCTTAACCTTATATTTACAGCATCAGGGTGTACTGGATATATTCTTTCAACGCCACTATCTTTTTTAGGAATTTTTAAATAATACCCTTTTCCGTGTTTATCAAGATGTTGCATTATTTTTTTCCAACCACTCGGTTCTAACACAGGTCGCCATTCACCTGTATCCCTATACTCTGCTTTATCGTAAATATTAAATTTATAAAAAGGCTTTCCATCTGCTCCTATAATTTCTGCAAACTCATTAACAGTAACTGAGTCTCCCCATAAAGGCTCACCTTTGTGCATTTTATTCTTATGTATTACCTCATCTGAACTAGCGGGGTCACGATTAAATATCTTTTTACCCAACCCATCAAGTTTGCTTAACCAACTAGTTTGTTTCTTTGTATTGTTAAAACTAATCATAGGACGAGGTCTGTCCTGTAACATGTGTTGAAATAACTGAGTTAAGCCACGTTCCATGTCTCCTGTAAATTCTAACGTAGGAAAGCTATCTTGCATTCCTTTTTTATATTCTTTTAAGGCAGTAACCACGTCTTTCTCATTAGCATTAAGTTTAGGCTTAATGTCTTTCCATAGGTCTATTGCCTTAGTTAAAACTTCTTTGCTTTGAACCTTATTTATATCAGACGTTTTTTCTTGTAACTGATTTAAGAAACGTTTAATTAACGGCTCAGCTTGTGCTTCTGGTTGCTGAGTAGTTCCTTGTATTTCGTAAGCTTCTATGTCTTTTACAGAAGTCTTTATTTCTTCAGTTGGTCTTTCTTTGTAATAGCGGTCTATAGCCTTCTCTAAGGGGTCTAAAACACCCTCTTTTGTCTGAATTAACTCTACCTTCGTTAATGTCTTTACGATGTCTTTATGAGCGTCTGTTAGCTTTTTATCTTTAACGATTGCCTCTTGCAATCCTTCAGCCATAGCACCTTTCAACATGATATCAACTTGTTCTGTACTAAGCTGGTCTAGTAGTTCAGCTTTAGCTCTAGCAACTTCATGAGGTTCTAAATCTTCAACTTTCTTTTTACCTCTATAATCACTAGCGACTTCGTCAAGTTTTTCATTATACCTAGATTTTAATTTGTCTGCAAGAATACTTCCAGGGATTGATATTTCTCTGTCGTACATACCACCAAAGTGCATAGAATATGTATTTTTTACCAACACTTGAGACTCTGGTGATAATTCTTTAAAAGCATCAGTATTGAGCATGTCCATAGCGCCTTTAGGATTAGCTGGTTTATCCTTACTTCCATTAAAGCTATTGAAGTATTCGTTAGCTCTTTTATGAGCTACTCCATGCGCTCCATAACCAAAGAAACCACCTAAAGCGTATTCATACCATTGTGTAGCAGTTGGTGCGCCTTGCAACGTTGCCATACCACCTTGAAACACACCTCCCGCAACTCCACTAATTATCTTTCTGTCGTTTTGCTTTGCAAAATTAACAGCTCCTTGCCACAATCCTTTCATACCAGCTTTTTTTAACTTAGGATTGCTATGTTGTATTAACTTACCTGTATTAACAAAATTACCTAATCCTCCAAAAGCTCCACCAGCAACAGCTCCAAATAAAAAGTTATCCATCTCATCATTTTGTCCGTTGAACATCCCAGAAACACCGCTAGCTACTGCAAGATGACCACCTTGAAAAGCCATATCTATTAATTTAGCTTTACCGCCTTGGTTGTATTTAGGGTTTGTTAAATATTTAGCAGATTCCCAGCCAGAATTAGCCATTATTTTGCGAAATTTATTTTCAACAGCGTCTCCAACCATAAGAGGGACAGATTTAAGAGGTATTTTAGTTGAAAGACTTGTAAATGGTACGGTAGCTTTAAAAGATTGCCCTGATTTCATTGCTCCACCAGCTACTTGCATAGCCCTACCAACAGGTGTTAAACCAGCTAGTCCTAACCTAGCAATGCCTGTACCGCCAAACGATAAAAGTGAGCCTGCCATAGGCAGTGCAAAGCCAAGTAAATGCCCCATACTGTGAGCAAGAGACTGAACTTCATCGTCAGGCTCTTCTGCCCAGCCACCAAAAGCGAGTGGTCCTAATGCACCTTCAGTAAAACCAGAACTAAATTGAGAAAATAGCCCGCTACCGCCACTAGAAGTGACAGCGTTAAAGGGCATTTTAAGGCTCTTAGCTTGTTCTCTTAGCTCGTTAACTTCGTTGTCGGTAAAAGAACTGGGGGCAAAATGATATGCGTTAATTTTGCCTTGTATATCATAAGGATTCACTATCTAGTTAATGTGTCAATCCAAAGTTGAATTTGGTCTCCAACAGCCTGTTCTTGTTTTCCAGACGTGGTTGGTCCTCCATCTGTAAACTCATCATCGCTTGCTTTTGTTTGCATTTCAGCTAATAAACTTAATAGTTGAATTTTTTTAGGGTGGTCAGCAGGTAAAGACTTAAGTGTATTAACAGCTTCAGGTAGCTTACCTCTTTGTAACATGTTATTCCATCCGTCCATCATATCGCTTTCATTTAAACCACCGCTCCAGAAACCGCCTTCTTCTGTAAGAAATTGACCCAATGAAGCTTTTATCGCACTTGTATTTAAAGGATAGTCTTCGGCTGTTCTTGCTTTTATTTTTTTATATATATTTTCTTCAGCTATTACAGCTTGTTCTTTATCATATCTCCTGTTAGCTTCTGTTTCTCCTCTTCTAATAGCTTCTACTTCTGTTTGAAATTGTAGCATAAACTTTCTTAAATCACTGGCTTGCTCTGACTGCCATTTTTGATTTTCTGCGGTTGTTGAATCTCTATGTTTTGTCATCCATTGTTGATTTGCGAGAGTCCTAGCATCAGCTTTATCTTGATTTTCAAGAAGCAATTCCTTTAATCCTAATTTAGCATTCCTTGCTTTTTCAGCTTCATTGCTTTTCCACTGTCTATTTGTAGCATTTTCAGCTTGATTAGCTCGTAAGGTTTGATTTCTCATAACCTGTTGCGTAGCTTGGTATTGTTTTTTATTGGTATTATCAGCGTTTGCTTGAATTAACTGACTTAATAATTGTATTTCATCTGGTCCCATGATGTACCCCTATGTTAAATCTCTTCTTTGTTGTTCAGCTCCGTATATTCTATCATCATAACTGTCCATTACGTTTTGAGCTTTCTTTGTTTCGTTATCAAATTTTAAATTCATATTTTGAATGCCTTTAGTAGTAGCATTCTGTATGGTAATACCTCTGCTATTGTCTGTTGCTAAATTTCCCATTCCTTCTAATCCTGCAAACAAACCACCTATATTGCTCATAGTATTTTGTGCGTTAAAATTGGTCATCATATCAGGCATTACATTTTCTTTCTTTTTCTTAAGGTCTGCGATGTAATCTGTGTTAGCGTCTAAAGCTACCCTTCTTTTGTCTGCTGTTGTTCCACTTTCCCATAGACCAGTAAAATCACCAATAGCACCTACTAAACCTTCACGTCCAATATGTGTATCCCAGAATTTTCCTGCTTTAGAATTTGCCATCCAACTTCCAAAAGGCTTTGTTATTATTTTATTTAGAGCCTTATTTCTTGCTTTATCATAATTTTTTGCCATTAATCTTTTCTCCCACCACCTAAAGTCCTGCTAAAAGTACTGCCTCTCTTTCCAACTCCATATCCAAGCCCAAGAAGAGCCAACAATACAGGATTCATTGCCATTCCTGAATTGGCTGTATTTGCACCTGCAATAGTTTCCGCAGATGCTCCAGCTTCTCCAGCAACACCAGCATCCATTACAGCCTTACCTGTTCTAGCTATATCTGCTTCAGGACCGTATCCAAAATATCCCTTAGCGCCTTCAACATATTTCATTAACCCTTCAGGTCTTTGATAGTTTTGTAGGGCTTTAATAGACTCTGCATTAATACCCTCTACATTGTCTAGCCAACCTGTATTGTAATCAACAACTTTTGTACTAGCATCTGTACCTTTAAAAGCACTGGCAGGAGTATGGATTGTTTTAGTTTTTCCGTAATTAGCTAAAACATCTTTTCCTACATTATAATTAGCTTTGTTCATTTTTAGTTGCTTAGGTAGTTTTAATAATTGAAACAAACTCTTAGCGTCAATACCGCCTGTATTATCGTCTCTGTATTGCCTATAATCTCCTATAGCTTTAGCGTTTTTATAACTTTTTGAATAGTCCATAATTATTTCCTATTAATTGCCCTGTATGTAAATGATATATCTGAAAGTTCAAACCCTTCGACACCATCAGAGTCAGAGTCTTTTACATACTCTATTTTAATTGCGATTGTTCTACCTTTAGTATTGTCTGGAAAACGAAAGGAAGCTGTCTGAATTTTATTGTTTGTTCTTAATAACTTATTATCTGAAGAGTAAAAACTTTTGGGTTCATCATGGAAAGGTTTCCAAACTAAGTTGTTTAGCTTGTAGTACACTTTAATTTTTGAAATACCATTGTCTTCTATCTTGTAAGAAACCTTACATAAGCTAAATTTTTTCTCTATACTAACGTCTTCCATATCAAAAGTTTTAGTTACAAACTTTATGTTTGGATTAGTTTCCCTTGCAGGGCTAGTTGATTTCAGATAAAATGCCATTATTCAGATGAATTTTGTGGAGTAGATGTTGTTGCTGTATTATTTTGATTTGCAGGGCTACTCCCAGAGTTACCTGTAATATTAGAACTAGGAACACTAGCAGGAATCTCAGCCCATAAAAGATGACCGTGCCTATCGTTTACAAATCCTGTTTTTAAACTACCGTTATACATCCCATCTGACTCTGAAAAAGAACCTGTATTAAAATCGTAAATCATTGTTTTGTCGTTGTTTTTTTGTTCTTTGCATATATGTACTTGATTCCAATATGCGTCATAACCGCAATGAGTTTTTTCACCATGAAAAGATTCCCAAGTTGACTTATCAATTATAGAACCCTGGCTATTGTTTGTAATATTATTTAATTCTGAACCGTTATATAAATACGCTCCGCTTCTAGACACCCAAAACAAACCAAATGGAGTTTCACAAACTTGATTATCATTTTTAATGCCTACATGATGTATAATCTGCTCTATATTTTCTCGTGTCTGTCCATTTTCTAATATCTTAATTCCCATAATAGTTAATGAATTAACTTTAAACTGACACAATTTATTACCTACTACTTTAAGACAGGTAATTTCATCTCCATCATTAACTGTAGCTTCAATAAGATTATCTATACAAAACGTATCATATTTACCAGCTAAAGATTTTACAATACCATCTGGGTATTTATGTATAAGCCCATCGTCTCCTTTTATTGCTATATTGCCATAATAAGCTCTTCTTTCAAATACACACGCTGTTTTAAACCCAGTTCCTCCTGAATCAAATCCAATAGGTTTATCCCAGCTAACACCATACTTAGTATAAAAGGTATGAGATACTCCAGTAGGAGGAGCTATAAAAATTGGAGTAGTTGCAATAGGTTGCGTTGTGTTATCTACTTGAGTTACATATTGTTGAATATTTGAACCATCGGTAATGTTATGTAAAGCTTGCCACTCTCCTGTTACTGGAGACCTCCAACCTTTATTTAAGTCTACTTCCATTAATAAATATAGATTGTTAGGGTCTGTCTTTTTAAACCTTCCCCAAATTTCAATACCATTTAGCCTTACATTGCTTTGTGTGGTTCCATTACCATCTAATAATTGCTTTCCTACACTTAACCCAATGCCTAAAGCACAGCCATCTACAACTGTTTGAGAACTTTGATGTTCGTTTCTAAGATTGTTGTCTGTATGATACTGTCTAAATCTAGTAGGCTGACTTACGTATCCACCTTCATAAACATACGTCCAATAAAATTCTACAGTTTCTTGTTTAGTAAACGTTCCTTCTAATTTATTTGTAGGACTTTGAGAACTGGTAGTCCCGTCAATAAAACAATGCCACATTTTAATACCTTGAGGATGTGGCATATACCCTCTTGAAGTATTGGTGTATTTAGGTATGTTTAAGTTAACTGTTTGCTCATCTGTGGTATATTTCATCATACTATGAGCAATATCGCAAATATGTGTAGCTTGACCTGCAATAGCATTTACTCCTATTATATTATTATCTGCGTCATATCCATAAGGAGTTGGAGCCATATCTGCGTAATAAAAACCAGCATTTGTACTTAAGGTAGTATTCTCGTAAGTCTTATCTGAATTAAAATACCCAAACCATTTAGGTTTATTATCAGTCATAAATGTTGAATCTGAAACTCTTAAATACCCTTCTGCGTCTACAAAAGACAGTTTAACTGTATTGTCTGTTGTTAGATTAGAAGTATTGCGTAAGTCTATAGGATATGTTAGCCAGTTATCATTTTCCATTGAATATACATACGCCTGTGAATGTTCGCCCCCTACTGCTAATAAATGTTGGAACTTTCTTCCTGAGCCTAAAGTAGAAATAGTTGTCGCTCCTGTTTTAGTCGCAGTTACTTCAAAACCATAAGGCTTTGACGTGTTAAAGCCTTGTTGCAGTAATCTTTTTCCTACGCTAGAATTTTGAACATCTATTTTGTAATCTTCTGGTATTTTATTATCTAATTGCCCAAAAATACCATCTAAAATCTGCTCTTGAGTATCGTTTAAAGAACTTTGATATGTTATAGAGTAATCTGTGGATGAGCTTCTTGCAAAATTAGTATAAACTTTAATAGTCGCTCCATACGTAGCTATTTCAGTTGAGCTACTTATATTCCCTAAGTTATATTCCCATCTAGAACCTTGACCGTAATAATCAGTTGTGCTTCTTCTAGGGTACACATACATAAATGAACCACCAGTACTAAAATCTGAAATTTTTTCACTTGAAGTAAACGAATGAAAAGATATAGAATCTTCTGCTGAAAAATCATCTCTACTTCCATTACTATTTGTTGCAGAGATTATGCTATTATCTCCCATACATTTTAAAGAACCACTTTTGCTAACCAATGTACCACTAAGTTGGATATCTAAATGAGCATACTGCTCCCAATATAAATCAATAGAGTATTTATCTCCAGAACCCCAAGAAGTTCCAGTTAAGCCTGTATACCTTGTTACGTAAAAAGCATTTCCATTACTACCGTAGTACATAGGAGTTGTAATTGCATGCGTGTTGCTACTAAATGTAGTTGTGGGTTCTATTTGCACAGGCTGGTCTGAAGGATAACTAGAATTTGTTTGTGCTATTGTATAAGCAAGAGCGTCTAAACAACTAATAGTCCTATAATGAGCTATGTCTACAGCTTCAGTATCAGAACCTCCTGTACCTATTCTAGAAATAGGACTGCCTTCATTTAAATAATTATCTACTGTTCTAGGGGTAAAATAAAAATCTAATACAGTATCTCCATCTACTTTAATCTTTAAATCTAATTGTGTATCTGCGTCTGATATCTTAGACATATAAATTCTTAATCTTGAACGCATAGGTTTTAACTTTTCTGTAGCAGTAGGCGCAGTCATAATATTATTAGGCTGTCCTGCAACTGATATCTCCATATCTGAGGACCAAGCATGTATGTTTTTACCGCCTTCATCGGGTATATTTGAGTTGATACTGCTTGTGGAAAAAACGTCTGTTTTAGGTATAATCCCGAGCTTCCCTGGTCCCCTAGAAACTAACCCTGTTGATTTAACAAGTTGATTGTCTTGTAAGTTACTAGGGTCTACTCCTGAAGCAATACCACCGCTAAAGTCTTTAATAACTTTTGAGGATTTAGCCACGTATTATTTCTCCTGCATACGTTGTAACACCATCGTTAATATCTAACACTACTAAATTAAAGTCTCCGTTTTTAAATATATCTACGATACCTACGTTATGAGTCCAATTAGTTGGACGTCCTTTTAAATAGTCTTTACTCATATCTGTTAAACATCCCATTGAATACGCCATGTGGGGTCCTGAGATGTGGGTAATGACTGCTTTTTGGGAGTCATGTGTGTGTCCATAGATGATGTTACATCCCATTTGTAAGGCGTGAGTTCTTGCATGGGCAATTCC